>Ga0206976_1173_pt1 | contig 19262 bp, 18 predicted proteins | sample Alteio_BWOrgHeat_82_FD_152926 | JGI IMG/M metagenome (GOLD analysis project Ga0206976, IMG submission 152926) | Enriched cells from forest soil in Barre Woods Harvard Forest LTER site, Petersham, Massachusetts, United States -... | ecosystem: Environmental > Terrestrial > Soil > Temperate forest >... | reverse complement strand
ACCCGTAAGGGTGCAGTATAGCGTGCCGATAGGTTTTTACCTGAATAGTGATGGCGCTAAGATCACCACCCGCATCAAAGATTTGAAGAATTCCGAATACGGATTTTTCTTTTATATCAAAGGCAAAACATACACACTTGATGAGGCCCAGGCTATCCTTGGTAAATCATTTGATGCATCAACCATAGTGTCTGTTGAAAACTATGATGATCCTACCTACACCGTGCTTAATAAAAAGAAAGTGTATTTAATTGTGATGAAGGATAGCTGATCCCATTAGTTCCTTTGCAACTTAGCCAATGGATCGGCGCTTTTGCATATCGCAATAAGCTGTGCGTCTGTCAGCAGGTCGAACTGCATTAGCAATGGAACATTTTTATCAAATCCGCTTATCTCGGCCTGGTGAGCCGTCATCCAATCCGCAATTATTTTCCTGAAACGTTTATTGGCTTTGCCATGATTGGTATTCTCATCCAGATCTGATCCGAGAATGCTGCCTGTAAAAGCCATTTTAGGATCGAGTGAAAATATTACTTCCGAAAACTTTGCCCGCAGTTCGCGTTCGTCGTCACTCATCCCCTTAAATTCTTTTGGGAAATACAACTGGTCGATAGCATGCCTGCCTTCGTGCGCAAAAACAGTAGATGCAATAGTGAGCCTGAAGATTTCGCCAATAAAGGCAATACTTAATTGTGTGCCTTTAAGTCCCGAGTCTGTTAGATGCTTATAAAGCTTTGATGCCTCCTTAAATTTAAGGTATTCGGATAAAAATTTAGGCTCAGCATAAGGGTCTTTTTTGCAGAGCTCAAAATCCGCTTCTTTCTTTTTGGCGATCTCGGCCAGTATCCTTTTATTCTCTGCAGGGTCGGTCATCCAGTTTAACAGCTCAAATGGCTCGGTCATGTAGGCTTTTCGCACTTGTATAATAGTAGTGCTATCGCCCCAGCCGCCCACGTTGGTGGTGCCATACCACGAGGTAAAATCGCGCGACATCAATTGATCAACCGAGATATAAGTAAATTTGGTACTGTAACCATATTGATCCACCTGTTTTAGCTCCTTATGGATAATATGCCCCATCAGCATACCATAATAATTAACCGTAGTGCCCGTATAGCCTTCCATATCATACTTCCTGTTCAAAATATCATAAAGGCTGTCAGGGTCATACTTTTTACTTTTATTGATAAAACTCAATTTATTCCACGCGGCTTTGCCTGCAATATCCATCAGCGAGTCGTACTCGCTCTGGTAATTCTTTTTGCCCTGCGCAACCTGCGGATAAAGCCGGGCATCTACTTTTTTCACGTTTTCGATATAAGCCGAGTAGGTCACTATATCTTTTAAATCATTAGAGGCAGCAAACGCACAGGCATTATTTTTCCTGATCTCCTTAGCCATAAAACCGGCATAATTGAAAAACTTAGTATCCGCAAAACCAATAGCAGTTGTTTTCATCGCTTCAGTACTCAATGCCGCGCCCTTCCAATTTGCTAACCGCGACTTCAGCAACCCATATCCCGGCTTTAAAACCTGGTTGATCTTTTGCTCATCGCTTACCAGGTAATAGGATTTCCACGCATTGAGCACCGCGTTACCATCCTTTAATAATAAGCTTATCCCTACAAGCAATTCACTCGCATCAGGGTTTCCCGGTTGCTTTTGCAGCACATTATCCAGGATAATGGAAGCTTTTCTTAAGGCTTGTACATATAAAGCCAACCCGCGGGTCTTTTTATCAAAGCTTTCATCGTGTATGATCCGTGCAAATGATATTCCGGCGTTTATCCGCTCAATATCATTTGCGGCTAATTTCAAAGCTTCTTCAGCTTTTAATTGTGCTGATTGATACTTACCCGCTTGCTCACTGATATTCGCGCCCAGCAGGTTTATCCCGAACAAATCTGTTTTTAGCACTGCTCCAACACGTAATGTGCTGATCGCATCATCATAATGCTTATAAAATTTCCATTCCTGTTCGGCAAATTTCTGATAAGCCTTTGCCCGCACCGATGTGCTGTATGAAGGATCGTTCGCCATCTTGAGGTAAGCATTATGGCTGTCGTTAAGCTGGTATTGTTTAAACAGGCTGTCGGCAATTTCCAGTGAATACCTGCGGTATTGGGCATTTACATTTAAAACTGAAACAAGACTAACGAATAGGAAGATTGTCTTTAATAGTATAGGACGCATATTGGGGTTTATAAATTCAGGCGCTCTAATATAATCGAATTTAACAACATAGATCGGGCGGGATACTTTTTTATGATTAATTTAGAATAGCAAATAACCGATCATTCCATGTGGACCTGCCCTAAATGCAACCATCAGTTCTATAACAAAAATCAGTCGCATTCATGCGGCAGCTATACCGCTGATGATTTCCTGAATGGGAAACCTGCAGAAATGATCGATCTGTTTAATTATTTTCTATCTGAATACAGGGAAATTGGTCCTTTTGAATTGCACCCGGTTAAAACAAGGGTAGCCCTACTTACTAAAATGCGCTTCTGTTCGGTTAATAAGATCAGCTCAAACCACATTGATATACACCTGGTGCTGACCGGGCTTTTTGATGATGCCGCCTGCTTTTATAAAATTGATAACCTGGCCAACCGTTTCTTTATTCACCATTGCCGGTTATACGATAAGGATGACATCACTATAGAGTTAAGGAAATTTATGACTTTAGCTTACGAAACTGGTAATCGGGTACATGTAACTTCAAAAAAATCAGGCAAGTAGTTTTAAAATTCTTAAATTCATCCCACCAATATTAAAGAACATGAAATCAGCCATTAAACTCTCCGCCATTGTTCTCATCGTATCTATTATATTCAGCTGCCAGCCAAAATCACACGACCGCCTGGCCAACGCCAGTCGGTCAGACAAAAACGGGTGGATCTATATTCATTTAGAAGGCTCGCCATCTGATATCGGTTACCAGCATGGTTACCTGGTGGCAAAAGAGATTGATACCTTATTAAAGGTGATGCAATTCTATCTTCCAAAAACAACTGAAAAGAGCTGGGCATTTTACCGTGCGGCAGCAGGCCGGTTTCTCTGGAACAAGATAGATAAGGAATACCAGGACGAGATAAAAGGAATAGCTGAGGGCTTACAGGCCAAAGGCATGAAATATGATTCGTTGGATATTGCAGCGCTGAACGCCAATATCGAGCTATCATCCTATTATGTACCCCAACTGATGGAGAAGGCCAAACCCGGAAGCGGCAAAAACCGTGCACCCGGCAATTGCAGTGCTTTTATCGCCACAGGCAGCTATACTAAGGACCATAAAATAGTGATCGCCCATAATAACTGGACGGATTATATCGAAGGTGAACGCTGGAATGTGATCGCCGATATCAAACCCGAGAAAGGCAACCACATATTAATGGACTGCGCGCCCGGCTTCATCCATAGCGGCGACGACTTTGTAGTAAGCAGCAGCGGCATATTGATCACAGAAACTACCATTACCGGTTTTGAGGGTTTTGATACCACCAAAGCCCCTGAGTTTGTTCGGGCACGCAAGGCGGCACAATACAGTAATAGTATTGATGATGTGATCAAAGCCATGACAACCGATAACAACGGCGGCTATGCCAATGACTGGCTGATAGGCGATACCAAAACAAATGAGGTAGCCAAACTGGAGCTCGGGTTAAAAGACTTTAAAGTATGGCGCTCAAAAGACACGGCTATTATCGGCTCCAACTTCCCGAGCGACCCTAAACTAATTAAAGAGGAAACCAACTTCAATGTAAATGACCCCACCAGTTCGCCTAACGCGCGTAAACTAAGAATGGAGAAACTGGTTGGCATTGACTATAAAGGCAAATTGACAGACGCTACCGGCAAAGTAATTGAAGGTGATACATACGATGCACTTGACAATAAACAAGCTATGAACCGCTGTGTAATAGACGGGCACGTGGACCAGGACCCTAAAGGCGTGCCTGAATGGCACGAAGGCCCTTATTACCCGATGGGTGCGGTACAAGGCAAGGTAACCACCAGCGACCTGGCCAAAAACATGCAGCTTTGGGCACACATGGGCCACCCGGCAGGAGACGATTTTTTAGCTGCACCCTACTTTGCTAAACACCCGGAATATCAATGGCAAAGCAAATACTTACGGGATATGAAGGCCTATCCATGGACCTTGTTTACCGCGAAGCATTAGATTATTTAGGGGGAAATAAGGCAAGAAAAAATAATAGGAATTTTTAAGCGTCCTGTTCCTGGCCTGATTCTTCAGTGTCGTTTTCACCAAACATTCTTTGCAGTTTCTTTATCTGCTTTTGTTTGTTGAATACTTCATCCAGTAAATAAGCAGGTATAAAGCCGCCTATCCACAGGGCAGCTGCAAACAGGTTTGACAGGCGATAGGATAAAAAAGCAGTCAGCACAAAGAATATGAAACCCAGCCATGAATAATAACTTGCTTGCCTTACCTTTAGCATGCAGCCTTCCTGTTTGAAAGTTTGTTTAAAGGGGAAAGTTAAAAGAGGGAACCAGATAAAATAAAACAGGTTTTTTTGTGAGAGAGTCAGGCTGTCCGAAATATTTCGTCTGATATAATTATTCAGCTTTTCGATCTGTTTTGTTTTATAATTCTTGATCTCTTCTTCTGATATCTTTCTGCTCGCCAACTCTTCAAAAGCAACAGACACAGCAAGCTCCGTATATCCGAACTTGTTGTCGATGATCTCCATCAGCTTTTCAGTTGGAAGTGCCGCAAAAGTACCCTGAAGTTCTTCTTTCGAAACCATTAAGGCAGACTAATTAATTATAATTGGTTTATAAGTGTCGGTTTAACACCAAAGATAAGAGTCAATATCCGTTTCTCCTAATAAATACTTATATTTTATTGTAAATCTTTACTTTAGATTTGCACAAAAAGACCTTATTTCAACTGTTTTTTTATCCTGAAAGTGCCTTTGCCGGGCTTTACTGCCAATGTTTTAACCGTTCCGCCGACAGTAATTTTCCTGATGAGGTTGCTATTCTCATCGGCTACATAAACACTAAGAGTATTCCCGTTTGACCGGGATGCAACCATCCATCAATTTTGTAAGAATCTTTCTGCGATGTAGGCCAGTTCTTTTTCGTCGGTTTCTAACAAAGGGTAATCCTTTGCCGGAAAATAGCTATTCAAAAGATTAACCAGGGCTTTCGCGCCATCTTTATCGTCATTATCCAAGTATCTTCTTATTCGTGTATATAGGGTATACCGTATAGCCGCAATCGTGACCAATTCATCCGGCGCATTTTTATTTGCCGGCTTTAGCTCCATCATTAAATTCTTAAAATCTGCAATAAATTTTTCGTTAGTGGGCTGAGGCTCATTTAAAGCATTGACCTTGTAAACAACAGGTAATTCAAGAAAATTATTTTCCAAATTTAATATTTCGTCATCATGATACGCCTGTGTAAAATAAACATCGCGTTTAAATTTATTCTCCTTTAGAAAGCTTAACAAAATTCTGTTGCCCCTTAAAATATAATTGTCTTGATAGCATGGTTTAACAACCCAGCTAAAATACTTTTCGGTGCGCGAGATTGGAATACTAATTGTCGAATCTGACCAGAGTTTGTAATCGATAGTATCCAGAGCTGGCTCTTTCAAATCAAATTGCACTGAACCATTTTTCATAAGCAGCCTTGGGAACCATTTTGTATTAATAAGTCCCGTATCCATTATACTTATATCAACTCGCATCTTTTCTACAAGTTGCAAATAAAGCATAGGGAAAAAGTAATTGTCACCCGAGGTAAACAGTACGCTGTTTCGACTACAGGTGTTAAAAACCATCCTGCACTGCGACAGAATAAAGTTGTCAAATCCACCTCTGCGTTTGCCTTCTTTTAGAGCCCATATTGCTGAATCAATTTTATGATTGCTTACATATGATAATGCCATTGAGCCCCATTCTGAAGTTATTTTTGAATATGGATCAAGAACGATGTTTTCGCCTGTATAAGCTGGTAATAATTGAATAGCTTTTTCCAAATTTTCGCTGGCTTTGATAACCAGTTGTAGTCGCATAAAAGGCACAGTGTTACCTTCTGATGAATTAGAACGTGAATAACTATAAGCCAAAAAATAATGCGCTTCAGCATTATCAGGCCTCAGTGATACCACTTGTTCAAAGTCCTTAACCGCTACCTTGTAGCTTGCCATATCAGAATCTCTTTTAAATTCTGCTTTAGCCCTGTTTAATAAAGTATCAAATGGTACGCTTTGGCTAAAGCCCAGCCTGGCAAAGAAAATTAATGCCAGGGCAATAAGCAAGGTTTTATGGTTCATTGGTAATATGATAGCATTAAGTTCAAAGGTCAGGTCATGAATAAGTTTTTGAAGTTAATGCTATTTTTTAAAACTCTTAATCCCTTTGATCAAATTTAAATGAGAGGATACAGCAATCGTTGTGACCAGTCCTGCATTCGTTATTTTTCTGATCAGGTTGTTATTCTCATCGGCTACATAAACATTGCCCGATGCATCAACTGCCACACCTGACGGCGTATTGAAGCTTGCAGCCGCACCGGTAGCATTACCTGTGCCTTTTTTACCACTGCCTGCAAAGGTGCTTACCACTCCCGCAGGAGTTATTTTGCGGATCAGGTTATTACCTGCATCAGCCACATAAACATTACCTGTAGCATCAACCGCAATACCAAATGGCGAGTTAAAGCTTGCTGCTGTTCCGGTACCATTTGCCGAACCGACACTACCACTACCGGCAAGGGTGGATACGGTACCATCCGGGGTGATTTTGCGGATCAGGTTATTGCCATTATCCGCTACATACACATTTCCGCCTGCATCAACTGCCACGCCTTCGGGCAGGTCAAAGGTTGCGGTTGTTGCCGTACCGTTATCCGCGCCGGTTGCGCCGGTGCCCGCAAGCATGCTTACCACACCGGCAGGGGTTATTTTCCTGATCAGGTCATTCTCGTAATCTGCTACATAAACGTTCCCGCCGCCGTCAACTGCCACGCCTAACGGCGAATTAAAAGTAGCGGTGTCGGCCCCATTGGTGAAGCCCGGGATACCGGTACCGGCAAACGTACTTACCAGTCCTGCCGGGCTGATGGCCCTGATACTATTGTTCCCCGCATCAGCTACATAAACATTACCGGATGCATCAACCGCAACTCCAAATGGCTTATTAAATGCCGCCAGCGTATCCATGCCATTCGCCGAACCTGTAATACCCGCCTTACCGGCAAAGGTGGTCACATTGAGCGCGGGGTCTATTTTACGGATGAGGCTGTTGCCCTGGTCAGCTACATAAACATTACCTGCGGCATCAACTGCTATACCAAAGGGATGGTTAAACCTTGCCGCGGTACCAACACCATTTAAAAACCCGGCTGTATCGCTGCCTGCTATAACCAGGCTGTCAACTACGGGCTGGGGCGACAAAAACTCCTTTTTACAGCCGGATAACCCGGCAATAAAAACGACAAACAATGCAATTGCAATTAGTGGGGTAGTGTATTTTATCATGCGCTTTGCATTAAACGTTGGTTTCAAAGTTAAAGTTTAAATCAATCATTAAGAATAAACTGTCGTATCTACTCACCCCCCGACATCGCTGCGCTTGTCGACCCTCTCTTCGGCAAGCCGCAAAGAGGGAGTAAAGAATTTTTATTCTTTTTAACCCTCTTTGCGCAGCAGAGAGGGTGGTCGATCCGCTGGCTAGCGGAAAAGACCGGTTGAGTCGACTGCGCAACATCATCCCCCTGCAATAATCGCTCATTCACTAAGTCAATCCTTCAATAATTAATATCTTAGCCTTAATGAATAAACTGATCTTTGGATCGAGGCTTAAAGCGGAAAGCCAAAAGCCGAAAGCAAAAAACAACCACAAGCTTTCAGCTTTTTGCTTTTTGCTTTTTGCTCTCTTTATTGTATCCTCATGCCATAACGGGAACCCGTCAACGCGCCAATCGGTTTTCAACATCAATCTTGATGAGGGCCTCACCTCGCTCGACCCTGCTTTTTGCCGCAATCAGAACACCATCTGGATGGACAATCAGCTGTATAACGGGTTGGTGCAGATCAATGACAGCATGAAGATAGAACCCTGTATCGCCAAAAGCTGGGACATATCGCCCGATGGCTCGGTTTATACCTTTCACCTGCGCAATGATGTTTATTTCCATGATGATCCGCTGTTTAAGGGCGGCATAGGCCGCAAAGCGGTAGCATCTGATTTTGTTTACAGTTTCGGCAGGCTGATCGACCCAAAAGTAGCTTCGTCAGGCTCCTGGCTATTTAGCGACAAGGTTGAAGGTAGACAATCTTTTGTAGCCCCTAACGATACTACTTTTCAAATCAAACTCAAAGAACCTTTTCCACCGTTGCTTTCGATGCTTACGTCGCAGGTGGCCTCGGTAGTACCGCACGAGGTGGTTAACTATTGCGGCAAGGATTTCCGCAACCACCCGGTAGGTACTGGCCCGTTCAGGTTTAAATACTGGAAGGAGGGCGAAGTGCTGGTGTTGTTAAAGAATGAAAAGTATTGGGAAAAAGACAAAAACGGCAGTAGCCTCCCCCATTTGAATGCCATAAGGGCGACGTTTATCGGCGATAAACAAACCGCCTTTATGGAGTTTGTAACCGGTAAACTTGATTTTTTGAATGACATAGATGGCAGTTACCGCGATGATATTTTAACCAAATCGGGACAGGTGACCAAAAAATACCAGGGGAAGTTCACTTTAAACTCCGCGCCTTCCCTCAATACCATGTACCTCGGTATGCTGGTGGATAGTACCCTGCCTATTGTAAAACACTCGCCCCTTAAAATACTTAAGATCAGGCAGGCCATTAATTATAGTATCGACAAACAAAAAATGATCAAATACCTGCGCAACAGCCTGGCTACTCCCGGCAATGCAGGGTTTATCCCGGCAGGTATGCCCGGTTTTGACGCGCAGAAAGTAAAGGGCTATACTTACAACCCCGAGCGCGCAAGATGCCTGCTTGACGAGGCAGGTTTCCCCAATGGTAAGGGCCTGCCCGAAATACTGCTGACCACTACCGTTGGCTACCGCGACCTGATAGAGTATGTGCAAGGGCAACTGGAACAGGTGGGCATAAAAACCAAAGTGGAAATTACCCAGGGGGCCAGCCTGCGCGAGCTGGTATCCAAAAATGGGGTCAACTTTTTTTATGGCTCCTGGATTGCCGATTATCCTGACGGGGAAGATTACCTGTCGTTATTTTACTCAAAAAACAAGATACCCTGGGGCCCAAACTATACCGGGTTTAGCAATAAACTGTTCGACTGCCTGTTTGAGCAAGCCTATCACGAACCCAACGATGCCAAACGCTACGCCCTGTACCAGCAAATGGACAACCTGGTGATGCAGCAATCGCCGGTGGTGATCCTCTATTATGATAAACTGGTGAACCTGTACCAAAGCAACATCACCGGGTATAGTAAGAACGCTTTGAATTTGCTGGTGTTGAAGAGGGTGGTGAAAAATTAGTTGGCAGTTTTGAGTTGGCAGTTTGCATTATCGACTTCGTGCAACAAAAAAGCCTCTCCATAAGAAAGGCTCAAATCGAAACGCGAACGGCAAAAACTCAATTAGTGTACTTCAGGGCATCGGCATTAACAACATTTGAAGAATATTTCCCGCTATTGTCTACCGTGCTGCCGGTAATTACAATGGCATCTGCTCCTATCTTTTTTGCATAAGCGGTTAATAGTGCCTTATCATAATCCACGTCGCCATTTGCACAGGTTAAATGACCTATAACTTTGAACTGCCTTGTAACATCATGCTGGGAGTAGTAAACATCAACTGAAGTTGTCGGGGGAAGTTTATCGCCTAAATAACTAACGGTTCCGCAGGACGATAATAAAAGACAAAGACTGATGATGAAGAGGATGTGATAATTTTTCATGGTTTTTAAGTTTTTATAAAATTAAGACCCTGATGCTATCAACTGGTTTAATGGGTGGCAAGTAATGATTTTATTACAAACGAGTTGATGAGTTGTGAATGGTCAACGGTGAGTGGTCAATAGTCAATAACATAAATTCGACATCGAACATCCGAAATCCGAAATTCTATCACTCATATTTCAACACATCTACCGTAAGCTTGCCATGCATAGCTTTCATCGCGCTATCCGAGGGGACCACAATAGCATCGGCACCGTATTTCTTCGCTTCCTTTGCCAGGTATTTTTTCATGATATCCGGCGAGTATCTATCAATAGTTAAATGGCCCACTACTTTGTGAGGCTTTTTAATATCGTTGGCCGAAGTAACCACATCAACTGATGCTGTCGGGGTGCTTTTTTCGCCAACATATTTTAGGGGTTGCACGCAGGCGGATAATAATAACAGGCAAATGCTGATAAGGGCAAGGTGATAATTTTTCATGTGTATGTATTTCAGGGTTAATTATTTGCCGGGAAGTCGTTCATATTCCTATAGATCGGGCTCGAATGTTTTTCGCTGTCTTGAATGGCCCAGGTTGCCATGGCATTTAATATCGGTCTTAATTCTGAACCCGAAGCAGTAAGGCTATAAGTAACATAAGGCGGAACAACCGGCTTGGCTTCCCTGGTCAGCAAGTCATCAGCTTCTAACTGCTTTAAGTGCTGGATCAGCATTTTTTCAGTAATAGCCGGGATGGCCTTCCGTATTTCGCTATACCGTTTGCTGCCGGATAATAAATGAAACAAAATAATGGGTTTCCAATACCCGCCTATCCGCTGCATAACATAAGTTACAGGACATTCCTTAAACGCGAACTGTTTATTCTCCTGTATGGTCGAGCTTTCTTTCACCTGTGTCATTGATACATACTTTAGGGTAAGTACTTGTATAAAAGTAAGTACAAATATAACTTTGTTCTCAACAAAAACAAAAAATAAATATTATGAAAATTACAATCACAGGGTCATTGGGAAACATCAGCAAACCATTGGCAAAACAATTAATCGGTGCCGGGCACCAGGTAACCATCATCAGCAGCAAGGCGGATAAAACAGCAGAGATTGAAGCATTGGGCGCTACGGCAGCCATCGGTTTAGTATCAGATGCGGCCTTCCTTACCAAAGCATTTACAGGTGCCGATGTGGTGTACACTATGGTGCCACCAAACTATGGCGCAACCGACTATCGCAAATACGTTGGTGATACCGCTAAAACTTATGCAGAAGCAATTCAAAAGGCTGGCATAAAACGGGTGGTAAATTTAAGCAGTATCGGTGCTGACCTTGATGGAGGCACCGGGCAAATCTCCGGTAACCACGATGCGGAGATCATACTGAATGCGCTGGAGGGTGTGGTAGTGAAGCACCTGCGTGCAGGGTTTTTCTATGTAAATTTTTACTCCAATATCAACATGGTCAAAAACCTGGGCTTCATCGGGTCGAACTACGGCAGCAATGCGCGGCTCATTATGGTTCACCCGGAAGATATTGCTACAGTTGCAGCCGAAGAAATCCAGCATCCCTTTACCGGCAAAAGCGTACGCTACATCACCAGCGACGAACGCAGCGCCGGCGAAATAGCTACCATCTTAGGCACCGCCATAGGCAAACCAGACCTTAAATGGGTTGAATCTACTGACGAACAAGCTTTTAACGGGATGCGCAAAGCAGGCTTGCCCGAAGAAGTTTCCAACAAATTTGTAGAAATGGGCACAGCGGTTCGCAGCGGGATACTTTGGAAAGATTACGATGCCAAAGGAACCAAACCTACCGGCAAAACTAAACTGGAAGATTTCGCGAAGGAGTTTGGCAGGAGGTTTTAATTAGAGATTAGCTGACACGCGTACCATAAAAAAACGCCTTCCCGATTTGGAAGGTGTTTTTTTAGTTCGTGAATCTTCCTGCTTCAAACCAATTAATGCGGCAGGTCATATTCTTTAACAAGAGCCGAAGCAGGCAGGTGCAAAAACTCGCTAAATTTCCTGATCATATTAAGGGATAATGGCTGTTTGTAGTTCAATACTTTGCTAATTGTTCCTTTATCTCCATAAACTGTGGCCAGGTCTGCTGCCTTATATCCAAAATCATCCATTCGGATCTTGATCATTTCAACCGGGTTAACTTCCGGGAGGTCCCAAAGAGTATTCTCGTAATTCTCAATCAGGTGCACCAGCAGAAGCTTTTCTTTATGCTCCGCTCCTGCTGTTGCATTCTTGATCTGTTCATACCTTGCAATAGCTTTATTATACTCTTGTTCGGTTTCAATTAAAAACCATTGTGGCTTTTCGTTCATGTTTTTAAGTTTTTATCACTCGCCTTAAACGGAAGCTGCATCAATTTGATCATATTCAGAATGGGTTCCAACGAACCTTATTTCGACTATTCCGTCGGTATAATCCACCTCGATAATGAGCCGGTATTTATTGCCTACGATTTTGAAGCGCGCCCTTTTGGCGGGAATTAGTTTTGCTTTTGGAAAATCCGCTAAGATATCCGTTCCTTTTTTCCAGTTTGCATCCTGAACTACTTTTCTCCAGGTGCTGATACTGTTACCTGCATCTGCGTGTTTTTTAGTAAAATCTTGTAACTTCTTTTGATAAATGATCTGCATTTGTGCTCAATTTTTTGTGTAGCATAATGATCTCCTTTTTTATAACCCCTTAATGGTAACAACGCCTTAACGGCAACATCGCCGGGATTTTCCCGGTGTAATACAAAGATAAATAATAGTTGGCAAAATACCAACTTTATTATTTTCTATTTTCTTAGCTAACAAAAAAAAGCCTCCCCCAAAGGAAAGGCTTAAAATATTATAAATCCGAAATCGAAAATCCGAAATCCGAAATTAAGAAGCCATTTGTCTCCTGATGATATTCAGCGCGCCACCGGCCTTGAACCACTCTATCTGCTGTGCATTGTAGGTATGGTTTACCGCGAATGAATCGGTTGAGCCATCCTTGTGATGCAGCACTACCGTCAGTTGCTTCCCGGGTGCAAAGGTGGTTAGGCCTAAAATATCGATGGTATCATCTTCCTGTATCTTTTCGTAATCGTTGCTGTCGGCAAAAGTGATGCCCAGCATACCTTGTTTTTTCAGGTTGGTTTCGTGGATACGGGCGAATGATTTTACCAGGATGGCACGCACACCCAGGTGACGTGGTTCCATCGCAGCATGCTCACGTGATGAGCCTTCGCCGTAGTTTTCGTCGCCTACTACTACCGTACCAATGCCATGCGCTTTATAATCGCGCTGGGTAGCAGGCACAGGGCCGTATTCGCCGGTTAGTTCGTTCTTCACACTGTCGGCATTGCCATTAAAATAGTTGATAGCGCCAATAAGCATATTGTTAGAAATATTATCCAAGTGCCCGCGGAACTTCAACCACGGACCAGCCATAGAGATATGATCCGTAGTACATTTACCTTTAGCTTTGATCAGCAGCTTTAAGCCGGTCAGGTCTGTACCTTCCCATGCCTTAAAAGGATCAAGCAGTTGCAAACGTGATGATTTAGGGTCAACCTTTACTTCTACTTTACTGCCGTCTTCGGCCGGTGCCTGGTAACCGGCATCTTCAACCGCGTAACCTTTTATCGGCATTTCGATACCTACCGGTTCATCAAACTTCACCTGCTCGCCATTTAAGTTGGTCAGGGTATCAGTCAATGGATTAAAGGTCAAATCACCTGCAATCGCAAAAGCAGTCACAATCTCCGGCGAAGCCACAAACGCGTGGGTATTAGGGTTACCATCCTGGCGTTTAGCAAAGTTGCGGTTAAACGAAGTAATGATAGAGTTTTTGCGGGTAGGATCATCTGTATGACGAGCCCATTGACCGATACACGGACCACAGGCATTGGCCAATACCACCCCGCCCATGCTTTCAAACGTTCCTAAATAACCATCGCGCTCCACGGTATACCGTACCAGTTCAGAGCCTGGGGTGATGGTAAATTCGGCCTTTGTTTTTAAGTGCTTATCAATAGCCTGTTTAGCAATAGATGCCGAACGGGTAATATCCTCGTAAGATGAATTGGTGCACGAACCTATCAAACCAACCTCCAAAGTAACAGGCCAGCCATTTTCTTTTACTGCAGTCGCGAATTTAGAGATAGGCCATGCCAGGTCGGGAGTGAATGGGCCGTTTACATGAGGTTCCAGCTCAGTCAGGTTGATCTCGATCACCTGGTCAAAATATTGTTCAGGATTAGCGTAAACTTCAGGGTCGCCGGTTAAATGCTCTTTTACTGCATCAGCCAATTCAGCGATCTCAGCACGCTTGGTTCCTTTTAAGTAGGTGGCAGCCTTTTCGTCGTAACCAAAAATAGAAGTAGTTGCACCGATCTCGGCACCCATATTACAGATAGTGCCTTTACCGGTGGCTGAAAGCGATTGCGCGCCTTCGCCAAAATATTCAACAATAGCGCCTGTACCGCCTTTTACGGTCAGGATACCTGCCACTTTCAGGATCACGTCTTTAGCGGATGTCCAGCCGGATAGTTTTCCGGTCAGCTTTACACCGATCAGTTTAGGGAATTTAAGCTCCCAGGGTAAGCCGGCCATTACATCGCAGGCATCGGCACCGCCAACACCAATAGCGATCATACCCAAACCACCCGCGTTAGGCGTGTGCGAGTCTGTACCGATCATCATTCCGCCTGGGAAAGCGTAGTTCTCTAAAACAACCTGGTGGATAATACCCGCACCCGGTTTCCAGAAACCCAGTCCGTATTTATCGGATACCGAAGCCAGGAAATCATAAACTTCTTTATTTACATCTTTAGCTGTGCTCAAGTCGGCATCAGCGCCAACTTTAGCCTGTATCAGGTGATCGCAATGCACAGTCGACGGCACAGCAACCTGGGGACGGCCGGCCTGCATAAACTGCAGCAGCGCCATTTGCGCGGTAGCATCCTGCATCGCCACGCGGTCTGGTGCAAAATCAACATAGTCGATCCCACGACCAAATGCTGTATGGGCATCGCCTTCAGAAAGGTGGGCGTATAATATTTTTTCGGTTAAAGTAAGGTGTTTACCAGTCGCTTTGCGGGCAGCAGCCGTGCGGGTGCTGTAGCGATCGTAAACTTTTTTGATCATATCTAAATCAAAAGCCATTGTATTTGATTTTTAGGTGAAATGTAAAAGATTCGACATCAATCCTGTTATACAGGGATTGAGCGGCGAATTTATGAAAATTACAGGTAAATGATGTCAGTAAATTGTTTAAATGTAATTTGGAGGGGTTCTAAATTAGAGATTAGTGATTGGGGCTTAGAGATTAGGTTGGATTGAGTTAGAATGGTTGATTAAGTTGATTGAGTTAATTATGTTTGATGACCAAACCGATTGAATTATGAAAAAATATGTTTTTATTCTGCTATCTGTTATCCTGGTATCGATGAAATCAGATGATGATAGAAAGACCTTGCTTTGCCATCATTGGGTCCAGTTTGCATCTAAAAGCGAAATGGCCGCACCTGTAAAACCAACGGATGCGTCGATGGCTAAGGATATTACCTTTAAAGCTGATGGAACTTACCAGGACGCGATTTACAACGGGCAGATGAAAACAACAGGCAACTGGTATTTAAACGACGACGAAACAAAAATGGAATTCACGCTTTCCACTATGAACGGAAAAACAATGCCTGCGTTCCCTGAAACATCAAGGCATTATAATATTATCATCCTAAAATTAACCGCCGATACATTGATCTACGGCAATGAATATTACAGAGGTAAAGAAGGCGGCCCGATGGTTTACAATCATTCCGATTTATATTTCGTGCGGAAAGATTGAGTAAACTCGATCAGGGGTTAAGTGGTTTAAACTCAAACCCTTGTTTATTCCACTCTTCCATCGCCCTTGGCAACACATACTCCAGCCTGTCAAACGCTTTCAAACTGTCATGAAATACTACTATCGACCCGTTCTCTGTATGCTTCAATACATTTTGCAGGCAGGCTTCGGGTGTTAGTTTGATATCAAAATCACCGCTTAATACATCCCACATGATAATATTGATGACGGGTTGGACTTGCTTCAGCAGTTTTATTTGTGACTTTTTGATACGCCCATAAGGCGGACGGAACAAATTGGCATTCAATAATTCATCAGCCTTTAAAAAATTATCGAGGTAGGCTTTATCATCTGTTTCCCAGCCCTTCAGGTGGTTATAAGTGTGATTTCCAATGGCGTGACCTGCATTTTTTACCTGCTCAAAAATATCCGGGTGCTTGTTTACGTTATCGCCAATGCAGAAGAAAGTGGCTTTGGCATTGTACTGTTTTAAAATATTTAAAACAAACGGTGTAACAATCGGTATAGGGCCGTCGTCAAAACTGAGATAAATACAAGGGCTTTTACGGCTTTTATTCCATATTAATTGGGGATAAAGCTTTTTAAGAAGCCACGGAGTTTTAACCATGTACATAATTAGATATTCATAGTAACTACGGTGCTAAAATTATTAATAATATAAGTAATAAGAGGCCATCAACTATGATCAATGAACGAATATAACCTTATGACACAAAATATATCAAGATTTAAAATAGCAGGTTTCATAGCTTTCAGCCTGGTACTATTAGCTTTTAGCTTTACTACCGCACAAGCCCAGCAAGTGATCAGTCTGCAAAAAGCGGTTGACCTAGCTTTAGCAAACAACCTCACTATAAAGCAGGCGCAGTTTACCGAAGCGCTTGATAACGAAACACTAATACAGTCAAAATACAATGCTTTACCCAGCGTAACGGCGAACCCACAGGGCTCATTTTTCTTCGGGCGTAGTATCAACCCTTCCACCAACGGCTTTATCAACCAGAACAACTTAAGTATTAATGGTAATGTCATTGCCCAGGTAAATATTTTCCAGGGTGGGCAGATACGCAACCAGGTGATACAAAACCGGATATTGCTTGATGCCGATAAAACCAGTACTGCCAAGGTAAAAAACGACCTGGTATTAAACGTAGTGACCGAATACCTTACCATACTGACCGACCAGGATTTGGTAACTGCAGCTAAACAACAATTAGATATAGCACACATTACTTTAGACCGCGCCCAAAAGAATTTCGATGCCGGCAATCAAACCCTGGCTGATCTCTCGCAGGCAAAAGCACAGGTATCCACTGCTGATTATAATCTTACTACTTCTCAAAACCAAACCGACCTGGCCATATTGACCTTAAAGCAATACATGGAAATTAAGCCTGAAACGCAGATCACCATTGAGAAACCGGATATCAGCAAATTAACTAATGTAAAAACCTATTATGATCCGCAGGAGGTTTTAGGCACTGCATTAACCGTAAACCCGGATGTAAAACTGGCAGAAGTACAGGCCCAGGCAGCACAACAGGGAATTAAGATAGCCAAGGGTAATTATTATCCTACTTTAAGTTTATTTGCCTTAGCAGGTTCAAACTATACCAACCTGCCCATAACATTCAGTACGGCTACTAATTCGCTTATTGCGCTCCCTTTTTTAACGCAATTAGGCAACAACTTTAACCAGTCGGTTGGTATATCGCTCAACATTCCAATATTTAATAAGTTTACGGCACGCACCTCGGTAAGGAAGGCTAAGATCACTTATGAAAACTCGGAATTAACCGCCCAGATAGCCAGAAATAACTTAAGCAAGATCATTTACCAGGCCGTTTCAGATCTTCGTGCGGCTGATAAGCAATACCAGTCGGCCACACAAACTTATAATGCCAATAAGGAAGCATTCAACGTTACCAAGCAGCGGTATGATGTGGGCCTGGTCAACTCGCTTGATTATAATACGGCGCTCACTAACCTCAATAAGGCCCAAAATGACATGATAGAGGCGCAATACCAGGTTATATTCAGAAGCAAGGTAATTGATTATTATCTCGGAAATCAAATCACATTATAAAAATCTCAATAAAGAATCATGGGAAAGACTACTAAATATATTTTAATAGCGCTGGGAGTAGTTGTTGTACTACTTATCATTTGGAAAGCAACAAGTAAACCGCCGAAAACACAAGTCGCTACCGAAAAAGCTGCTGTGCGCTCTATTAACGAGAGCGTATCGGCCAGCGGCAAGATCAAGGCGCATGTTGAAGTAAAGATAAGCCCCGAAGTATCGGGCGAGGTGGTTGATCTGCCTATAAAGGAAGGCGATGTGGTAAAAAAAGGGCAACTGCTTTGCCGCATCAGGCCGGATATCCTTAAATCAGATTTTGACCGTACACAGGCAGCTTATAATACGCAAAAGGCCAGTGTTGGCAATTCAAAGCAGATGCTGATACAAGCCCAGGCTACTTTTGATAACCAGGAGTCGATCTACAAGCGCGATAAGGTATTGTTTGATAACAAGGTATTGACCGCCGCTGAATTTGAAGCTGCAAAAGCAAGCTACGAAGGAGCCAAAGCTTCATTGGAAGCTGCAAAACAAAACGTGATCGGATCAAATTATAGTCTGGAACAAACAGCAGCATCGGTTAAGGAAGCACAGGGCAACCTGGATAAGACCACTATTTATTCGCCTGTGGATGGTGTGATAAGCAAACTGTCAATCCAAAAAGGAGAGCGTGTATTGGGTACCCAGCAGTTTGCAGGTACCGAGATCATGACCATATCTGACCTGAATCAGCTTGACGTAAACGTAGATGTGAACGAGAATGATATTAACCGTATCACCTTAGGCGATTCGTCCAAAATACAGGTAGATGCCTTTTTAGGCAAAACTTTTATGGGTACGGTAATTGAAATAGGTAGTGCAGCCAACGTAGTGGGTACCACAGCCGACCAGGTGACTAACTTTACGGTTAAGGTAAGAATTGATGCAAAAACGTATGCCGACCTGCTTGTGAGAAGCGCATCGAACCCATCACCTTTCCGCCCGGGACTAACTGCTACGGTTGATATTGAAACTAACCATACCAAATCACTTTCGGTACCAATACAGTCTGTAACCACCCGTGATGTAAAGAAACCTGTTGCAACAGGTGATCCGCAAAAAACGGATGATGATCAAAATAAAGCCAAAATAACCGCGCCATCCAAAGAGTATGTATTTGTTTACAATGCAGGAAAAGTAAAACAGGTTTTAGTGACCACAGGCATACAGGATGATACCTATATCCAGGTACTAACAGGCTTAAAAGATGGCGATGAAGTGGTTTCGGCACCATACACCGCTATTTCAAAAACGCTGAATGATAAGATGGAAGTAGAAAAAGTTGATAAGTCGAAACTGTTCAATACAGATAATAAGAGTAATTAATGTGCAGATGAGTTTTTGAATTAAA
>Ga0206976_1171_pt1 | contig 19359 bp, 10 predicted proteins | sample Alteio_BWOrgHeat_82_FD_152926 | JGI IMG/M metagenome (GOLD analysis project Ga0206976, IMG submission 152926) | Enriched cells from forest soil in Barre Woods Harvard Forest LTER site, Petersham, Massachusetts, United States -... | ecosystem: Environmental > Terrestrial > Soil > Temperate forest >... | reverse complement strand
CAGGCGTATATGGAACTGTTCCCTATTCCAACAGCGGTGATCACGGTTAATCCAAAGCTAAAACAGAATACTGGTTATAATTAAAATGATGATGAAAAAGATAATCAATTTTACATTGATAGCGATAGCCTGTATGGCCGTTGCTTGTCATAAAGATGCCGCATTAACCAGGTTGGCTCCCATAGGCTTTACTTCTACAGTTAAAGCCTCAACCAACCAGGTTGTACTTAGCGCGGCAACTGATTCAACACCTGCCGTGTTAACATTAACCTGGCCTGCAGTGGTGTACCCGGTTAAGGCGCATGTAACCTATACCATACAGGCCGATTTGCCTGCGGATACCATTGGTGCTACGCCCTGGGCCAATGCAACATCCATATTAGTTGGAAATGATATTTTAACTAAGAGCTTCAAAGGCGCCGATCTGAATGCGCTTGCCCTTACAGTTGGCGTACCGCCAAATCAAGCCGGCAATATAGTATTCAGGGTGGAAGCTTACCAGGACAGGGCCACTTTTACCGGTGGTGTAGCTGTTAGTGTAAGCCCTTATAAGGTCATAATCGTAACGCATGGCTGGCCTGAATTATGGGTTCCGGGTGATTACCAGGGCTGGTTGCCGGCAAGTGCGCCAAACGTGGCCGCCGAACAACCGAATATTTACGAAGGCTTTATAAATGAGCCAGCAGGCGGTACTTATCACTTTAAATTTACAAGTGACCCGGATTGGAACCATACCAATTATGGCGCTGGCGCTACTGCAGGCACTTTGTCAACTGATGGATTAGCTGGAGACCTGGTATTGCCCGGCCCTGGTTATTATGAATTGGTTTGTAACACGTCGGCATTGACCTGGGCATATACCTTAACTACCTGGGGTATCATCGGGGATGCTACACCAGGCGGCTGGAATACAGATACGCAAATGTCCTATAATCCCACTACCCAGGTTTGGACAGTTACTGCTGATATGGTTTCTACCGGGTCGTTCAAATTCAGGGCCAATAATGCCTGGAATATTGACTTCGGTATTGATGCAAGCGGAAAATTAGCTTATGCTGATAACCCTGCATACCCATACAACGGGTCGTTGAGTAACCTGACGGTACCTTCAAGCGGTAATTATACCATCACGTTAGATCTGCACGATCCTAACAACTATAACTACAAGCTTCACAAAAACTAAAGATCAATAAGGCAGTGCGCAAGCACTGCCTTATTTTAATATCATTACAAACATTGCTTACACTACCTTTTAGACTGGATATAACCGGTGAAAAACACGGAACGTCCGTCAATTTAACAACCAGATACATTATTGCTATACCCGCACATGGTTTTATTGCAGTAAGATCATTTATATACTAATTCATGAAATTTATTAAGATCACACTTATGCTTGCGTATCTTTTGAATATGTCCGATCTCCTGGCCCAAACACCGGTACTAACACCCGGTAAACTGGAAACAGTTACTATCGGTGAGCAGGATATTACTTTCAAAACCACGCATGCTTATGGGAAAGTGACCGTTTACAGCCCCTCCATTATTCGTGTACGATTGGATAAACAAGCATTGGGAAGGGACTTTTCTTATGCCGTTGTTGGCGAACCTCATAAAACTAAAACCAGCATCACACAGAATGATGAAGCTATTACGATAACAACCGATTCGCTTAAAGTGGTATTAAAAAAACAACCATTTTCTGTAGCCTTTTATACCACTGATGGCAAGCTTATCAACGAAGATGAGCAGGGCTTAAATACATCGTGGGTAGGGGAGGCAGTCACCACCTACAAAAAAATGCAGGATGGCGAACACTTTATTGGCCTGGGTGAAAAAACAGGCAATTTAGACAGGAAAGGCAACGGCTATACTAACTGGAACTCGGATGTATATGGATATACCATCACCCAGGACCCGCTTTATGCTACCATCCCCTTTTATATGGGCATCCATCACGGGTTAAACTATGGGATATTCCTGGATAACACTTATCAAACCGACTTTAATTTTGGTGCCAGCAACAACCGATTTTCGTCATTTGGCGCACGCGGTGGCGAGATGAACTATTATTTCATCTATCATAAAAAACTGGCCGATATCATTACTTCATACACTTATTTAACCGGCCGTATGCCAATGCCCCCGCTTTGGTCGCTGGGGTATCAGCAAAACCGCTACAGCTATTACCCCGAAGCAGAAGTAATGCGTATAGCACACACCCTGCGCGAGAACAAGATCCCCGCTGATGGCATCACGCTGGATATTCATTACATGGACCGGTACCAATTGTTCACCTGGGACAAAAGCCGTTTCCCTGATCCGTCAGGTATGAATGTCGAACTCAAAAAGCTCGGCTTTAAAACCACCGTGATCGTTGATCCGGGTATCAAGGTTGAAAAAGGAGCCGCCGCATACGAAGATGGTTTGAAAAAAGACGTTTACATCAAATACCTTGACGGGCAGCCCTATACCGGCGAAGTATGGCCGGGTTGGTGCAATTTTCCCGATTTTACCAGCGTAAAAGGACGTGACTGGTGGCACCAGCAGGTTAAATTTTTTGCTGATGCCGGGGTAACCGGTATTTGGAACGATATGAACGAGTTTTCTACATGGGGGCAAAAAGTACCGGATAATGTACTGTTTGACTATGACGGAAGCACCACCACCCACCTGCAGGCCCATAATGTTTACGGCCTGCAAATGGCCCGCGCCAGCTATGAAGGCGCCAGGCAGCAATTAAGCGAGCGCCCTTTTATTTTATCGCGTTCGGGATATGCCGGGCTGCAACGTTATTCCGCCATCTGGACAGGTGATAACCGTGCAGAAGACAGCCACATGCTGCAAGGCGTACGTTTACTGAACAGCCTTGGCTTAAGCGGCGTGTCATTCAGCGCGATGGATGTTGGTGGGTTTGCCGGCAGTGCATCCATCCCGTTATATTCCAAATGGATGCAGTTGGGCGCCTTTATTCCATATTTCAGGAACCACAGCGCTAACGATACCAAATCTGCAGAACCATGGACCTTTGGTAAGGATGTGCTGGATGTTGCACGTAATTATATCAGCCTGCGCTACCAGTTGATGCCTTATTTGTATTCCACATTTTATGAGTCGACACAAAACGGCATCCCGGTAATGCGGTCATTGGCTATCAACTATACATTCGACCCAAAAGTGCTGTATGCCGACTTCCAGGATCAATATGAGTTTGGCAGCGCGTTTATGGTGATGCCTTTTGAAAGCAATAAAGATTATGGCAAAATATATTTCCCGCAAGGAACATGGTACGACTTGTACAACGGTTCAAAGGAGAATGGCGGGCAGGAAAAAGTGATCGCTTTGAGTAACGACAGGCTCCCGGTATATGTAAAGGGCGGCAGCATCATACCCATGCAGTCATTGATCCAAACAACTGCCGAGCAGCCGACCGATACGCTTTCGATACATATTTATAACGGCAGCACAGCTAACAGTTTTGTGTATTACGAAGATGATGGCAAAAGCTTCGAATATCAAAAGGGCGATTTTTATAAACGGGTTATTACGTTTGACCCTGCAAAACATTCGATCATATTTGATGCTGCTGAAGGGAAATACATATCACATTTTAAAAATATCAGGCTGATCTTACACGGGTTTGATCAGGCGGCCACGTTTCAATCAGGAAATATAAAACTTACACAGGAAGACGGCCAATTTGCTTACCTTGGTACTGACGTTCATAACCCTGCAGCAAACTGTATGGTCAAATATGCGTTTATCAGTAATAGTACCGGTAAGATTCAATTAAATTATTAAAACAAAAAAAGGAGAAGGCGGAAATGAAAATCAGGAAGGGAAAATTTCAAATGAACAGCTTACTATTACTCATCACATTGGCAGGCTCTATCATGGGCTGCAGTAAATCAAAACCCACACCTACACCGGTAGTAACACAAACAACCACTTACAAAGACCCTGCGCAATACGGTACACCTTACAGCGGCGTACCTGCTACAAAGGATATTGTGATGTACGAGGTGAATATCAAAACATTTACCCCGGCCAATTTTGCAGGGGTCGAAGCCCGGCTTGATTCGATCAAAGCATTGGGCGTAAATGTGATCTGGTTGATGCCGACTTATCCTATCGGGATATTAAAAGGCGTTGGCTCGCCCTATTCGGTCCAGGATTACGAAGGCGTTAACGCCAGCTTCGGAACACTGGACGATCTGCGTACATTAATTTCCCAGGCACATACCCTCGGCATGGCGGTGATATTGGATTGGGAAGCAAACGACACCTCATGGGATAATGCCTGGATAACAGCGCATCCATCATGGTACCTGCAGGATGCCTCGGGAAATATCATTATGCCGCCGGGTACTAATTATACCGATGTGGCCGCGTTGAATTTCAACAATGCTGATATGCGCACAGCAATGATCCGTGCTATGAAATATTGGGTATTCACTGCCAATATTGATGGTTACCGTTGTGATTTTGCCGATAACGTAACCACCGATTTCTGGTCGCAGGCGCTGGATACTTTAAGTACGATAACCACCCATAAACTGATCTATTTGGCCGAAGGTACCAAAGGCACTGAGATTAGCGCAGGCTTCCAGTTGGGTTATGCCTTTAGCTATTACAGCACCCTTAAAAGTGTGTTTGGCGGTTCATCAGCAAATGGTTTGATCACTACAAATTCAGCTGAGCTGGCATCTTTACCATCACCCGGTATTAAATTAAGGTATATTACCAATCATGATGATGCCTCGTCTGATGGCAGCACCATTACCGAATACGGTGGTAAACAGGGCGCATTGTCGGCCTTTGTGATAGCAGCCTATATGGATGGCGTGCCTTTGATATACAGCAGCCAGGAAGTAGGCTATCCAAACGCCATTAACTTCTTTAACAATGTACCGGTTGACTATACTGCTAACCCGGATATGGTGGCCGCCTACAAAAAAATATTGGCTTTCCGCGCTGCCAATGAGGCCGTGAAGACCGGCACTTTAACGACATACAGCGACAACAATATATGTGCTTTTGAGAAAGTGGCAGGAAGTGACGATGTATTAGTCTTGGCAAATACCCGTAATAGCAATGAGACCTTAACTATACCCGTTGCACTACAAAATACCACCTGGACAGATGGTATGAGTGGTGCCACAATCAATTTACAAAGCGCCTATACGCTGCCAGCTTATGGCTACTTGATATTGAAGAAGTAATTGATTAATTACAAACTTGTGTGATTTAGTTGTTGCCTTTGGTCAGGCAACGTAAAAGTCCCCTTAAGGGGACTTTTTTAGTTTACACGGTTATCGTATATCTTCAAACGCCATGGTAGTCTGCTCACTTGTTTGGGTTGCTATGCTGACCGAAGCAGATTTTAGCCCATCCGCTGATACAGTAAGCGTGATATGGCCCGGTTTGCGGTCTGCCTGCATCACCGCGTAAGCATGCCCGTTAAATGCTTTACGTGTATTTAGTTTGAAGGAAGCATCATCGCGCTGGTTACCATTATCTACACCAATAAGTTTGCCATTTCCCTTCACATCAAAATTGAGCTGGTTAGTCGCATCCGGTACTACGTTGCCCTGGTCGTCCACCACGTCAACATACACCAACGCAACATCATTGCCATCGGCGCTTACCCTGCTGTTATCGGTAGTGAGGCGTAAGGCAGCGGGCTTGCCCGCGGTATGTATTTCTTCGATAATTACTTCCTTGCCATTTTTCCTGCCGACAGCCTTTAACGTGCCGGGTTGATAAGCCACATCCCATGATAAATGCAGATCGGCGGTAGTGATATTGACATAAGGTTTAGCATATTTATTCCACCCGCCTGAATTACCCTGCCTCGGGAACTCCTGCACCTTCACACCATACGATTTTCCGTTTACAAAAAGCTCCACCGTATCGCAATTGGTATAGGCCAGCACGGGTATGATCAGCCCCTCGCGACCGGGCCAGTTCCAGCTCGGCAGCAGGTGCAATACGGGTTTGGTTGTCCATTGGCTTTGGTAAAAATAGTAGCCATCCTTTGGCCGGTTGGTCATATCGATCTCGCCTGAGGACGAACCTTTACCCGGCCACCTTGCTTCGCCCAAATAATCAATGCCTGTCCACATGAAATCGCCGATCACATAATCATGCACCGCTACAAATTTCCAGAGCTGCTCGGCCCGTATCATCCCGCCTAAATAATTAGCACGTACCTTATTTATATCCATACCTAATGAATATTCAGCCGCGTTCCTCACCGCGTCATCTTCGGTGCCGATCATTTTCCAGTTGGGGTGATCATAATGATCGATGCCGTAAAAAAGTTCACGTCGCTCATGCCAGCGATCAACATAATTATAGCCTACAATATCTTCCGCATTCATAAACTCCAGTTTGGTGGAACCATTATCAGCCGCGATATCATCGTTGGCTGTAGTAACCGGCCGTGTAGGATCTTCTGCATGATAAACCGCCAGCAAACTTTTCATCAACTCAACCCCTTTATCATTGGTCTGATCCGGTATCTCGTTGCCCGCGCTCCATAGCACCACTGAGGGATGATTGCGGTCGCGGTGCAGCTGGTCGGTCACATCTCTTTGCCACCACTCATCAAAATACAGGTGATAATCATTGACCACCTTTTTGCTTTCCCACACATCAAAAGCCTCATCCATTACCAGGAAGCCCATTTTATCATAAAGGTCCAGCACCTCTGGCGCAACCGGGTTGTGTGAAGTGCGTATGGCATTGCAACCCATAGCTTTTAATAGCTTCAATCTTTCTACCCATATTTTCAGGGGCACAGCGGCACCAACGCAACCACCGTCATGGTGCAGGCAAACACCGTTCATTTTTATCCGTTTGCCGTTTAGCTTAAACCCATCAACACTGCTGTATTCCAAAGATCGGATACCAAAAGTACTCTGATACTCATCCAGAATTTTTTTGCCCGACCTGATAACAGAATGCAGCGTGTACAAATGCGGCTCATCAACCGACCATAAGGCAGGAGAGGTAACGGTGATCTGCTGTGCCAATTCACCAGATGCTTTGGCAGCTAATGAAACAGGAATATCACCCGTCGCTACTTCCTTGCCGTTCTCATCAACTACAGTTGATGTTAAAGTAGCATTATTGATGTCACCCCCGCTATTCTCAATTTTTGTTTTGACAGATACGGTGGCCGAAGCAGCACTCACTTCGGGGGTAGTAATATAGGTGCCCCACTGCGCTATATGCACAGGGTTGGTAATATTCAGCCACACATGCCGGTATATCCCCGAACCGGAATACCATCGCGAATTGGGCTGCGCCGAATTGTCAACTTTAACAGCAATTATGTTTTTGCCTTTAACAAGGAAAGGTGTCAGATCATAAACAAAGCTGATGTAGCCATTAGGCCGCTTGCCCAGATAATGACCGTTGATCCATACTTCGCTGTTCATATATACGCCATCGAACTGGATGCTTACCTGTTTGCCTTTGATAGACGACGGTAACGAAAACTGCTTGCGGTACCAACCAATACCAGTCGGTAAATAGCCGCCACCTCCGCCCGTTGGTTCGTCCTTTTTAAATTCCCCTTCGATGCTCCAGTCGTGTGGCAGATCAAGTAACCGCCACGAATTATCATTAAAGCCGATACCGGATGCCGCCTTATCATCGCCTAAAAAGAACTTCCAGTTACGATCCATCAACAAATGATAACGGGCTGGCGAGTTTTTCGCATAAACCGCGTTGCAAATCAAAGCAGCGAACAGGGAAATAATAAAAATCTTTTTCATAGTTGAGTGCTTATGGTTCAAGGGTTACAGATTCTACTTCTATTCCGAAAGGCTTATTATACTGATCGGTATTTAAATCACGACCGGTTGTTATTTCCAATTTGTCCAATTTTGAAATGTTCAACCCGCTAAATGAAAAGGCCTTGAACCATAGCGGCAGAAAGCTGGGATAGGGCCGTGGTAACAACAGGCTGGAATCAGGTTTAAATGAACTAAGTGGTATTTCGATATTTTTGAACTCATTGCTCAGGTCAACAGATGCTGAATAAGTTGAGGCATCAGTATTGCTTAAAGCTACCCTTAGTTTGCCCGCCTGCCCGTTTTGTAAACGCGCCCTCACCACCATTTTACTGTAGGACGAAACTTCCGGCAGCCGGTATTTGAGCTTATCGCCTACATATAGCTGGAATCCCATTTCCTGGCCTTTTTTAATGGCAGGTATCGAAGCCCTGAAAGTCAGTTGCCCGGTTTCTTCGCCGCTGGTAAACTGCGCGCCGCCATTACGGGTAAATACAGGGAAATAGGGGTTGGTGCGGCCTTTATCAATAGTGGCGTTGAATAAACTTAATTTGCCATTAGGTGCAGCTACAAAAGTTTGCCAGGTTTCATTGTGCAGGTTATCCCAGGCGTACAGATCGCCCTCATATCCGCCGGGAAAGGTATAAGTTTTACTCGCGTCCTGTATAGTAATGCGATAGGTTAATATCCCTGCGTTAACCTGCGCTGCAGGTATTGATGCGCTGTAATCATAGGGGGTTGTTTTTTCCATCGGGATGGAAGCCGGAGGGCCGAAACCCCTGTTCACCTGCAAATTAACTTTGGCATCAGGGCTGATATTAATGATCTTAGCATTTACCGTAAATGCTTTGCCCGCGCTTACTTCAATAACAGGTGTATGACTAACATAAGGCTCTTTGCTGAATGACTGCGGCGCAATAAATTCATTTAAACCTAAGTTGCCAATCATTTTTTGGCTGGTCCATTTTTCAGTTCCCTTGCCTTTTTTAACCAGTAAATAAGTGCCGGGTTTGATGGTGAATGTGCCGCCGGAAGCCGTGGTGTGGTAACTGTTATCCTGGCTAATGCCTTTGATCTCAAAATCATCCCCGATATCTGCCAGGCTTATCTTCATCGGCTGGTCCGACCATTGGATATGTACCGCTTCGCGGGATGGCGAGGGGCGTTCAAATGGGTCGCGCACGGTAATGGCATCGGGCATTACTTCCAGTCGCCATACGCCGTTTTCCAACTTATCCATAAAATAAGCGCCGTAGCCTTTATACCCGATCACAGCCGAACTGCCAACCCCGGCGATATGCTCCAGTTTTTTGGCATCAGAGGGGGATGCCGAAGTGTTGCCGGAGTAATAATACTCTTTAGCCGTGTTCATTTCGCTCATCGACTCCTGATCATTATAGCTGACATGATAGGCATCGAAAACACTGTCGGCCGGATAAGTGCCGTAATCCTTATTTCGCGGCAGCAAATGAAATACCCGGTTGGCAATTAAAAAACTGATGGCTTTTGCCGGAGTATAAGCCAGGTTGAGGAAGTGTGTTTGGTATTCGGTATTTCCATAAGCCGTTGCCAAAGGGTCATACGCAAACTGGGTTACCCATTGAAAACCTGCCAGCTTAAAGCTACGGGCAACGGCAGGATACATGCACGATTGCAGCACATCAGCCGCATCGAACTCATACACCATCCGTGCCTTGTTATGAAATTCGGGTATAGTATCAAAAAGGATTTTATACTGATCTACATTTGGTAAAAGATTTCCTTTTTGCTCATGCCCGGCTACCAATCCGGTCGGGTACCATTGAAAGCTGAACCCGTTCACATTCGATTTGGCAACCGCATCTGCATAATAGGGCGACTGGCTGATGTTATAAAACAAGGGTTTGGTCCACCCGGTACTGCGGGCTGCAGCAGCCAGCCTGTTAATGTAAGCAGTCACGTTTGCTTTTGGCCCGCTGTGGCTGGGTTCGTTGTTCAGTTCGGCGGCAATAACATCCGGTTCGTCGCGGTAATTGAGTTTGGTGTAGGGGTTAACATGTTGTAATAGCTGCTTTAAATAGTTTTCCTGCGCTTTGATGGCATTTTCATTTACCGTGGCCTGGCCTTTATTGTATTTGGACGAGAACCCGGCGGTCTTTTCGTCCCGCTGCGGATAGCCGTTACCCCAGAAAGCGATAGGGGTGATGATGATCTTGATATAGCGCTGTTTAAGCCGGTAAACCAGGTAATCAAACAGCTTTAAATGTTCGTTTTGAAGTAGGTTGCCGGTGGTGTCACTGATCTCCGTATCCCAGATATGCACCCGGAAGGCATCTGCACCCATCCGGGCCAGGTGGTAAACATCTTCATCAATTTCTTTTTCAATGTCCTTATCCAAAGCTTTTAAGGAGCGGTAGCCGTATGCGAACGGCACGGTATAGTTCACCCCGAAAAGATAAACTTCGGTATGATCTTTTTGCCAGCGTATCCTTCCCTGGGCATCGACGTAGATCTCATTTTTATTTGATTGCGCCATCGAAGGCAGGTACATCAATATACCGGCTATCAAAAGCAGTGCGTAGGTAAAAGATCGTTTCATAGGATCATCAGGTTTAATTGGTTTATATTTATTGAATCAAAACCTTTGGGGATAGATTTAATTCAACAGCAGGTCATTAATCAAATATATACAGTAAATTCAATAAAGTGTATATTTAACAGTTATTTTACAATTCAAAATATTCAAACCAAAATACGATGAAAAAAGGGATATGGTTAACAGCGTTGTTGGCAGTTTGCCTAAGCGTAGCGCTGGTACAGGATAATGAGCCGAAAGAAATATTACTTTGGCCAAACGGTGCTCCCGGCTCAGAGGGTAAGACCGGCTCGGAAAATCTGCGAATAACCGACCAGGGCGATCATGTGATCAGCGGGGTAAATAAACCATCTATCACACCATACCTGCCCTCTGTAGAGAAAAATACAGGCGCGGCTATCATCATAGCACCCGGCGGCGGGCACAGTGAACTTTGGATAACCCACGAAGGCTACAACCCTGCCAAGTGGTTTCGCGAGCAGGGCATCGCTACTTTTGTGCTGAAATACCGTTTGGCACGCGAGAAAAACTCTACCTACACCATTGATAAAGACGAGCTGGCCGATATCCAGCGGGCCATCCGCCTGGTACGGAGCAGGGCAAAAGAATGGCATTTGGATACTGCTAAAATTGGTGTGATGGGATTTTCAGCCGGCGGCGAGCTGGCAGCGTTAGCCGCCATGCGTTATAGTCCGAGCGATCCAAACGCAGCTGACCTGATCGACCGTGAAAGCGACAAACCTAATTTCCAGGCGTTGATCTATCCCGGTAATATCAGCAGGTTTGAAGTATCTAAAAACTCACCGCCGGTTTTTATCGCAGGTGGGTATAAGGATCGCCAGGATATATCAGAAGGCGTAGCAGAATTATATCTGAAATACAAAAAGGCTCAAGTACCGGCTGAGCTGCATATTTATTCTAACGTGGGTCATGGATTTGGCATTAGGGCAACCAATACCGGGGCCGTTGCCGAATGGCCGCGGCAGGTGAAACTTTGGCTCGGGGATATCGGGATGATGGGCAAATAAATTTTTGTCGTAGGTTTTTACTCCATAAATAAGATAGAATTCCCATCATGATCGCCCTCCCATAATTTATTGCCGGGGTCTTGTATCCATTCGCCATCGACAATAAATTTATACACATATCTGCCCGGTTTGAGCTGAATGCTGATGAGCCATTCGTCCCCTTTGTGCTCCATCGTATAACCTCCCTTGTCCCAGTTATTAAAATTGCCCGACAGGCTGACTATTTTAGCATCACCATACCCTTTTAAACGGAAGGTATGATTTGGTTTCACCGACAGGAAGGAATTGACATGATTTTCTTCCCGTGCGAGGTGCGGATTTGCGGGGTCAGTTATCCACTTGCCATCCACTATAAATTTATACTGGTAGTTGCCAGCGGCAAAAGTGCGGGGGAGTATCCAGATACCGTTCACCTTTTTCATCGCCAGTTCGTTGGGTGCCCAGTTATTAAAATTACCGGCAATATATACATGCTGTGCATTTTCATAACCGCTGAGCTTGAAGTTAATGGTTTCACCCAAATTGAGCAGGGAGTTTCGGTTTCCGGAAGAATCTTTACGGATAGCCTTGTTTATCGGATCAGTAACCGGGTTCCCATCAACAAGGTAACGGTATTGGTGTATGCCATCATGCAGGTATAATCTAAGCTCCCATCCACCATCAATATGATTCATGATCAGGTCGCCCGTATCCCAGTCATTAAAACTACCAGCCACTATTACCCGGTGGGCGTTTTCATAGCCCGGCAGCCTAAAACTAAAGTTATACCGGTAATAGATGGAGTTGACATTTCCGGCACCGTCCTCCTGCGACAAGTTATTATTACCATCGATCGACCAATGCCCATTAATAATATATTTATAAGCATAAATGCCTGGTTCAAGCCGGATGTCCCTTATCCAACCGCTGTCTGTTTTGAGCATTACCCCCTGCAGGGTGCTCCAATTGTTAAAATTGCCGGATAGCATCACCCTTTTTGCCTTTGGATTTCCCGGCAGGAAAAACCGCGTCAGCCCGTTGGGTAATTCATGAACGGTTATGCGTGCAAAATTATTTACCCCATACAGCACCTCTTCAGGGTAGCCCGGCCTGTTGACCGGATTGGTAAAACCGGAAGTAAGTTTCATTGGTTTTCCCGAATTGATATCTGAGAGCGAACGATCTATACGCAGCAGTTTTCCATTCATCGGCAATACATTCCAGCCGAGCTTTCGCAGCGAAGTATAGTTGCCTCTTATGATCATTTTGATATCCGGCCTTTCAATACCGGCAGTTTTAAGCAGGCTATCGAGCATCGGTTCGGGCGAGTGCAAGTCAAGCAGCAGGATCAGGTGATCATCGGCAAGGGTCAGGTCATTGCGTTTCTGAGCATGTGCATTAATGCAGATACTTAAAACAAGCAATAATAGTGATCCGATATGTAGTAGCCTGCCCATCATTTATCGTGATAAGTGTAAATGTACATTTCAAATTCTTTTTTTGCGAAGTTAATCGTGAATATGCCGCGCGCAAAAAAATCGTATCCTAATATGCCATCTACAGAATTGCCATAGGCGCTACTCAGCTGGTCGAGACGTGTAAACAAGATATGGTTATGCTTAAACAAGTAATTCCCGATGATTAGTTTATCAAAAACCGCATATTTCATTTCACCCCCTTTTGTACCAACACCTGTTACTGTCGATTGACTCAACACCTGCATTTGCCGGGATAGTTTTTTGTAACGCTCCTGGTCAAGTAAATTGCTTTCGGCCCCGGTATCAAAAACAAACCACATCGAATGATCTTCCACACTTCCTTTAATAAATATCACATCATTAAATAATTGGAAAGATGTTTTCATATCCGGCTGACTAAAAGGCCTCTCGCCCGGTAATATTTCTCCCTTATTAGTTAATTTATGTATATACAGCACATTATTAAAAAGATCTACAGTAATGGCAAGCTTTGCAAAAAGGCGGCTGCCCAGCAACCCCAATATTTTTATCCCTTTACTATTCTCAACGGCCGAAAGGTCGGTCACATCAGCCGTTATCCGGTCGTAATGCAGATCAAGCAATGAGAAGTTATGAACAACCGTTGTAAAGGTATTTTCGGTAGGCCCGTTTATGCCACAGGATTCCTTATCAGCAACGTGCGGAGCGTCCCTGAAATAAGTTTGGTTAAGTACCAGGCCGGGAGCGCCGGTATCTAATATAAAATCACCGATCATAGTATCCAGTTGCGCTTCCACAATGATCAGGTTTCCTGCTCGTTTGATGGGGATGGTCAATGTTTTGAAATCGCCATAAGGATCTGGGTCGTTATTGACGATCCTGGTTTCATGATCTGCGCCTTTGAAAATAAGCCGGTGACCGCACATAGCCTTCGTACTCCATAAAAGGGAGAGGAGCAATGCCAGGAAAACGCCGGTCTTATGCATTAGAAATGTTGATTATTACTGTTTATAAGACGGCCTTTTGGATGGGCGCGTTACAGAAATGACTGTACGAAATTGGGATTATTTGAGTAGTGTGAAAAATACACCATAATTATGTTTGTTATAATACCGAACTTTAATAGATTTGGGAACCAATTTCAAAAACGCAGCTATAATTCCTTGATTATGAAAAGACAATTTACAGCCGTATGCTCTATTTTTATTGCAGCAGGCTTACTGGCGATGAACACGGCAACTGCCCAAAAGAAAGCGCCATTCTCCCTTAAAAATAAAGATGTAAAGGTATATCTTACCGAAAAAGGTTCTGATAACCGGATAACGCCAACAGAAACGGTGCACTTTTCGCCCAAGCCCCAAACAGTTGAAACGGAGATAGCTGTATTTGTTGATCCGTCGAAATCATTCCAAACCATGCTGGGTATTGGCGGCGCGCTGACAGATGCATCGGCCGAGACGTTTTATAAACTGCCTAAAGACAAGCAAAAGGAATTGCTGACCGCTTATTATGATAAAACGAAGGGGATAGGCTACACTCTTGGTCGTACCCATATTCAAAGCTGTGATTTTTCGAGCGACACTTATGGCTATGTGAAAGACAATGACAAATCCCTTAAAACTTTCGATGTTAGTCACGATAAAAAATACCGGATACCATTTATTAAAGCAGTAACTGCTGCTGCCGGTGGTAAGCTTACTTTATTCGCCACTCCATGGAGCCCGCCGGGATGGATGAAAACCAATGGTGATGTGTTACACGGGGGTAAATTGAAACCTGAGTATGACCAAATTTGGGCAAACTTTTATGTGAAGTTTATTCAAACTTACGAGAAACTGGGCATCCCTATCTGGGGCCTCAGTACACAGAACGAACCAATGGCTACACAAAAATGGGAGTCATGCGTGTATACTGCTGAAGATGAGCGCGATTTTATCAAAAACTTCCTCGGCCCAACTTTGGCAAAAAATGGAATGTCGGGCAAAAAGCTGATCATCTGGGATCATAACCGCGATCTGCTTTACCAGCGCGCCAGCACCATATTGGAAGACCCTGCAGCAGCGAAATATGTATGGGGCATTGGTTTTCACTGGTATGAAACCTGGACAAAAACCGGTCCTAACTTTGAGAACACCAGGCTAACACACGCGGCATTCCCCGACAAGAACCTGATCTTTACCGAAGGCTGTGCAGAGAGTTTTGATGCCAGCAGGATAAATGAATGGTCGTTGGGTGAGCGATATGGTACCTCCATGATCAATGATTTTAATGCCGGTACCGTAGGATGGACGGACTGGAATGTATTGCTTGATGAGCAGGGCGGGCCAAACCACGTGGGTAATTATTGCTTCTCACCGGTACATGCGGATACAAAAACAGGGGCTTTAACCTATACCAGTTCTTATTATTATATCGGTCATTTTTCCAAATTCATACATCCGGGTGCTAAACGTATAGCCAGCTCGGCCAGCAGGGACAACCTGCTTACCACCGCATACATGAACCCCGATGGTAAAATTGCCGTAGTGGTGATGAATAAAACTGACGAAAAGATCGATTACCTGTTGTGGATTAAAGGAAAGGCAGCCAATGTATCTGCGCCTGCGCACTCTATCGCTACGCTGATCGTAGAGTAATATTAAAATATAATAAAAAAGCACTTCAGAAATGTTTCTGAAGTGCTTTTTTATTGCGCATAAGTCCTGATTAGTTAATCTCTGATCTCCAATCTCTAACCTATTCCGACTTCAAACTCTTAACCGGATTCATCAACGCTGCTTTGATGGATTGGAAGCTTACCGTAAATAAGGCGATCACGATGGCTACTATTCCTGAAAAGACAAAGATCCACCAGCTGATGGGAATTTTATAAGCAAAGTCCTGTAGCCATTTGTTCATGGCCCACCAGGCAATAGGCGAGGCAATTATTATGGCGATCAGTACTAATTTTACGAAATCAAAAGATAGCAGGGCTGTAATATTGCTGATGGTTGCGCCCAACACTTTGCGGATGCCGATCTCCTTGCTGCGCTGCTCAGCCATAAATGCTGACAGGGCGAACAGGCCCAGGCAGGCAATGATAATGGCCAGTACTGCGAAGCTGGTGAATATGTTCCCGGTGCGTTGCACATCGGCGTACATATTGGCGAACTGCTCATCAAGGAAAGTGTAACGGATTGGCTGGTCGGGTGAATATTTATGCCAGAGTGCAGTTACATTATCAATAGTGCTCTTCATATCCGCGCCTTTTACCTTAACCGTCACGATGGATGGGCTGATACCGAAATGCATCACCAGCGGATCAATATTGCCGCGCATCGATTCGAAATTGAAATCTTCAACAACGCCCACCACCCTAAAGGTACTTCCATTGGTGATACGCTTGCCTATGGGGTCTTTCAGGTTCAATTTTTTTGCCAGGGTTTGGTTAATGATCACCGCGTCTGAGTCAGAAGCGATATCGTAGGAGAAATTTCTGCCTGCAACCAGCTTCATGCCCAGCGTTTTGAGGTAGGTATCATCTATCTGCCAAAACTGTCCGCCAACACCGGCCTCCAGTCTTTCCTGGCCCGGATTATGAAAGGTATTGCCATTTCTTTTGGTGCCATTTATGGGAAGATAATCGCTTATGGAGGCACTTTTTACAGTCGCTATTTTCTGTAATTCACTCTTAAACCCTTTTATGTTTTTATCAAGGGTATTGGTGCCGCGTATCACCATCACCTGGTCCTTATCAAAGCCTACCTTCCTGTTGAGGATGTAATGCATTTCGTTATAGATCACTACAGTGCTGATGATGAGGATAATGGATGTGGCGAACTGGAATACAACCAGGCCATTACGTAATACCGAGCTTTTACTGCCCGTGCTGATACTACCTTTCAGTACTTGTGCAGGTTTAAAGCTTGACAGATAGAAAGCCGGATACAAACCGGCTACAATACCAACGATAAAGGCCGAGATCAACAAAACAGGGATGAGCCACCATGCTGCCCAGGGCATGGTTAATGATTTAGAAGCAATGCTATTGAAATAAGGCAGCAGCAGCCAGGCCAATATAATACCCAATACAAACGAAAATATGCTGTAAATAATAGATTCAGCCAAAAACTGGTTGATGAGGCTTGAACGGTAGGAGCCCACTACTTTTCTCAACCCAACTTCTTTTGCGCGGTTAGCTGATTTTGCGGTGGAAAGATTGATAAAGTTAATACAGGCAATGATCAAAATAAACCCTGCTACTGCGCCGAAAAGCCAGATAAAGCGGATATCGCCGTGTGAAAGCCCATCGCCGATATCATAAGAATACAGGTTGATATCCGAGATAGGCTGCAGATGCAAAGAGAAGTTAGCCACCATTTTTTCAGCATCTTTAACACCATCCTTTTGCATCGTTGGCAGGAAATAATTGTGGAGAATATCCTTATCCATCTTTTTTTCAAGCTGTGCAATGTTAGTGCCGGGGCGTAGAGAGATATAATCAGAGTAATTATCGTCGTCCCAGTTGTTTTGTTCGCCGTTCCAAAATTCAGCACCGGTAAGGCTCAGTAAAAAATTATATGGATGCAGGTGCGAGGTGGTCGGGATATCGGCAATTACGCCGCCTATATGGTAAGGGTGGGCCTTATCGTTATCAAGGTACATTACCTTTCCTACCGGATTTTCGCCCGGGAAATACTTATCAGCTTTGCTTTTTGATATTACAATAGTAAAGGGATCTTTGAGCGCGGTAGCACGGTTGCCATATACCATAGGTAGTTTTAGTATGTCCAGCATTTCCTGGTCAGCATAAATAAATCCTTCTTCGTAAGAGTTTTGCACCTTGTCGGCCCGGCGTAATTCATCGCTGCCGGCATGCCCTATCAACGAATTGCCCATCATCCTGCCGGATAATTCCACTTCAGGGAAATCTGATTTCAGTACTTTGCCCATTGGGGCGGGCCAGTCTGTACCTTTCTCTATTTTGCCATTATCATAGTATTCCCCAACAACACGATAAATGCGGTTTGTATCAGGGTAGGAGCGGTCAAAGCTGGTTTCCTCCCTGATATATAAGCCGATCAATATGCAGGCGGCAATGCCCATAGCAAATCCGCCGATCTTGATGGCGGCATACAATTTTTGTTTGCGTAATTGCCTTAAGGCAATTTTTAAATAGTTTCTGATCATGATATAAATCTCTAAATTCTAATCTCTAATTAACTAATCTCTGATCACTCAGTTTTCAAACTCTTAACCGGGTTTGCCAAAGCTGCCTTTATACTCTGGTAACTTACGGTAAGCAGGGTAATCGCCATAGCGCCTACTCCTGTTACCGCGAATATCCACCAGGCCATATCAGAATGGTACTGATAATTCTGCAGCCAGCTGTGCATCAAATAGTAAGCAATAGGCGAAGCGAAAATTAGTGAAATAATCACCAGCAATACAAAATCCTTCGAAAGCAATTGCCACAAGTTGAATACCGATGCGCCTAACACTTTGCGCACACCGATTTCCTTGATCCGTTGCTCGGCCATAAAGGACGCCATGCCGAACAAGCCAAGGCAACTTATAAAAATAGCCAAACTTGCGAAGAAACTGGCCAGCGTACCTATACGCTCTTCGTTTCCGAACTTTTTAGCATACTCCTGGTCAACAAACTGGTATTCAAATGGCTGCTCAGGGTTGTATGTTTTAAAGATAGTACCGATTTTATCCAGAGCCTCGCTGGCGCTTATTTTAGGATTGATCTTTAAGAGTACAACACTGCTGGGATCTTTGGAAAGAAAATAAACCGTTGGCCGCACCTGCGCATAAGGGGATTCTGAGATCATATCTTTAGTAACGCCGATCACTTTGAAAGCGTGCCCATAATACTTGATAGAAGAGTTAAGCGGATCTTTCAAATTCATAAAATGTACGGCAGTTTCATTAAGAACTACTGCTGCCGAGTCGGATAAAAACGACCTGGAAAAATCGCGCCCGCCGCTAAACTGCCAGCCTATTGTTTTTCCGTAATCATACGAAACGTTGTTTTGAGGGAAATCCACACTCTGGTTAGGGTCTTTGCCCTCCCATTCAATAGCGCTGGTGCTTCCTGCATTGCCTGTTGGTGCTGAACCGGCTTCGGCCATTTCTGTTATTGCGCCGCTGTTGAGCAGGTTTGCTTTAACCGCGTCAAAATGTTTATGGATATTGTCAGTAACTGTCGGGACGTAAACCAGGCCATCCCGGCTGTAGCCTACCGGGCGGTTTTTGGCGAACTGGATCTGGCGGAAAACAACGATGGTGCCGATGATGAGCGTAACTGATACTGTAAATTGCAGCACTACCAGTACCTTACGGGGAACAGCTGCCAAACGCCCAACCCGGAATGATCCCTTTAGTACCTTGATAGGTTTAAAGGAGGACAGGTAAAACGCAGGGTAGCTACCCGTGATCAAGCCTGTAATTAAGCTGAAACCGATGCTTAATAGCCAAAATAAAGGGTTGGTCCACAGAATGGACATCTGTTTATCAGCCACGCTGTTAAAAAA
>Ga0206976_1158_pt2 | contig 19416 bp, 15 predicted proteins | sample Alteio_BWOrgHeat_82_FD_152926 | JGI IMG/M metagenome (GOLD analysis project Ga0206976, IMG submission 152926) | Enriched cells from forest soil in Barre Woods Harvard Forest LTER site, Petersham, Massachusetts, United States -... | ecosystem: Environmental > Terrestrial > Soil > Temperate forest >... | reverse complement strand
AGCCGGCGCGGAATAAAAGAAATGTCAGGAATGCTCCGGCGATCAGCGGGGGTGCGAGCCCCAAAGCGACTTTGCGCGCTGGGCCTGAGAAAAGCGGAAGGCCGACGCGGTTTGCCTTCCAGGTGCAGGCGAGCAATCCGGTGGCGGCGGCGAGCAGTCCTTCTGCCAGCCAGATGCGCAGCCAGATATAAGGCGAAGGCTGGCGTGCGGCGAGGATTGCGGCCGCGATTGCCGTGAATCCCAGCAGGACCTGGCCCCATCCGGAGACTGCTGTGAACGCGGCGGAGCGCTCCATGGTGTCGCGAATGAAGCGCAGATCGTCGGCGACATTTGGGACGCTCTCCGCGACCATGGGCTGCGAAGAGCGTCGAAAGCGCCGGATCCGGTGCGAGTGCCGCTCGAACATAGTTTCATTATTGTTGGATTGAGGGGGTAGTGTCAAGTACTTTGCGACACAAAGAAACAGCGAGTTCTGCTTGAACTCACGGATCTACGTGAGGGGGAGATCCGTTAGCCCGCTGGGAAAAACGCGGGCCTTCGGAATGACTGCTGAGTTCTGCTTTAGTTCTTATCTTGTGCGCCGGTCGGGACAACTCACGTAAGGTCCCTCACGGCGGCTTCGCCGCCGTTCAGGATGACATCGGCGATAGGAGCTATCTTGGGGAAAGGACGCCGAAGACGCCTACGCCGTTTGTGGTGCCTACGTAGACTTTGCCGTTTGCGATCATGGGGGTGATGTACTTGTTGCCGTTGCCGAAATGGTCGCGGCTGTTTGCGGCCTGGTTGGAGTTGTAGATCTCGGCGAGACTTACTGCGTTGTAGGCGTGGAGGACGGCTGGAGCAACGTTTTCTGCGGCCCAGACGATTGCGTTTGCGGTTCCGTTGGCGGAGACGCTGGGCGTAGCTCCCGGATATCCAAACGAGTTGGCAGACTTCGCGACGGCAGTCGTCAACAACTTGGCATTCTTGAACTGGAAGCGAAGCAGCGGCGATCCGACTGGTCCATAAAAAATGTTGGCGCCGAGAGCGGCGGGCATGGACCAGACGCCACCGGGCAAAGCGCCCGCCAATTCCTGATAGACGTTGTTGGCAGTCGAACTGAACTTACCCATGTTGGTGCGATCTACAACGTAGAGGTTGGTGTCTTTGCCCGCGCCCACGGCGAGGTTCCAGGTCCTCCCGGTGGAATCCTTCTGGCTCAAGAGCAACGTGCCGCCGGAACCGAGGTCAACGTCGCCGGCGTTTTCGGAGGATTCGTTGTCCATCTCGAAGTAGTCGGCGACAGCCAAACCGCCGGCGGTTGTCAGGTGCAGAAACGCGTTGCCGTAGTCTCCCTGTGACGGGAAGCCGGATGAATTTAGAGCAGTGTCGAACAATCCATTGGCATCGAGGACGAAGATATTGCCGCTGCCGTCAGCAGCCATGCCTGCACCTGCGCCCCAGATGGCTCCCTCATTGCCGTTCGGCGTCACGTTCAGGATCGTGGTCTGCTTCAGCGTGTTCATGTTATAGCCCATGATCCATCCGGTGTAAGGGCGGAAGTCGCAATGCGAGGCCCATCCGAGATAAATGGTGCCGCCGAGCGAGAGCAGCCCCGCGCGCTCTTTGTATTGCGCGGGATCGAATATGACGAAACCTCCGGAGCTGTTGTCGCCGGTGCCGGCGAATTGCCCAGTTATGTCTACTGGGCCCTTTTTTAGTTCAGCGCCAGTGGTAGCGTCGAGCGCGTGCAGGCGCTGGTGATAGTTAAGTGAACTGTCCTTCGACATTCCGACCACATAGATGACAGGATTACCTGTCTTGGGACGGACGATTACCGGCGTCGAAGTGATGCCGATTTCGGGAGTGACCTGGGAACATCCACGGGTGTCGGATGTGGTCTCGCCCGTCTTCAGCGTTGTGATCTGCCAAATGGGCGATCCGGTGTCAGCATCGTAGGCGTAGACGGTTCCGTGCTCGGTGGCAACGATGAGCAGATTGTGGGTGACGCCTCCGATTGAGACGGCCGAGATGTAGAGAGGCTCGGCGTCGACGAGGCCATCTGCAGGAACGGTGAAGAGTTTCCCGAATGATGCTGAGTTTACGTTCGCCAGGGTGAGGGTGGTTTCCTTGTTGTCGAGGCCGTTGCGGGAGTTATTGTTGTGGTAGGTGAGGACATCTTGCGCCAGCGCGGCCGTCGAACACAACAGCATGATCGGCAGGATGATTGGTAGACTGCGGAGAGACGAGGAAACCGCGGTGAATCTGGGAAACTGCATTTTCGAGACCTCCAGGGAGTCGGACAGGACGAGGTGGCGAGAAGTGGACTTAGGATACTCCCGCCTCGGCGAATTGCCAATCTGGGCGCGGGTTTTGGGGTGGGAGTCTTTCTTCTGTAGCGTGTACTAATGAGTGATTTGGGTAAATTGCTGATCGCGTTCGGCATTGTGCTGGTCGTGGCTGGAGTTGTGTTGAGTTGTGTTGTCGTTATTGCTGTATTTGTTTGGAAAGTGGAGAAGGTGACGGATGGTTCGTCATGCCGGCTACAACCGTTTAATTGGGAAAAATCCGCCGGGCGAAAACATCCTAACCACAGAGGGGCACGGAAGTTCGTTGAGGAGTGCCGGTCCCGTCGGCTGCATTGGTAGGGCATAACGTCGTACGGTCCCTCGCGCCGGCTTTGCCGCCGCTCAGGATGACATCTGTGAAGGGCAAGGGAACGGGGCGGTCAGCTGTATTTCTGCGGGAGATTGGGGAGCGGCATGGCGGCCGCCATCTTTGCGCCGAAATATTTCGTGCGGGCGAGGAGCAGCTTTTCGATCTCGACCTGCTTGAGGGGTTGCTGGCGGCCGAGGAGATGTGTGACGAGCGCGATCTGGGCGAAGTGCTCGACGGTTTCCATCTTCATGTAGGCGTGTTCGAGCGTGTCGCCGTAGGTGACGACGCCGTGGTTCGACATCAATATGGCATCGTAGTTCGGGACAAAAGGCTCGAGTGTCTGAGCCAGTTCGGAGGTTCCCGGAGTCCCGTAGCGGGCGAGCGGGATGCATCCGAGCCCCATGACGACCTCGCAGACCAAGGGCTCGGTCAGCGGAACACCGGCGGCGGCAAAACCGGTTGCGGTCGGCGGGTGAGCATGGACGATGGCCTGCACGTCGGGGCGTGTGCGGTAAATCAGTAAGTGCATGCCGATCTCACTGGTAACATTGCGGTTACCGGCAATGCGCTGGCCGTCCAGATCGACAATCACCATGTCTGAAGGGCGCATGGCCCCCTTGCTGACACCGGTCGGTGTGACCAGGATACGGTTCCCCTTCAGGCGCACCGAGAGATTGCCATCCATTGCCGCGACGAAGCTCCGCTCATGGAGCATGCGCCCATAACGGACGATTTCTTCCCTGTGTTTACGTTCCGTAACCATGGATACCCTTGTTGGGGGAGAGGATTAAGCCGCCCGCGGTGCTTCCGCATACTACCAGCCGAAGAGTCGGCGAGACAACGCCAATTTTCAAGAAAAATCGATCCTTTTCGGTAGTTCCGGGGCCAGCCAGAGCGGGATGAATCCCTATAATCGGACAGCGTGCTGGTCTCCGATTTCCACTACGATTTGCCCCCTGAATTGATCGCGCAAGCACCGCTCGCCGAGCGCGCCGCTTCGCGCATGCTGCAAGTCCTCTCAACTTCCGGAGAGCTCCAAGACCGTCAGTTTCGTGAATTCCCAGAAGTGCTGAAGCCGGACGATCTTGTCGTCTTCAACAATACCCGGGTGTTCCCGGCGCGCCTCTATGGGCGGCGCGCGGGATTGAAAGCGCAGGCAGTCAGCGCGCAGAATCCGGCGGCGCGGGAGTTCCTTAGCGGACGCGTCGAAGTCTTGCTCACGCAGCAATTAGAGCAGGACCCGAATGCGTGGGAGTGCCTGGTGCGCCCGGGGCGGAAGATTGGAGTTGGGGAGCGGCTGTTTTTTGGCGAACACGATGAATTGAGCGCCGAGGTGATTGCGCGCGGCGAGTTCGGCGAGAGGCGGATTCGTTTTGCTCCCGTAGAAAATTTCTTCGGGAGGATCGAGAAGATTGGGCACATTCCCCTACCTCCTTACATCGCGCGCGATGATTCGTCGGCGGACCGCGAGCGTTATCAGACCGTGTACGCGCTAGAGCGTGGATCGGTCGCGGCTCCGACGGCGGGATTGCACTTCACACCGGAAATTCTTGCAGGCATGCGGGAGCGCGGGATCGAGACTGCGGAAGTGACATTGCACGTCGGATTAGGGACGTTTCAGCCCGTGCGCTGCGAACGGGTTGAAGATCATCGACTGCACTCGGAGCGCTATTCGATTTCTTCGGAGACGGCGGCAAAGATAGAGCGTGCGCGCAAAGAAGCGCGACGGATTGTCGCGGTGGGAACGACTACGGTGCGAACCCTTGAGTTCGCGGCTCGACAAGGCGAGGGTGAAGTGCGGGCAGAGTCAGGCGAAGCGAATCTGTTTATCTATCCGGGTTACAAATTTCAGGTAGTTCGCGCATTGCTGACGAATTTTCATTTGCCGGAGTCCACCTTGCTGATGCTGGTGTGCGCGCTGGGCGGGAAAGAGAACATTCTGCGAGCGTATGAGCATGCTGTGGCGCAATGCTACCGTTTCTACTCATATGGGGATTGCATGTTTATCGAGTAGTTCAGAGTGCGCAAGAGCGCTCTGCATCAATCGAAAAGTAAGTTGCAGCAGATCCGCCCTGTTGCGCCTCCAGCTTTCCTTCTAGAGCTTTTCTTCCTGAAAAGACGCTTCCTGAAGAAGTTCTTCCCACCAAAACTTTGGTATCGCATACCACGGGTTCGGGCTAAAGGCTGCACTAGGTTCGAGCGGCCGTCGAGGGATGCGTTCGTGCCGTCGCGATCGAAGAATCTGTTTTGAGGGAAAACAGTGGCACGGCGGCCCGGAGCGGCACAAATCAGAGTTCCCCGAAAGGAAAATTTTAATGAAGGTGTTCTTAGTAGGCTTTCTACTGTTGCTGACAGCATTGCCGGGTTTCGGCTCGCACGCCCAACCGGCTACATCGAGTCAATTCCGGACGAAACATTCCCGTCCCGGAAACCGGGCGAACCGCAAGCCGGCGAAAGTGCCGCATGGGTCGGCGACACATGTGCCGCGAGGGTTTCAGAATCGGCCGCCAGCCAAGCCGGGTACGACATTGCCGCAACCGGGGCGATTTTCAAACCGCATCGTGAGCCATGGCGCGAGCGGCAGCAGTGTTCCGATCGTGAGCCTGGTGGCGGCAACGCGCACCCTGACCGGTGGCGAATCGGACGATGAGAACGAGCCGGTAGTGGGCGACTTCAACGGCGACGGAAAGAAAGACGTAGCGAGCATTGTCTTCAATACGTCAGGGCAGACGACGACGTATTCGATTGCCGTGATTCTGGGACACGGCGACGGGACGTTTCAACCCGCGGTACTGACGAATACGCCAGGGAATGCGGATGATCCGATCGTGGTTGGCGATGTGAATGGCGATGGGAAAGACGATATCGTGATGGTGCATCCGCTAGGTATCGCCTGCGGGGCGGCAAGCAAGGCGGCGGTGCGGCCAAACGGTTGTGTAGGGTCTTCGATCGACGTGCTGATCAGCAACGGCGACGGCACGTTCACGCCGCCGGTCAACTACCCGATCCTGGGCAACGGACTTGCCGGCGGGTTGCTGACGGACCTGAATTCCGATGGCAAGCTCGATCTGCTGGTGCTCGACGATGTCAATCCGGCCAACGTCGTTGAGTTGCTGGGTAACGGCGATGGAACGTTTCAGACGGCCATAACCCTGGCCACGCTAAGCGGCCCCGCGCCGGGCGGCATGTTCTTTGGTGATTTCAATGGCGACGGCAAGCTGGACTTTGCCGGATATCTCAGCAGCCAGCTCAGTGTTTTCCTCGCATCGGGAAGCGGATGGGCGGCGCCGGTGCTACTGACCACAGAAGACGGAGCCTATAACGGTTGCTTCAGTACAGCCGGCGATCTCACGGGCGATTCCAAGCCCGAGATCATCAGCGTGAACTGCGACGAACTCAATTCGGTGACCGTATATGTCAACAACGGCGATGGAACATTCGCACCTGGCGTCTATTACAACCTGACAGGCGATCTATATCAAAGTCCCAGCGAAGCGGTGATTGCAGACCTGAACGGAGACGGGCACAACGACATCGTGGTCAGCAATGAAAACGGGGGCGACATCAGCGTTCTGCTCGGCCATGGCGACGGAAGCTTCACCGCGGAGGAAGTGAACTATGACACAGGAGGCTTTCCGTGGATGACGCCGCTCGTCGCCGACTTCAACGGCGACGGCTTGCCGGATGTCATGGTCTCTGACGACTACTTCAACATGGTGTATCTGCAGGGATATGGAGATGGCACGTTCCGGGCGGCGCCGAACTATTCTTTGCCCAACAGCTTCGACCAGTTCGCCTGGTCGTACAGCGTGGCCACCGGAGACTTCAACGGCGACGGCATCCCCGACGTCGTGGCCGGTCAGTCCAACAACGACGGCTCGACGGGAGTCGTGGTGTACATCGGGAAAGGGGACGGAACGTTCTATCCCGGAGTGAGCTACGGCGAAAGCGCCGGGCTGGTCTACGTAGCGGTGGCCGATTTCAGCGGGGACGGCAAGCTCGACATCGCGGCCACCGATACCCAGTCAGGCGACGTGGAGATCCTGACCGGCAACGGCGATGGAAGCTTTGGGATCGGGTTGTCACTTTCTACGGGGGGCTCGGGAGCTACCAACATCGTCACCGGTGACTTCAACCATGACGGCAAGGCCGACATCGCGGTCGCCAATGTAGGAAGCGGCTCGATCGGGGTCCTGTTGGGCAACGGCGATGCATCGTTCGCACCGGCTGTCACCTATGCGACGACCGGGTATTTCCCGCAGTACATTACGGCTGCCGACATCGATGGCGACGGATACCTCGATCTCGCCGTCACGGCGAACACCGATGGACCAGCGGCTGTCGGTGTCTTCCTGGCGAACAACGACAACAGCGGTACGTTCAAGCCAGTCGTCTACACAACCTTGAATGGCAATCCGGAGTTCGTTGCGTTCGGTGACCTCGACAAAAACGGCAAGCTGGACATGGCGGTCACGGAAAGAAATGGCTCAATCTACGCCGGCTTCGTCGAAGTGGGGCTGGGCAACGGAGACGGCACTTTCGGAACGCTGACCGCTTATCCAACATCGGCGCAGCTCACGGAGTCGCCTGACCCGGCGGACATCCAGATCGCCGATATCAATGGTGACGGAAACCTCGATCTGGTGTATCTCAACTCTCAATTCGGGACGGTTGGGATCATCTACGGCAACGGCGACGGAACGCTCAACACCCCGGTCGAGTTTCCGGCCAACGAAGACAACTTCGGGTTGGCGCTGGCCGATCTGGACGGCGATGGAGCGCCCGACGTGATTACCGCCAACGATTACTCCGGGGGCATGAGCGTGCTGCTCAATGGCAGCGGCAGCGCGACCGCACCGACCTACGTGCTGGCCACGCAAACGCCCAGCGCCACGGTCACGGCGGGCGCGTCCGGCACCTACACCCTGTCCCTGGCGGGCCGTAACGGCTACACCGGGACGATCACCTTCAGTTGCGGAACACTGCCGGCGGGCGCGAAGTGCACCTTCACTCCGTCGTCGGTGATCGCGAACAGCGGCATAAGGCTGGAGACAACGCTAACCATCAGCACCACGGCCGCAACCACGGCGGCGCTAAAGCAAACGGCGAGACCGGGCTCGCAGCCCGGTTCGCAGTCTGGCTCGCCGGGCTCTAACTCTTCGATCCTGTTGGCCAGCTTTGGCGGCATCGGGCTGATTGGGCTGGTACTGGCGGGGACTGGTAAGAAAGGCCGCCAGCGCCGGACCGCAATCGCACTGGGCTTCGTGCTGCTGGCGACACTGGGGCTCACGGTTGGGTGCTCGAACAGCAGTGCCGCAAAGACCACAACAACAACAACCACCAGCACAGGAACGCCTGCCGGTTCGTATACGGTGTCGGTGAATTCGACCGGCACGGGAACGAATGCGCCCTCGCAGAGCGTCCACGTGACACTGGTCGTGCAGTAACTGTGACGAAGTCGTAAGAAACGCTCCGCTTCCCGCTCCTAGTTTCGTGGGAAGCGGGGTTGTTTTCGGCAAGTCATGACGGGTGAATTAGGAGGCCCATGAGCAGGATGTTCCGCCCTTAAGGCGCAGCGGCACCCATTTGCCATTGGATTTCTCCAGAAGGTGAAATGTTCCGCCGCCGCAAAGCGATCCGCAGGAATGTCCGGCGTAGACAACTGCGACGTTTTTTGACGCATTGAAGCCGACTGCGGAGAGTGCGATCCAGCCGCCCGAATCCGGATGATGTTCGTAGAAAGCCTCCCACCCCGAGCCACCACTCCCGAAGAACATTTGGATTTCGTCGTTCCGGATCAATTCGTACGGTCTCGCGATCTCGAACTGCCGTTGCAGCATCCATCTTTTCGCATTCAGCTTTTTGTAGTCGGCGATGGCGGCGCCCACGATTTGTTCGCCTTCCTTGTCAGGCTCGATGCACATAGCGTACGGCTGCGTCTCGGCTTGCAGTACGAGGGTCTTGGCTTTGGCATCGCTCCAAGGCCACTCTCCCGGTAGTACCGCAGCGTAGACCTTATAGGCCTCGGCATCGTCGTAGGGCTTGGCATTTTCGTAAGGGATTTCCTTGGAACCGGCGTCTTGCATGACGGAGGCTGCCAGAAGAAGCACGGGACTCAAGTACACGGCGATGCGAAGCATGTTGCACCTCCGAATGACAAGATGCGGAAAATTCTACGGAAGCTGCAAGTCGAAGGCATAAACTTCCTGCGTGCTGATGTCGCGCGGAAACAGTGGAATCTCGCCGGGCGCGAGGCCCGTCCATGAGCCGGGGCCAAACTGCCCGTGAAAGAGCCGGGCGTTTTTCAGGTCGGCAACTTTTTCGACCTTCGAGTCGCTCACCCGAATGCGAAAGTATCCGGAGTCCTTGCTCAGGAAGGTGTCGAAGTAGAGAAAGGCGCTGTCGTGCGACCAGGCCAGGTAGCCGAAGGTAAGGTTCGAATCCAGCTGCCGCCATTTCTTTTCCTGAACGTTGTAGATCATGAGGCGGTCATTGCGGGCCGAGATGACAGCGATCATGCGGCCATCGGGCGACCAGCGTGGCGCAAAGGTTTTCCGCGAGTCCGGAAGTTCAGAAATCTGCCGCGTTTTCATATCGACTATTTCGATATAGGTTTTCTCGGGATCCAGTTCGTCATGGTGCCCGAACGCAAGCATGTTTCCGTCAGGGGACCACGTGGGATCGGTCTCGACCGCCTCGTCGGTAGTAAGCGCCTGCGGATTGCCCCCATCCGCTGAAATCAGGAAAATCTTCCACGGCTTGCCCGGAGTGGTTCCGGAAAACGCGATCTGCCTGCCGTCCGGTGACCAGTGTGCCAGCGCGGCCTGCATGGGCGGATAAGTGAGTTGCAGCCGCGAGCTGCCGTCGGGTTTGCTGCGCCAGAGATTGCCGTCGGGATACGTGACGTAGAGCACCCACTGCCCGTCGTGCGAAAAATCGACATCTCCGGCCGAGATGCCGCCGAGATAGGGAACCAGCTCTCCGGATTTCGAATCGTAGCGGGCCAGTTCGGCGCGCGGCTGTATGCCGATGACGAAGAGTTTCTTTCCATCATTGGAGGGAACCGGGTCGCCAAACTGCAGTGGTCCAGTCGTGAGCTGAACCGGGACGGGAGAAGTTTTCCGCCACCAGCCCGTGTGGTCAGGCATGATCCAGAGATTGCTGTTCCCGTCGCGCAGGCTCTGAAACACATAATATCTGCCGCCAGCCGTCCAGCGGCCGCAGCATTCGGTGGGAGGATTATTCCAGCCCGCCAGCAGCGGATGCGCGCCGCTGCCGTCGGCGCGCGCCTCCCACAGGCTGGACGTGTTGTTGGTCTGGTTGACGAGGGTATAGCGGATGCGACTCCCGTCCGGTGAAAAGCTGGCGGAACTCGGGGTGTCGGAAGCGGTAAAAAGCTTGTGCGGATTGGAACCATCGTGTTCGGCGAGGAACAGATCCTTCCCGTTGGCGAAAAGCAGCTTGCCATCCGGTCCCCAGATCGCATCGTGAGCGAACACATTGCCGAGGCGTCGCGGCGAACCCGCCGGCACAGGCATGGACCACATTGCGCTGTTGATGGGATTACTCTGGGCCACCAGCAACTCGGATTGCTCCGGCGACACATCCACGGCAACAGGATTCTGAAACGGCACCTGCACCGGCGCGGTTTCTCCCCCGCTTGCCGATACCTGGACAATCGAGTACATGGATGGAGGCGCCTCTGTAACGTAGAGCCGGCTGCCGTCGGTCACGACGTTGATCTTGGGAAGCCCGTCGTTGGTGATCTGTTTCGATCCCAGAATTCTCGGAGGCGGAAGAGGAGCCCGCAGCCAGAGTGCGAGTAGTGCGACGACGATCACCGCTGCCGGGATCCAGATCCATTTGAGCCGTGCTGTGGAGCGAACGACAGCGGGCGGCGCCACGTTCACCACGCTGGTCGCAGCCGTTCTTCCTGAATCCGTATCGCGGCGCAGTCGCTTGAGATCGGTCTCGAGGTCGGCGGCGGAGCGGTAGCGAAGGTCGCGATCTTTTTCGAGAGCTTTATTGATGATGCGCTCGAGTTCGGCAGGCAGCGCCGGATTCAGGCGCACCGGCGCAACCGGAGGCCGGTTCACGATGGCCTCGCAGATCATCGCCGACGTTTCGCCGTGAAACGGGAGTGACCCGGTCGCCATCTCGTACAAAACCGCGCCAAAGGAAAACAGGTCACTGCGAGCGTCGAGTTCTCTCGCACGCACCTGTTCCGGCGACATGTAGGCGACAGTTCCGACCATAGTCCCGGGACTGGTGAGATGGTCAGCGTCGACCGAGCGCGTCTGCGTGTTGAGCGAACCGCTCGACGAACTGGCCAGTGGCGAGACCTTCGCGAGACCGAAATCCAGAATCTTGGCGTGGCCGCGCTCGGTTACGAAAATATTTGCGGGCTTGATGTCACGATGAATAATGCCTTTGCCATGCGCGGCGTCCAGCGCGTCAGCGATCTCAATCGCCAGGGGAAGCAATAATTCCAGATCGAGCGCCCGGCCGGAGATCTTGTGCTTGAGCGTCACGCCTTCCAGATACTCCATGGCGATGAAGGCCAAGCCATTTTCTTCGCCGATGTCGTGGATGGTGCAGATGTTGGGATGATTCAGTGCCGACGCAGCCTGCGCCTCGCGCTGAAATCGCGCCAACGCCTGCGGATCACGGGCTACCTCATCCGGCAGAAATTTCAGGGCCACGAAGCGGTGCAGGCGCGTGTCCTCGGCCTTGTACACAACTCCCATTCCGCCCCCGCCCAGTTTCTCGACGATGCGGTAATGCGAAATGGTCTGGCCGATCATGTGGCCGAATGTTACGCGTGCGAAGAAAAGAGGTCAACGAAACGGCGAAACGGGCGGCGCAGCGCCGGTCCGAAACCACGGCACAAAGAAACGGGCACCTATGAAGGTGCCCGCTGTGGAACATTGGCAAACTTGTTGGAGCCTAGGCGCGCGCGCCGACGGCTGCCGATTCGGCGGCTGCCGGAACGGCTTTCTCTTCGCCATTCGGCTTGGCTTGCGCCGGCTGTCCGCCCTTGCGGATGTCGATGCCGCCTTTGAAGAATGCGCCGTCTTCGATCGAGATTCGGGCGGCGATCACGTCGCCGGTCAAAGAGCCGTCGCTGCGGATATCCACGCGGTCGCTGGCGGTGAGATTGCCACGCACCTTGCCCAGCACCACGATTTCGCGAGCGTTGATGTTGGCTGCAACGACGCCGTTGCGGCCGACAGTCACGCGATTGCCCGACAGGTTGATGGAACCCTCGACCCGTCCGTCGATGTAAAGGGACTCAGAACCGGTCACCTCGCCCTTAATCACGAGCGACTTGCCGATGGTCGCCTGGTCCGCGGTCGTAGTTGTTACCGGCCGGGGCGGCGCGGCGGGTTCACTTGAGGTCATGACTGGCGCGCTGGGCGTAGATGCGGTAGGCCGCTCCGGTTCCGCCGGACGGCCAGGGGTCTGAGGCTGATTCGTGGGCTTCCACATGGATACAGGTTCCTTTCCTTGTATGGTTTAAGGATTTTACTGGCCGCACTTACGTGACCAAAGCGAATTGTACTCCGGAGTCTCAAAGTGAGCGCTGTGGAAAACCCTTTATTTTCAATCGAGAGTAACTACTGTGCCACTTCGAATTGCTGATAAAGGGTGGTTCGCTTGGATTGGAATTGCAACGATGAAGAGCGCTTTCGGGTGCGAGAAAGTGTCGTTCCCGGAAATATTTTCCCGCTGCGGAACCGGGGCGTTGTCGGACTGGTTTTCCCGCGAAGGCTTGTACAATCCCGAATCGGGGATTTGCTACTCAAGATGATCTCACCTTCGAAAGCGCCGCTTCTGCTTGTAGGGGTCGCTGCCGTTCTCATCGTTCTTGATTTCTTTCTTCCGCCGATTGCACAGCCCCTCTCGTATCACAACTTCGCCGATCATCGGGAATGGCTCGGCATCGCGAACTTCGGCGACGTAATGTCGAACGCGCCCTTTGCGTTGGTCGGCGTCTGGGGACTGATTGCGCTGCTTGTTCCAGGGAAAATGAAGTTCCAGAACGCGGCCGAGAGATGGCCCTATTTTATGATGTTCGCCGGCCTCATTCTCACTGCATTTGGTTCGGGCTACTACCACCTCGCCCCGGACAACGCGCGACTGGTCTGGGACCGAATTCCAATCATGATCGCAATGATGGCCCTGGTTGCTGCGGTGATTGCCGAACGCGTGAACATGAATGCCGGACTCGCGATGCTGCCGGTCCTTGAGATCACGGGCGTCGCCTGCGTGCTTGCCTGGCGCAACAGCGAACTCCAGGGCCACGGCGACCTGCGTTTCTACGCGGCGATGCAGATCTACGCGGTGTTGGTGTTATTGCTGATGCTGCTCGTTCGGTCCACATACACGCGCGGCTCTGATCTTGCCGTAGTAGTCGGTTTCTACGTGCTGGCGAAAATATTCGAGGAATGCGACCGGCAGGTATTCGCGCTCGGCCATTTCGTCAGCGGGCACACGCTGAAGCATCTGGCCGCGGCTGTGGCGAGCTATTGGATCCTGAGAAGTTTGGAGAACAGGCAAGTTTGCGCCGGATAATCCGAGACATCCGAATGATCCGGGGAAATGAAGTACGGCATGACAGCGTGTAAAATAAAGACTTAATGTCCCAGGCAGCCCCGGCAATTACACGCAGTCCCGCTGAAATCGTCCGGCTCACGCCGGTTTCGCAAGCGCCCAACGGTATCTGCTATGCATCGGCGGGCGAAGTTGCTGTTAATTCCTTCGATCTGGAGCGGATGGTAGCAGCCGTTCCTACCCGTATCGCATCCGCGCTCGAGCGCAAAGCCTATTATTTTGTTCCGCTGACGGTGAACCAGGGAGAAGACACGGTTATTGCCGACCGCTACGATGTTGCGCTCAGCGACAATGCCGTCTGCCACCGCAACCTTGATCTAGGCGATTCGCAGTGCGTTTTCATCTCGACGCGCCTGATGGACGACAAGTTTTCGGTCGCCTTCGAGTTCTATATCAATGTCGGACATGCGCTGGTCGAGCGCGCGGGCGTGTCTCGCGATTTCTGCGAGCTGGCATGGAAGCAGGTCGAAGCGGGTGTTCGCGGAGAGACTTCGCTGGATGCATGGGAGTCGCGCAAACTCGCGACCGCGAATGGGCCTGATTCCGAGCGCTACAAGACGGAATACTTCGAAGCGACATTGTCCGACACGATCTCTATTTACCTGCTGTCACTGTACCTGGACGTGGATTACTACGATTTGCGGGAGCGGGATTATCCGCTGCTCGCTCCTTCGGCCTTGGCTGAACGGCTGCGCAAAATTGCTGAACTGTTCCCGCCCAACTCGGGATTTGAATTTGCGGTGCTCTACAAGCGGCGCTGATTCCTTCGAACCATATTGTCCGGACGAAATCTGATGGTATCGGCAACAGCATCCCGCACTCCTCACTGGTACGGCATTCCTGTGCGAGTCGCATTGCTCACGTTTCTCGGGACACTACTCAGCTTCACCGTCAGTCTTCTTCTCGCGATCATCGGCATGTTGATGGTGTGGAAACTGCAAGGCACGCATCCCGATATGACTATCGCCTACCGCAGAATCGCCCTGCCCACCGCAATGGTCGGTGGCGGATTGGCTTTCTTGTTCTCGCTCTACACGGAGATCCGCCACTACCGGCAGAGCAAGACGCTTCGGGCCATCGAGAGGATCAGCTAGGCCGTGACGCCGCGCATTGCGATTCCCATGCCGCACTCGACGGACCGCGAGTATAGCGAGCGGGCCATTCCGCAATATGAACAAGCGGTGACGCTGGCAGGGGGCGAGCCGGTTCGCATTCCGCTCGATCAATCAAAAGATGCCGTGCTGAAGATAGTCGAGAGTTGCGACGGCGTGCTGCTGCCCGGAAGCAATGCGGATATTGATCCGGCGGTTTTTCGGCGTCCACGGTCGCCGAACACAGCGGCGGCTGATCCGCAGCGACACGAAGTCGACATGCTCTTGCTGGAAGACGCATACACGCGGCGAAAGCCGGTGCTCGGAATCTGTTACGGGTTGCAGAGCCTCAACGTTTTTCGTCAGGGATCGCTCGTTCAGCACATTCCTGATTTTCTGCCGGAGGAGACGCGCTCGAGGGTGAACCACGAGGCTGGAAAGAAAGTTGCGGTTGCGCATACGGTCGAGATCGAATCGAATTCCCTGCTAGCGCAGGTCGCCGGTTCGAGATCGGGACAGGCTTTGCCCGTAAATTCCTCCCACCACCAATCTGCGAACGCAATCGGCGAAGGCCTGCGCATCGTCGCGCGCTGTCCTGACGACGGAATCATCGAAGCGCTGGAAGGAACTTCACCGGGCCACTTTGTGCTGGCGGTACAGTGGCATCCAGAGCGGTCGGTTGAACAGGATGAGGCTTCGCGGGCGATCTTTGCGGCGTTGATGGATGCCGCGCGCGGGCGGCGATAGGTACTCCACCGTCTCTTCGTGGGAAGGTTCCCACCGCGAGCATCTACTGTTTCGGCAAGTAGTCCGGCAAAATCGGATTGTCGGGGCGCTCATCGTCCCAACAGACGGAAGCGATCCACCAGCGTTTTCCGTCGTAAAACAGTCCGACACTATTAATACCGCGACCGCTCACCGGACCGCCGGCTTTCGCGCGAGTTTCATAAGTACTGAAGACATGCGCGATGTGTCCGAAACTCTGCGTCACGCGGTTGAGCTCGGTTTCGTAGAAGCCTTCCTTCACCATCTGCGGATCGGCCATGTCTACAAATTGCTGATGAGTGACGACATGGGCCTTCGCTTTGCCATCTTTGTCCTCTGACATGGCGACGAAGCGGATGTCGGGAATATAGAGGGTGCGGTCGCGCGACCACTGGCGCGGCTGGCCCACGGGGCCGGAGATGACTTCATAAAAGGCCTTCATGACTCCGTCGATAGTAGAGACGTCGATCGAGCGCGCTTCGATAGTGGGAACTTCGACATGTTTTGGCGGCGTCGCTTGCTGCGCAGACAGCGCGCTGACGAGCGCAAAACACAGAACCGCGGATAGAACGAAGAACAGGGACGGTTTCATGGGGCCTCCAGATCTATTTCCTTTTCTTCTTGGCGGGTTGCTTGCGGCGAGGCTTCTTCGATTCTTCGAGTAACACAACTACATGCGCGAGGGCCGCGTTATCGAGATTCAATCCTTCGGGAGTTTTCGCCTTCAAGCCGACGCAGTTGCCGGGAATACCGAGCAGTTCCGCGACACGGGCGCGGATGGAAGCTGTATGCGGGCCGATCTTGGGAGCGGCAAGAATCAGGCTGGCGTCGATGTTGGCGACAGCATATCCGGCAGCGCGAACGCGCTTTAGAGCTTCGCGAAGAAACACCACCGAGTCGGTACCTTTCCACTTCGGATCGGACGGAGGGAAAAGCGCCCCGATGTCGGGAGCGGCGATGGCTCCCAGGAGCGCATCGGTGACGGCATGAAGCAGTACGTCGCCGTCGGAGTGGCCACCTAAGCCCTTATCGTGGGCAAGCGTCACGGCGCCGATCTTGAGCGGAATGCCAGGGCGGAATTCGTGAGAGTCGAAGCCGTAGCCGATTTTGCTCGCTGGTCGTCGGTCGTTGGTCGTTGGCATTCGAATGGTTGGGAAGTGAGCAGCTATTTCCTTAAATAGAACTCCGCCAGTTCCATGTCGGCGGGGTTGGTGATCTTGATGTTGCGCGGAGATCCCATTACGACTGCGACGGCATGGCCTGAGCGCTCGGCCAGCGATGCTTCGTCAGTGCCTACAAAGCCGTCGGCTGTGGCTTCGTCGAAGGCTTTCCTGATCACGTCGTAGCGGAAGCCCTGCGGGGTTTGTGCGAGGACGACTCCGGCACGGGGAATGGTGGTCTTAATGATCGCGCCTTCGGATGTTCGTTCGACTTGCTTTACCGTGTCGATTGCCGGGAGTCCTGCGATGGCGGCTCCGTATTTCCTGGCTGCTTCAATCACGTCGCGGATGATCTCTGCTGTCACCAGCGGACGCACCGCATCGTGGACGAGGACAATGTCGTCCGCGGACGCAGAAATCGCCTTCAGCGCGTGAGCGACGGATTCCTGGCGGTGCTCGCCTCCAACGACTAGTTCAATCTTTTTCTTAAGGACATCGGCCGCTTCTTTCTTAAGGCGTTCGCGGAAGGGCTCGATTTCGTGTTCGCGCAGGGCGATCCAGATTTCAGCGATTTCGCTGACCGAGGCAAACTTGCGCAGTGTATGGATGAGAATCGGTGTCCCCGCAAGTTCGGTGAATTGCTTGGAGGGTTGTTTTTTTTTCGATTTGGCGCCCATCGCGCTGGGCATGGGCGCCATGCGCGTACCGAGACCTGCCGCGGGAATGATAACGACTACCTTCATTGCGGGGTGCAAGTATACGGGCGTGAGTGTGGCGAGTTCAAATTTTGAGCGCAGCGTGGTAGCGGTGCAGTTTGGTCGTTGAGACTCTTTATAGAAGTGTCATCCTGAGCTCGGCGATAGCCGGGCGAGGGACCGTACGAAGGTGGAAGGCCACGACGCGATCGCGAGGAATACCGGCTCCGCATAGTGCGGGCTAGCCCTCGTCCACTGCCGTGAAACGGTTTGGCGCCGTATGGTCCCTCGGCGAGCTGAACGCTCGCCTCAAGATGACATCCTCTCGGAATTACGGGAGATTTCAAACTGCACCACTACCCGCAGGTCGCCTTATTACACGTCACGCGCCCGGTTTGTTCTCCACCACAGCGGGAACGACTGCCGCCGGGGGTGGTGCGACTGCGACCGGTACCGCCGTTGAAGAGGACGATACGGGAGCGGGCGGCCGGGAGTACGATCCGCGCTCATCCCATTTGCCGAAGATCATCTTTCCTGCCGTGGTCTGCAAGACTGATGTCACCGATACGTCGATGGTTTTGCCGATCATCTTGCGGGCGTTGTCCACGACCACCATGGTGCCGTCGTCGAGGTAGGCGACGCCCTGGTTGTATTCCTTGCCTTCTTTCAGGATGAATACACGCATGGTCTCGCCGGGCAGGACGATCGGTTTCAGAGAATTGGCCAGTTCGTTGATGTTCAGAACTTCCACGCCCTGAAGCTGCGCGACTTTGTTCAGGTTGAAGTCGTTGGTGATGATCTTGCCTTCATAGAGCTTGGCCAGCTCGATAAGCTTCAGGTCGACTTCACGGACTGCGGGGAAGTCGTCTTCCACGATCTGAATTTGAAGGTTGGGCATTTTCTGGAGGCGCTGCAGGATGTCGAGACCGCGCCGCCCGCGGTTGCGTTTCAGCGAGTCAGCCGAGTCGGCGACGAGCTGCAACTCGCGCAGGACGAACTGCGGGGTGACGATGATGCCGTCGAGGAAGCCCGTCTCTGCGATGTCGGCAATGCGTCCATCGATAATGACGCTGGTGTCGAGGATCTTATAGCTCTTCTTGCCCTGCTTTTCGCCGCCGAAGACGCCGCCGAGCGCCGCGAGGTTGAGCAGGTCCCCCTTGTTTGCCCCGACGGCCAGCCCGACGTAGGCCATCAGCAGCATGACCAGGATCTGCAGGAAGCTCTGGGTATGTCCCTCGGGGACGCTGGTGCGGATTACCAGCGCGAAGAGATACGCACCGACGATTCCGAGGATGCTGCCGACTGCCGCGCCGATCAGTCGCTTGAGGCTGACCGTGCGCAGCTTCCATTCGAAGAGAACGATAGCAGCGCCGATAAAAGCGCCGACACCGGCGTCGCGGATGGGTGAAAGCCCGAAAGGGCCGATTTCAAAGCAGGTAACAGCGACTACAACCACAAAAAGAAGGCGTACAAGAATGATATCCACGGTAAACCTCCGCGGATGCAGCTATCCCGTCGTGCTGGGTGATGCACCCGTGCCCTTTCCCGCGCCGCCCCGGGCGGGAACCGGCCTTCCGCATGCGGGGCGCATGAATTAGGGGGATGAAAGGAAACGCCCCGTTCCGGACGGCTGGGGCTCCGACCGGAGGATTCAGTAAACCAACGCCAAGAGTATATACCCGTCCCGCGAGACCGGCGAGTGTGGGCTGCCGAATTTCGATACGCGAAAGGGCTTTCCGTATTCGAACCCGACTTACGTCCTACAGGTCTTCTACAGGCCGCCCGGGGTCAATTTACAGGAAACACCTCCCCATTTCAGGCGGCGGGAGCGGCATCTGACTTCTGTAATCGCGGCCTGACCACAGGAGGAGGGCCGCCCGGTCACGCAGTCCACAGAACGCTTGGAGGATGACGAAAATGCGAATGACACGAGTTTTGAATATTGCCGTTCTTTCCACCTTGGTGGCTACGTCTGCAGCGATTTACGCGCAGGATGAAAAGCCAGAAGAAGCGAAACCAGCCCGGCAAGAGGAGCCACGCCCCGAGCCGAAACAGGAAGAAACGAAGGCTCCCAAACAACAAGACCAGATGAAGCCCGCGCAGCAGGGCGACATGAAGCCGGAAAAGCAACAAGAAGAACCGAAGCCACAGCAGCAGGAAGAAGCTAAGCCTTCGAAAGATGAGCAGAAGGCCCAAAAAGAGCAGCAGAAGCAGCAGGAAAAACAGACGAAAGAGATGAAGCAGGACAAGAACCATCAGCAGCCTGCTGCCGCTCAGGGCAATGAAACTCACGCCGGTGGTGCGGTCGGCCATCCGCAGGGCAAGAGCGGGCACATTCCTGACGACAGGTTCAAATCGAACTTCGGTCACAGCCACACGTTCGTGGTGCAGCGCACGACCGTGGTTCAGGGACAGCCGGGCTTTGTTTATGGTGGCTATTCGTTCGTTTTCGTC
>Ga0206976_1170_pt1 | contig 19547 bp, 18 predicted proteins | sample Alteio_BWOrgHeat_82_FD_152926 | JGI IMG/M metagenome (GOLD analysis project Ga0206976, IMG submission 152926) | Enriched cells from forest soil in Barre Woods Harvard Forest LTER site, Petersham, Massachusetts, United States -... | ecosystem: Environmental > Terrestrial > Soil > Temperate forest >... | reverse complement strand
TGGGGAACGGCGACTCCTGACAAGACTCTGGAGGTGGCGCTCCGCCTGCAACCGTCTACCAGGCATGTAGTCGTGGTCGGTGGTGTTGGGGTGTATGACCGAAAGCTCGAGTCGATAACCAATACAAGCCTGCAAAAGTACGAATCAAAGCTTGATTTTACCTATCTTACCAACTTGGATATGCCCACGCTGCTCGACCGGCTACAGCACCTTCCGAGTAACACGATCGTCTATCACACTTCGATCATGCAGGATGCAGCTGGCTCCCGCTTTATTGACGCGAGCCAGTCCGTTCCGCTGGTTGCCAGCGCGGCGAATGCGCCTGTTTTTGTCGTGGACGATGTCGATATTGGCAAGGGAACAGTGGGCGGCAATGTACTGAGCTTTGCCGCCCAGGGTCAGGCAGCTGCAACAATGGTCGTGAGAGCTCTCAACGGGGAGAAGCCCCAGGACATCCCTATTGAGAAAAGCGCGAATATTTACATGTTCGACTGGCGTGCCATGCGGCGCTGGGGATTTAAAGAAAGCAATCTACCGCCGGGCAGCGTCATCCTTAACCGGCAGCCGACGGTCTGGGAAACCTATTGGAGGTACATCGCTGGCGGCATTTCACTCATTGTGGTGGAGGCTCTGCTGATTTTGGGTCTGCTGTGGCAGCGTGCCCGGCGAAGAAGGGTGGAGAACGAGTTAGCTGTCAGCAACGACCGCCTTCGCCTGGCTGTTGAAGCCGGAGGGTCCGTAGCGTGGGATTGGGACCTCAAGAGCGGACAAGGCCGACGGGTCGGTGACCTGCAAACAATATTCGGAATACCAGCCGACTCTTATTCCGGACAAATTGAAGACTTCAGGGGCAATATACACCCGGCGGATCGAGCGATGGTATCGAGAGCGGTTGAAGATGCCAGACAGAGTCGGAAACCATATGCAGCAGAATTCCGGGTCGTGCGACCCGACGGAAGCGTACGCTGGATAACAGCCAGGGGGAACTTCCACCACGCAGACCATAGCGACGATGTGCGGATGCTCGGCATGGCGGTGGACATCACCGAGCGCAAAATGGTGGAAGAAGCTCTCACTAGTTTGAGCGGGCGATTGATTGAGGCGCAGGAGGTAGAACGCCGGCGTATCGCTCGCGAGATCCATGATGACTACAATCAACGGCTGGGCATGCTTGCTTTTGACCTAGAAGATCTGGCCGAGAATATCGGGCATCCTGATGCAGAGACATGCCAGCGCCTGCACAAACTTTGGAATCTTGTCTGTGAACTCGGCGCCGACCTTCATGTTTTATCCCACCGCTTGCATCCCTCCACACTCGAAAATCTAGGACTTGTTGCGGGGGCGAAAGCCTTCTGCGAGGAGTTTACGGATCAACAAGAAATACAGATTGACTTTACAAACAACGGTGTTCCCACCGGTATTTCAGAAGATGCGTCGCTCTGTCTCTTTCGAATTCTTCAGGAGGGCCTGCGTAACGTTAAGAAGCACAGCGGTGCCGACCGGGCTGAGGTTCGGCTGGAAGTCGCAGGGGACAAGATTCACCTTTCGATTTCCGATCGCGGAAGGGGTTTTGATTGCAAAGTGCGTTCAAGCCAAAGTGGAATCGGTATTCAGAGCATGGAAGAGCGCTTGCGGTTGTTAGGAGGGAACCTCCAGATTCACGCGCGACCCATGGAAGGCACTAGAATTGAGGCGTGGCTGCCGTTGACGATCAGCCAGCAAGCAAGTTAGATCCGAAGCATGCAGGGCTTTCAGCAAGAGAGCCGTGCAGGATCCAAAACCTTTTACAAAGCACCAACGCGTTCTCATCGCTGATGATTTGTGGGAGTCGGCTATGTGCTCAAGCGTGCTGCGACCTTCTTCATTGCTGAAGGCCGTTTCCGAAGTACTTCAGGGCAGGTCCTATGTGACGCTAAAACAGCGCTCCGACGACTGGGCTATTCCCAGCGTTGTGAGTGGACTCTGGCCAAAGACGGTCAAATCATCCACGGTAGAGGTTGGGCAACGTTCAATCCCAAGAGCGAGGTTCGCTATACCAGCCCGCGTGATCGCCAGCTGGCGCAGAATCTAGTGAATGAGTTGGGACGACGAGGATCTCAGGTACAAGGTCCAGTGCTCGCAGGATCAGCGACGACTACTCGCCACGTGAGGCGATGCTTTCCGTAGTGACACCTCAACCGGGAGGATCTTACTGGATATGCAGCGTCTTCCAGTTGAAGTCGTAGCGGAAACCGATGGCTCCTGCGTTGAACCCTCCGTTCCCTTGGGCGTCGGTGGTATCTCCCAGCCTTGATTCGATAAACACGTAGCCGGCTGGCGAGAAGTGCCATTCGGCGCCGAGGACCGCATATCTGGTCTTGAAGTTCGGGTTAATGAACGGACTCAGGTCGAAGGGGATATAGTCGTCAAAGCCGGCTACAGCTGCGAACTTTCCGAACCTAAGCCTGGAATATAACTCGACTCCGTTCGCGGAAAATCCGATCGCTACTGTCTCCGGTCCTCCTGTGGGTTCGGGAATGAATGCCAAGTCTCCATTGTTCTCCCTGACGTAGTCGGCACCCCATTCGAGGTTACGCCAAGTGCCTTGACCTCCAAACGCCCAGTAATCCGTGCCGCCGCCGTGGAGCACCGTGTCTCGGAACGCGGTGATGAAATAGGTCTTGTTGTAGGCGCCACCGATCTTCAATCCCGGAAGCGCTTGTGCCTGGAAAGAAAAGCCAATTCCGTTGAAGGCCTGCGAAGTGTCTCCGGTGCGCAACTGCCCCTGCGCTCCAAAGTCGAAGATCTTGGCGAATTTGAGATGATAGAGCATCGTCTGGTCGGCGCGGCCGGTACCTGATTGACCGCCGTCGGTGTTGGCCACGTAGGTGGCGGTGGACTGGCCGCCGAAAACGTTGAAGCGATCTGTCGTGTAGCTCGTTATGTCGTAGTGGGTGGAAAGCTGCTTGCCAAAAGAGAAGCGTCCATATTTGCCGAAATCGACACCAACAAAACCAAGCCGGGCGCCAAAGACAGGTTGCGTCGCTTGCTGTACAACGCCGAAGCCAGATGACGTGGTTGCGCCGGCGTTATACGTTGTTTCGCTCTGCACCAGGTTCACACCCCATTCCGTCGTAGCAATTACCTTCAATAGTCCAAACGTTGTGAAATTGATGCCGACGCGGCTGGCGTCGTCTTGCACTTCCGCTCCGCCGATTGGAAAACCGATGATGGTGCGAAGACTCCCATAAGGTTGGAATGCGCCCATGTAGTTCACTGCCGGGTTCGTCCCAGTTGTGGTGGTTTCGATTTGGGCTTTTTCGTCTTCCGATTCAGCTTCAGCCAGCGCTGCTGCGCCGCTTGCCGGGGTCGTTGAGCGTGACGTACTTCCGGTCGCGAACTCGCCTCCACAGCCTTCCGACACCCAGACACCATGGTCGTCGTAGCCCCAGTTCCTGCCCAGCAGGCAGGCAACTTCTCCCGTTGATCGCAACATTACTATGCCCGCGCGAGTATCGGCTGCGCATTGTTGTCGTGCTTGGCCCGTGGAGACGCAGCTTACGACGGACGAGACCAACGCCTGCATAGGGCTCTGCTGAGCATTCAGCCCCGCAGTCACGTCCAGGACCATGGCCGCAAATACAAAGTAACTTCCTGGCTTCATACTTCTCCTTTTACGGGCTTGTGCCGCCATTTCCTGGCCGGACCTGCGGCTTTCAACGAAGGAGGCGATCCGCCTCGCTTACATGAGGCTATATCCGGGGAGATAACCTCACATCTTTCCCATGAGCGAAATCCAGGAGTATCTACGCCTTCTTGTCCGCACTTATCTTTCCATGTATGACTGAAGGCCTTCCCTCAAGAAACGAAGGTTTGGAGCCCGTGCATTCTCGAAACTAGAACACCTCCTACGTTCCGGAAAACTAGGATATTGCCTAGTTGCCTCCCCGGGAGTGGACGCTCACAATCGACGGAAGATTGCAAGCGAGTGTGTCCAATGGGGTAACTCGGCTACAGGAGAGGAACGGACTGTGGTGTTTCAGGTGGCTCGAGCACCTGCTGATGTGGTGTGGCCTGTTCCTGGTTCTCGTGTACGTTGGCAATCGGGCATACAGCGCAATTTACTCGCGTGCCATCTTGCAAAGCTTCTGGGCCTCACAAGCATCTGCCCAAACACCAGGCGAAGGGCGGGCTCAGTCGCAGACCGGCCTGCCGGACTTCCGCCTTTGGTCGGAAAAGCGCATTAAGGAGTACAGGGCCAGCCTGCTTGTCCACGTCCCACCGCCATTGGGAGTGCTCGACATTCCATCGCTTCAATTGCGGGTGCCGGTTTTGGAGGGAACCGAAGACCTCACATTGGATCGGGCAGTCGGGCACATTCGCGGTACTGCGCCCCTTGGCGAATCCGGAAATACCGGCATCGCCGGACACCGAGACGGATTCTTCCGCGCGCTCAAGGACATCCACTTGGGAGATGTGATCGATCTGCATTCGCAAACGGGCACGTCATACTATCAGGTCGACCAAATACAGATCGTTCCACCTAGCGATATCTCCGTTCTCGAATCGCGCGCCAAACCCTCGCTTACATTGGTGACTTGTTATCCATTTTACTTCGTAGGCAGTGCCCCTCTGCGATACATCGTTCATGCAACGGCTGCTGTAATCCGGTCGAAAAGTGCTGAGCAGCCAGGCATCGCGGCGAAGACTCAGGTTGGCGAACGCGCCAACTAAGGTCCGCTAACACCGATTAGGACGATGACAGGAGCCGGTTGTTCTGGATTTTACAGTCCCAGGCTTCAGTCGAAGGCTACTCACCTATTTCAAAACCGGAGAACAACCATGAATTCAAGAAGCGTGATGAAGAAAAGTTTGATACTCGTGGCCGGGACAGCATGTTTCATATTCGCGGTCCTGACCTTTGCACAAGTGCAAACCCAAACAAGTACCACGTCCGGCGGCACCACAAGGCAGGTACAGATCGAGAGTGGTGAGGTCGTATCAGTCGATGGGAACGATCTTTTCGTCAAGATGTCGGACGGCACCCTTCGCCATTTTCCCAACATTCCCGCGAGCGCCAGAGTCGATGTGGACGGCAAGCAGTTGAGCGTCAGCGAACTCCAGCCGGGTATGAAATTGCAACGCGCCACCGTAACATCAACTACGCCCCAGGTGGTCACAACCATCGAGACGGTGACCGGCAAAGTCTGGCACGTGCAACCCCCGTCCATGGTCATCCTCAGCTTGGAGAATGGCGAGAATCAACAGTTCAAAATTCCCAAAGGGCAGAAGTTCATGGTGAACGGCACGGAAACGGATGCCTGGGGCCTGAAGAAGGGCATGACAGTGAGCGCAACCAGGGTCACAGAGACGCCCGTGACCTCTGTGGCGAACTATCAGCATGTAACCGGAACCCTGCCCGCTGGTGAGCCTGTGCTGATCGCCAAGGGAGGCCCCACTCCTGCGCCGACCGCAGAGGGAACCGTTTCTGCTTCGCATGAAGCAGGCACAACAACTAGTGCTTCGGCAGAGCTGCCGAAGACGGCGTCAGGTTGGCCTCTCGTGGGACTTCTTGGGCTGTTATTCGTTTCGGCTTCGCTCGGGATGGCATTGCTGCGCAGTAGGCCGGAACTTCGAGGTTAGACACTTCCACCGCAGCAGCCGTTCAAAGAAGCAGCGCCGCAGCGCGAGGCCGGGTAGATTCGCGGGACTGCAGCCCCCGCGACTCTGCTCCGCCCGAAGGGCCACACCTCACTGCCGCGGGCCCGGGCGCAGGCGAGAGGTTTTCGGCAGAGTGCCCCACTCAAGGCGTTTTGGCTTTGCGTGGGGCCTTTTTTTTGTAGCCTGACCGAGCCGCCCAGTCACTCCTTCGCCGGGTGGCCTTCGATAGGTAGGAAAGCATTGTCAAGACAGAAATATGCTGGGCGGTGCGTGAGCACCGCGCGTTTGCCAGAGAGGCTGATGCCGTACCTAGGAGTTTTCCTAGTTTCGCGGGACTGCTCCTTGGATAAAAGTTAACGTGCAGGATGATGCCAAGCGCCTCATGTCCTGTTCCGCTTAGAGGGAACGGTTACGGGTAGACCTGACATTGTGAATTGCCCTGCAATCAGCTCCGGTATGGAAGGAGAGCATCGATGAGACTGAGAACGATCGCTTCAAGCCTTGCGGTGATTCTGCTGGCTACAAGTTTGGCAGGTGCCGGCGATACACCCCAGCAGAAACAGGACAAGATTCGCAAGATGACTGCGGAAACTCTGCAGGAATTGTACAAGAAGGAACCCCCAGCTCAGGGGCAAATTCAAAAGTCTGCCGGATATGCCGTTTTCAATAACACGGGGACAAACATCCTGCTGGTGAGCACGGCGCGGGGCGCAGGAATGGCGGTCAACGCCAATAGCAAGCAGGAAACCTTCATGAAGATGGTTTCGGGCGGCGCCGGTTTTGGTATGGGAGTGAAGAACTATCGGGTGATCTTCGTGTTCGAAAACAATGACGCGTTCAACCATTTCCTTGATTCCGGCTGGTCGGGCACAGCGCAAACGGACGCCGCGGCCAAGGTAGACGATAAGGGCGGAGCTCACGCCGGAGCAGCCGAGATTGCCCCGGGCGTCCTGGTCTACCAGATCACCAAGAATGGACTCGCCCTCCAGATAACCTTGCAGGGTACGAAGTACTACAAGGACGACGACCTCAACAAAAAATCATAGCTCCTGGTCGCGAAATACCGATTGCTCACGCGTCTGGAACCGGTAGTTGTTCTTGAAATACTTCGGCCGGGAGCTCGCTTAGGGTCACCGTCGACGGCTAGCGTGCAGCAGTCGAGTGCTATAAGTACTTCAAGATTGAGTCGGGATGCGCCGCCTTAACCGTCCGATACCAGCGGCAAGCCGGGTAGAGCAGGACAAGCGTCACGGCCGAGATACCGCAGATGGCGCCCAAACCGTCGAAGCCGCGGAGGCGAAAATACGTCGCCGGTATCTCGAACGCAAGACGATGGACGATGTAGAAGAACGTTGCAGTCTGCCCGAAAATATAGAACACCCCGTTCTCCCGGACGCCAATCCGCAGCTCGAGCGTCCTGAGCAACGCGAGGCACAAGAACAGAATGCCGAGTTCCAGCGAATAGTAGGTGAGCGACGGCGGATATTTACTGACGTGAAGCCGCTGCTGCCATGAATTGTCCGCGCGGTGCAGGGACATGTCGCCATATCCGCCGATACCGCGGACGACTGCGAAGACGATCAGGCTCGCGACACCGCAAAGCCACAGCACGTTCCTTCCCGAAACTGTGCTCTGACCGGCAGCGAAAAGGATAAGATGCCGGCCGAATACCCAGCCCAGGATCGAGACGGCCAGCCAGGGAATCACCGGATACTTGATGACCATGCTGTTACTGCCATAGGTCGCAACCTTGAATGCGGCCAGAACCGAGGAGTTGCCCGGTGGTGTCCAGAACCAGCCGGTCACGATTTCTCCTAGTGCGATCCAGCCCACGGCCAAAGAAACCAGGGCCCAGGTAGGCAGACGCCGAAGGGGGCCATGCAGATCATCGAAAGGCCGATAGCCAGCAGCGCCTGGAACCTCAGCGACCGGAACCCAGAGAGATGAGTGTCGGATCGAGAAGCGCGATGATCAAGCACGCTTCAGCATGCTCTTGTCGATCTCCCAGGCGTTGACACCCTTGACTACCCGCCGCTCGACGCTCAGGGCCAGGGACGTACCCATGAGAAACACGAAAGCCGGCGCGCACAGGTGCGTAAGCCAGCGCGTGAAGAACTCCGCCGGGAGGACCATCGTACCGGCGGCATACATGGCGGAGTCGTGGTCCAGGTGGTGAGCGTCGAATGCCATGGAAGCGCGGTCAATGACCATGAAGATCATGACCAGGCCGCGCATCCAGCCGATTGAGGCGACGCGTTGCGATATTCGGCTCTCTGCGATTGAATTCGCAGGCTTCGTGAATGTCGGACCTCCTATTTGAAAGGCAGGTTCGGGCATATCGGCGAGTTCCAGATCCACTTCTGCATAGACTTTTGCAGTGTTGACCGAGACATGGCGTAACCAAGCTCGGATCGTGTTAATGTCGTCGCCCGTCGATTCCGGCATTGGGCCCAGGGCAGTCAAGGTCAGGCGGCTGGCAATCACTTACTTGCAAGAACCGTGCGGCCGTTCAGGCGCTGAGTTGGCCGTTCATCGTAAGGATAGATCTCGGCAAACGTCGCCACTTGTTTCTTCGAAATCGTTACCGGCGTCTTGAGTACGAACCAACTGACGCCTTCGGTGCACGGCGGAGTCGTCAACGAACCGGCAAACGTGAAATAGCTACGACTAGCAGGCAACAGGTCCGCGGCATTGATTTCGAGGTTATCGTCCGTCTTCTCCGGACCGTCCGTCTTCGGCGCAACACCCCACAACGTTTCAACGAGCGGATTTGCAGTACCCTCTTCCAACAGCACGGATACCACGGCCAGATTCCCGTCGGCATCCGAGTGCACCAGGTGGAGCTCCATGGGAAACCGCTTGCCCTTGATTGTCTCCTCGCTGGGATGGTGGAAATGGAATTGTTTTAGTTCGTAACGCTTGTCTCCGACTCTGATCAAACTGCCGGGCGTGTAGTTGATTTGAATCGTGTGGCCGTTATTGATGATGTGGAGCGCGCTGGGTTTGTATTCGAACTGAATTGCACGCAGATCAGCACTCCGGGCACCGGCAATATTGACCGGGGACTGGAGGTGGCCGGTTTTGCATGCGGCGAATTCGGGTTTTAGTTCGCCCCAGTGCGCAGGGCCTTCAGGTCCACTGTAACCCCATTCATGCGCAGGGTGTTCCTGTGCCATGGCCGCATAGGGCACGCATAGGGTGCAGAATATGAGTAGCGCCGCGACGGCCGGCAACCGTCGTCCGATCGTGAGGACTCTCGGAGGTGAACTCACCTCGCCTCTTTGCGCCGTGCGTAATTCTGGCTCCGCATCAGCATGTGCTTGGCACTTCAGACATTGTCTAGATTCCGTGAGCGGCTTCTCACCCAAAAATCGGAGGGCCCGGTAAGGACCGGCCCTTATTCGGGCCTCCGTTCCGACAGCTATTTGACCGAATAGCCTCGCGCATCCATGCAAGCTGAGAACGCCCGCTTGAAGGTATTCATCTGTTCGTCGTACGCAGCTTTCTGGCTTTGGTACTGCTGTTGCACTTGCGTCCCAGCCTGCGCCGAAGCCTGATCTTTGGCAGCAGCGTTGGCCTGGCCCTGTTGCCGTCCGCCGCGGACGGTGCCCACGGTTGCGCCTACGGCCGCACCTTTCCCGGCGTCTCCGACAATTCCGCCAACCACCGCGCCTTTGGCCGCGCCTCGAGCCGCACCCTTGGCTCGCCCACCTTTTTGCTCCGGCGCGGCATCAGCCGCCTGCGACTGAGCAGCCTGGACGTCAGCAGAAGACGGCGGCTGCGGAGCCGGCGTATCCGGGCTGACGCCTGTCTGCTGCTGAGCCGAGTTATAGCAGCCGGACTCATCAATGAGCTGCTGATCATGACTTTGACCCTTTCCCGGATAGGCGTAAAGGCCCACTTTATTTGCGGCTGAGAAGGACGGTACAGGTCCTGTCGGTGCAGCGGGAGCGGCCGGTTGAGCTGAGGTAGAAGATGGTTGGGCTGGTGCACCCGCCGGGGTCTGTGTATCGGACTGCGATTTCTTTCCGCAGCCAACGGAACACAAAGGCAAAGTTGCAACGCAGAAGAGGGTTGCTGCACGAAAAGCCTTAACGATTGAAGGGGTAGGCATATCGACTTCCTTTCCTGGTGTATTGCACTCCCCAAGTTTGCCTGGACCGAAGCGCACTGGTTTTTCCCCCAGCCGATTTAGCGAACATCACTTGGGAACAAGTGGAGAAATGTAAGCCGCCCCGGTAAGGGCCGCTTGTATTGCTAGAATCAGGTGGGCCTTCATGTGGGCCTTGACAACGTATCCCAACGCGCCTTCCGCCCTACACGCTTCTACGAATTGCTCTTCCGAATGGATCGTCAGGAAGACAATTCTGGCTGACGAGGTGAACTGGCGCAGTCGATGGGCGGCATCGATTCCGCTCAAACCAGGCATAGTAATATCAGTCACAATGACGTCGGGAAGAAGACGGAGGGCCTCCGACACCAATGCTGCGCCATCCGCTACGGTTCCCACTATGTCAAACTGAGGCTTTAACAGCGCAACTGTGCGTTCAAGGAAAGCCGAATGGTCGTCCGCCAGTAGTACCCGCGGCCGGATCAAAGTTCACCTCCGTTAGAGCAGAGGAATGCCCATACTTCGTCACGTAAGTGCCGAAGCCATTTCAAACTTTAGAGCTTATTGTGAGGGCACGTCGCGGTTTCTCGCGACTGGGAAAATCCCCAGGTTGTGACGCCCCGCAGATGTAGGTTCGGGATCGACTGAGATCAGGCCGCGTTTTACGGCGAACAGGACCAGAGCAGCGTTGCTCTTGAGACCGAATGCTTCCATGATACGGTGCTTGTGGAATTCCACAGTCTTTTGGCTCAGGTTGAGGATCGCTGCTATTTCTTTCATCGACTGTCCCTCAGCAAACAACTGCACGAAGTCGCACTGCCGTCGCGTCAATTCCTTCGAGAACTGCTTCGCCCTGGTCTTCGCGACGACCCAGTCATTAGGTCTCAGCTTAGGGGTAACATAGGACCGGCCATGCAAAATCTCCTCAATCGCCTTCAGCAGTTCCCGTCCGCCGGAGCGCTTTAGAACAAAAGCCGCTCGTCCAAGTTCAAGTACCGCGGCAGCAAGATTTGTGTCGTCGAGCATTGTCAGAAATACGAACCTGACATTCGGAACGTGTTCTCTAATTCTTCGGGCGGCGTCTAGCCCGTTAAGGAGGGGCATCGCGACATCGGCAACAATTACATCCGGGCTGAGTCTGATGGCTTCCTGCAGCATGGCCCGGCCATCTGCTGCCACCCCCACGACGGCAAATGTTTTCTCCAGATAGACGCGCAAAGCCTCAGCGAAGATCGCATGGTCATCTGCGATGAGTATGCGAGGGCGGGACGTGCTTAAGTGGGCGGCTTCCATAAAGGCATTCCGTTCATTTGCCAGACTTGCGCTCCGAAATTGACGCGAGCGGCATGCCTTGCTCAACAATTTACGAACAATGGCTCGGGTTAATTGAAACCAGCGCGACGGAGCGCTAGCTGTAATGGCCGTCACACTCACTTGTGACGCCGCCTTCACTCAGGTCTTGAGACAGAAATACAACATGACCAAAGTAGAACTCGAAGAGGGTGCCTGCTAGTGGGTGCCGCCATCCATTCGATATAAGGTCATCGTGTTGCCAGCTCCGATTTCGGTTGGAGAGCGACCTAAGCTTCAATTCTTGTCCCCTGCCCGGGTTCAGAATAGGTCTCGAATCGACTGCCTATCGAATATACACGTTCTTTCATGCTGCGGATGCCCAAACCCTCTTTTCTTATTGACTCCCGTATATCGAATCCAATGCCACAATCGGGACAGCTTCCGGCCTCTCCCCATTGAGAATCCCTACAGCAATCCCGCCAACTATCTTGCCTTCCCTGGCGAAGCCTTGCAATAAGCTCCCACCTCACCGTGACCGAGGTCGACTTCAGATGGATCAAAGACCGACCCGTTCGCAGCGGGGGCAACCATCGGAGCTGCCTGGGACGCGCCGACGTACCGAGTTCCCTTGCGTCCAACGCGTCCGCCGTACAGCGGCTTCGTTCAAGTCGCCTTCTCGAACAAGTGGATTCCACTATCAACTAGCAATACCCAGAGTGAGGCGTTCTGTCATGCTATCGGCCGCGTCGGGGCGTCGGTCGATAGCTGTAAAGGAAACTTGTATCTGCTGGCGAAAGTGGATACATCCCAAGAAGGGAGAGGAGTGCGCAGAGCGCGGTCTGTGTCGTTGTTTGTGTCGTAACCCTGCCATCCTTACCGGAATCGCTCGAGATTTGTCGGTGTCACTCTGTGTCACTTGCCAAAGGCACGATACACGCCAAGAGCCCATGGACCTTGGCTCTCCCGTACTACTTGCTCTTATTCGGTGTGGCAGAGTCTGACTGGGGGTCAAGATTTGACACCGTAGAGGTGAGGAGTTCGAGCCCCTCGCGGCTTTTTAAGGACTTTGAATCCATTCAGGGCCAAAATACTTTGGGGACTTTTGAGAGAGTCTCCTCGAGAATTGGCAGCATTTAGTCGCTCCAGAAAACACCGTAACAGCCATATTTTCAGAATCAACCGCAATCGCCGGTACTTGGCAGTTTCTCGGTGCGTGCTACTGTTTACCGGAGGGTTGCAGGTTCTGCGCAGAATAAAGGGAGGCAGCGTAAATGCGCGTCAGGGTTCAAGGACGAGGGGAAAAACCATGGCGGAGGAACTCGTCTTGTATTTCCACGACCTCGCTTAGGTGCCCTTCTACGCAGAAGCCGCTTGCGGCATGATCAATATTCGCCTGTACGCATTCCGAACCGTTTGGCCAGCAATTCGCTTCGATCGAGTTTCCTAGAAGGGCAATAACGAGCGGGCACGCCACCAATGACGCAGAGATCCGGGGACGCTGTGGGGACTAGCGGGGACCTAAAGTGAGCCAAAGCGCTGCAAAGCGCGCTCCGGCCTACGTGCGGTCAAGCCAATGTATCGCAAGGCGTTATGCCCGATCCTGCAAAACACTCAAACAGAGAAAAATAGCCTGATACCCACTTTCACGGCGAAGACAAAAGTCACAAGGCGTGTACGCAAGTCTAGTCGATCGGAGCCGCTGTATGTTCAAAGTGCCGCCGTTTCTAAATGAATCTGGGATAAGAGGCGAGCCGTCAACTTAATTCCACGATGGGACAAAATCGCCATCTTTGCGACCCTGCCAACGACTGAACGCAGACGAACGTGTCTCGTTTTAGTGAATGCGATCCGGAGCGTAAGCTCCTGTATGCTGGTGTTCGTTCTCTTCGAAATCGAATCGGAAGAGAGGTTAGCCACCAATTGTTATGTGGTTCGTTGAAAAAATCGAGATTACCGGTGGATTTCTTCCTGGTTTGTCGGTTCAGCTTCCTCAGGGCCTCACGTGCATCATTGGGCCACGCGGCAGTGGAAAATCAACGCTAGCTGAAGCACTAAGGTTCGCAGTCTGTGGCCTGTCGGCTGCTCCAAAGCATTGCGTCGAATTGGTCCAGGCGAATCTCGCCGGGGGAGCTCTTGTAACGATCACAGCCTTAGCTGAAGATGTGGGCCGGTACACGATTAAAAGGGGGCTTAAACAACAGCCGGTTCTACTCGGACCGGGCGGAAGGACGATTGACTCAGTCGATATCGATCGAGGCACGTCTCTGCCACTGGATGCCTATAGTAGTCCGGAGATTGAAGCTATTGCCGACGAGGTTCTTGGTCAGAAGCGTAGAACCCTTTTAGACGAGCTTCGCAGCGAGCAGATGCGTACGATTCACCTGTCATTGGCCGAGAGTGCACGTGCCTTGGATGCGAACGCGGATCTTATTCGGACAACGCAACGTTCGCTTCAGGATCTCACCGAACAAGCTGAGGAACTCGGAGATGTCCGTGCCCGGTTAAATACTCTCCCGCCATCCGACCATGAGTCGACGACAGAGTTTGTCCGAGTTTCGCGTCAGCAGCAGCTCAATCAACGTGAAACTAGCAAACTCGACGCTTTCGATCGAGAGCTTGGATCGCTGGATCAAGGCCTTGAGCAGATGAAAAAGAAGACGCAGATTGTGTTCAAAGCGCGTCTTGCGGAGGAGCATTCTGCCAATGCAGATACCCTTGGCCAATACGACGACCTGCTTGCAGCGACCTTGGGTAGCATCGAAGAGCATTTCTCCACGATCAGCAGTCAGATTCGTGAGGCACAAAAGACGATAGCGAAGGCAAGAGATGGCATCAGCAAGGCCCACTCGGATCATGCTAGCGAGCTGGCGAGATTGACCACCCTCAACCAGGCGGCAAGTGAGCAAGCTCGAACACGAGCAACACTCGAACAGCAGCTCTCCAAACTCCACTCCGTGGAGGAGCGGCGTTCGGAACTGAATATAGAGTTGAAGACTCTCCTGGACCAACGCAAGTCGCTTAAAGCGAAGCACATCCTCATGCGAGATCAAATATCGAGCATACGCGAGGAGATTGCTTCCGAACTCCAGCGAGAGGCTGGCAAACGTGTCCGCATCCGAATCATGCGGAATGCCGACCACCTGGCATACCAACAGATGCTGGTCGATGGGTTGCGCGGTGCGCGGGTTCGGAATCACGAGGAAATCATCGCGACACTCATGCAGCTGAGGCCGGAACAACTGGCCCAGCTCATCCAAACTGACGACGTGGAGTCACTCGAGGAGCTTACGGCCTTCGGTCGCGAGCGTTCTCGCAAGATCCTCGATGCGTTCAGAGAGAGCGTTGATCCGCTAACTCTTGAGGTAATCGCGATCGAGGACAGAGTTGGGATCGAGTTAAATGTTTCATCTGCGGGAAAAGCGAATTTCAAGGACGCGTCCGATCTTTCGCGCGGTCAAAAATGCACTGCGCTGCTACCGATTCTCTTAGCAAGAAGAGATAGCCCGCTGATCATTGATCAGCCAGAGGACAACCTCGACAACCACTTTATTTTTGAAACCGTGGTAAACGCGGTCCAACGGCTGAAGAAGCGTCGACAGATGATCTTCATCACCCACAATGCGAACATCCCGGTATTAGCAGAAGCGGATCTTGTCCTGGTTATGAATTCAGATGGCCGGATCGGAGTGATCGAGAGGTCTGGGACCGTGGATGAATGCCGCGAACAGATCATTGAGCTGCTCGAAGGCGGAAGGAAAGCATTCGAACTTCGCTCGAAGCGCTATGAAACCGCCTGAGACTCTCTATGAGAAGCTTCGGCACCTCGTAGTGGAGGACCCACGTGAGGCCCGCAGACTCTTTCACCAACTCCTGGATTCCGGTGGTCCAGCTCTCGATCAGTTTCTCGGATCCATCTCCTCTTCTGCAGACGGTCGCTTGCGGCAACTTGTCGCAAATGCACCGAGGAACCATCGCGACAGGGAGCGCCTCATCCCGCATCTCATTGCATGGCAGGAAAGTGAGACAGACGAGTTCACGGGACGCGCTATCTCGCGCGCTCTCGATGCCCTTGACGTGCGGTCAAACGCGCAGACGGCCTTGGCGCTGGAGGTTGCACGCTTGACGACCGCCATCGGACGGGAGATGGCACAGCGCGAACGGCTGAATCGAGAGTTGGAAATTGCACAGGAGGTGCAGGCGCATCTCTTTCCTCAACATCTTCCGCCCGTGGCAGGTCTGGACTATTGTGGGGAGTGCCGGCCGGCGCGAGAAATAGGCGGCGACTACTACGACTTTCTCGAACTGCCCGAAGGTAGACTCGGAATTGCCATTGGCGACGTCTCCGGCAAAGGTATTGGCGCCGCGCTTTTGATGGCAAGTCTCGAGGCTTCTTTGCGTGCCCAGGCAGCAGTAAAACATGACCTGGTCGACTTGATAAGGCAAGTCAACCGGCTCGTATGCGAGGCTTCCTCATCAAACCGCTATGCGACATTGTTTTACGCCGAGTACGATCCTCGAACTCTGCAACTCTCTTACATCAACGCTGGTCACAACCCGCCGATCGTTCTCCGGTATTCGGCCAACGGGTGCGAGGTTATGCGGTTGGAGACCGGTGGTCCGGTAATCGGCCTGTTGCGGCAGAGCTATCAGCAAGAAGCCTTCCCGCTTCGAACGGGAGATCAGATTGTACTTTTCACCGATGGCATTTCTGAGTCTCTGAATACCCACGAGGAAGAATGGGGCGAGAACCAATTGATCCAATGCGTTAAGAATTGTCGTGGACTGTCCACCCATGAGGCGATGGCCAAGATTTTTGCTGCCGCGGACGCTTTCTCCGCGGGCACATCCCAGCACGATGACATGACCTTGGTTGTCTTGCGCGTCTTAGTCTAACAGGCTTGCTATCAAAAGTCAGGACTTCTGGTACGCGATTAAGCTCTCGCCCAGCGAAGTCCACTCTGAGCAGGCCTTCTCCGCTGACAGCGTCACAACTGGAAGACAAACTGGATCAACACCTACACCCGCGTCTGCGATAAGGCAGTGGACGAGTGATGTCCGCGACCATCACCGCCATCCCTGCACATCCGAGCTATCGCGAACTCCGCGGCAGCGATGGATTGGGCCTGCTCCCCACGCAGCCGCCTCAGCCCCGTCGCCCTGCGGCGCGCTGCTTCCGCCTCGATGCGACGGCCCACTGGCGTTTGGCAACGCCGTCCATCGAGCCGCAGATCCGGAAAAATGATGAGCACACCGACGCTCGGGGCTCTAAGGCCTGACGATCATCTTCCCGACACCGTCGCGATATTGGCTGGCGATTGCGAAGGCATCACCGATCTGTTCGATTTCCCTGGTATGGGTAAGCAGCGGTGCAAACCACTCGGCGTGCGCGTGGAGCAGTTCCAGAGCCTCCTGCGTCTCGTGGTTCGATCGGCGCACGTTGAAGATGCTGAGTTCCTTGCGCCTCATTGCTGAACCATCCATGGGTACGAAGGGGGATGAATGAATACCTGTGAGCGCAACGCGACCGGCGTTGCGGGTTACTTGAATCGCCTGACCGGTGGTATGTTCTCCGGCCGCACAGTCAATTGCGCAGTCCACACCGCGCTGCCCCGTCCCGCTGAGGATTTCCTCGACAGCCTCTCCGGGCTCGATCACGACGTCAGCGCCAATTCCACGGGCCAACTCGCGGCGATGCGCCAGTGGTTCCACAGCCCAGATTCGTGTCGCCTTTGCGGCTCGCAGTGCGGCGATCGTCAAAAGCCCGATTGGTCCGGCACCAATGACCGCTACCGTTTCGCCCGCGTGGATCGAAGCTAGGCGGATGGAGTGCAGGGCAATCGCTAGAGGCTCGGCCAGTGGGGCTTCGTCGAACGACATCCCGGCAGGGATGGGACGAAAGTTGACGACCGGTAAGTTGACCAGTTCACGAAAAAAACCGGGGTAGTGAGGGTTGCTCAGAAAGCGAATGTTCGCGCACACGTTGTGGTGACCGCTCAAACAGAATTCACAGTGATAGCAGTAAAGAGCGGGCTCAAGTGCCCCGCGGTCGCCCACAGCGAGTCCGGTAACACCGACGCCGGTCTTCACGATCCGTCCTGCAGGCTCGTGCCCGAGCACCATGGGGTAGACATTGGGAGTGCTGCCGACAGCGCCCTCGGAGTAGGCATGCAGATCGGATCCGCAGACGCCCACCGCGTCGATCCGAACCTGCACCTCGCCGGGTTCGGGATCTTCAATCGGCATGTCAGTAAGGCGGAATGTCAGGGGATAGATGAGTTCTGCGGCTCGCATCGAATGCCCTTCATCACAAACGATACCCCCTCAGTAGGCGAGCACAAAGGGCGGGACGGCTACGCAGTGGCGCCTCTGAGGAACGAGATCGGGCGCTCGATCTTACCGCAGTGCAACACCATTGGGCATTAAGCAAGTCTTTTATCTTCTGCTGTTCTCAGCCCACCCTCGGTGTTCATTTGACCGAATTTCGAACTTGCATTACACATTCATCACTCATTTTCAAAAACCGCCCTCGCCGCGGTCGCTGAAAAGAATCTAGAGCTGGTTCGTCACCGAACCCCGAGGTGTCAAGATGCGCTCAGCCGCTTTGAAGAGCAACGGTGTAATGCCCGGAAAGATCACGCCAGGACAATCTGGTCCGGAGAATGTGAGAACAAAGCTCGAACCAAACGGCAAAGCCCGTCTGAGTAAGTCTAGAACCCTTCAGGATCACAGGCTTGATCGTAGTGCCGCAGTTCACGCTCAGGGAGACCAGAATCGTTGTGTCATGCGCATTCAGGGCAAATGGGCATTCAGGATTCTTACCCAGCTCCAGCATGGCCCAACTCAGTTAAGCCAGCTACGCAGCACGCTTCCTCCTGGGTCTAGGAAAGGTCTAGGAAAAAGCTGACACAATATCTGCGCGAGTTGGAGAGGGTCAGCCTAATCGTCGCCGTCGATCGGAGCGACAGAATGTCACAAGCCAGGTATTCCTTATCAGATCCACTCGGCATCGCTGCAGTGCACCTCATCAACGCTTTGGCGGAATCGACCGAGGAGGCATTAGAGCCAGAGCCTAAGCATCGAGCACGGCTGAATACTTGAGGTGCGTTTAACCCTCACCCATAACCGAAGGCGGAGGCTCAATCGATTCGGCAGACGGTACCAGTTGCACGGTTAGTTGCACAATTGGTTGCACAGTTATTTCCGAACTGCACAAGTTGTCCCGAATTTCAGGCTGGCGTTCCGAACTAACTCATTGAATCCATTTAACAGAGGCAGGAGCGAGTTAGTTTTCAAGACCGCCTGTTTCAACCGCTCACACATCCCTCCGCGTGAGTGTTATCAATAGCTTACTAGTTCCGACAATATCGCCAAACAGACGGTTTTGTTGCTCAGCCGCTACACGGGTGATGCCCATTGAGAATCAAGAATTTAGAAGCACTTATAGAGGCTGCGTGATGGCTACTGTAGGGACTTTTGTATGGGCTACTTTTTTCGACGTGAGGGGAAATGGCTTCAAAAAATGGCTTCGCTGTCCTGATCGCACGCGTTGGGCGCTAGGATGGGATGACGTGTGGCGATCAATCGTTTCGCTGCGACGCAACGGATCTGCGGACGTGGGAATCGCGTAACGATTTTCCAAGCCTAGTGTTCCAGGCGTCTTCTGCTGATTGGTGAGATTAGTAGTGCCAGCTGCTAGAGGGCGCCGGGAGGCCACCTGCCCGATAAGCGGACCACTCGTCCATGTGCCAGCTTCTTGTTGGCCGACGCCACGGACACAATCGCCGCATTCACTTCAAGACACGGTGCGTCACACTGCCGCTCCGGGAGAAGCGGACGACGGTCCTTGACGGATTCGACGAGTTTTTACCTTACGGCGAGGCCGGGGAATTGCGCACAATGCAGGCATTATGATGGTCTCTCGAACCTATGCCCGCGACTGTACGTCTGAAAGACATCGTCGATGCTCTGGAGATGCAATTCGACGAGTCCTCCGCCTTTTTGGATCTCGACTCCGGCCAGGTGGAAACCGTCTCCCATGCTCTTCTGCGGGAGGCAGAGAACTCCGGCGACGAGGAGCCGGATCTTCCTGCATGGCAGAAACACGAATGGGAGATTGCCAAGCGAATCGTTTCTACCGACCGCTTCCAGGAGCTTCCCACAAAGTTTGAGGTACACGAGTGGGCGATCATGCAGGAATTCTCACGCTCGGTGGAGTTCGACAGTATTCGCGAAGATCTTCTGAACGCCATCCATGGCCCTGGGGCATTCCGGAATTTCAAAGACACCCTTCGGCGGCACGGCATCGAATCGTCCTGGTTTGCATTCCGCACGGAGGCCCTGACGCAGATCGCGCTCGGCTGGTGTGAAGAAAATCAGATTGTTTGTGAGTAGGTGAGTTTCCATCACGCCCGTTGATCGCAGCGGCCAACGGCTGCGCATCGCCTAATGGCGCATCATTGGCTAAACACGTTAATCGAAGTTAGTCATTATGTAGTGACCGGCC
>Ga0206976_1168_pt1 | contig 19798 bp, 17 predicted proteins | sample Alteio_BWOrgHeat_82_FD_152926 | JGI IMG/M metagenome (GOLD analysis project Ga0206976, IMG submission 152926) | Enriched cells from forest soil in Barre Woods Harvard Forest LTER site, Petersham, Massachusetts, United States -... | ecosystem: Environmental > Terrestrial > Soil > Temperate forest >... | reverse complement strand
TTCACCATGTCAAACATCAATCTTATAATTGAAGAGCGAGCAGCTAGCATTGGAAAATTTATGGTTGGCCGATTGCTTCCATTCCGGCAAAAAAGAATGGTTGGCCCTTTTATTTTCATCGACCATATGGGCCCTGTGTCGCTGAATGCCCGTGAAGATTTTGATGTACTTCCTCATCCGCACATTGGCCTTTCTACACTCACTTTTCTTTTTGAGGGTAACATTCTCCATCGCGATACGCTGGGCAATTCCGTGGAAATAAAACCAGGCGAAGTAAACTGGATGACAGCGGGAAAAGGTATCGTCCATTCAGAACGAACGCCTGATTACCTCCGCCACTCGGAAAAGAAAATGCACGGGCTTCAAATCTGGGTGGCATTGCCTAAAGAGCTGGAGCAAATGAATCCCGAATTTTTTCATATTGGCAAAGAGCAAATTCCTTCCTGGAGTGATGGAGACATTCAATATAAATTAATCGCTGGCGAAGCATTCGGAAGGAAGTCACCAGTTCCGGTTTACAGCAAATTATTCATGATTGAAATAAAAAGCTCTACGCAGCAAAAGGTGAGCATCGGTCATGAACTTTACGGCGAGTCGGGGCTCTATATCCTGGAAGGTGCCATCAAAAGCGAGGGAAACACTTATACGCCAAGGCAAATCCTTGTAGCCAACGATAGTTCGCTTTGCGAATTTACAATTGAGGCTGGCAGCACGATCTATATTTTCGGCGGCGAAATTTTCCCCGAAGAGCGATTCATCGATTGGAATTTTGTCTCTTCAGACAAGTCGATACTTGCAGAAGCAAAACAAAAATGGATTAACCAGACTTTCGATAAAATCAAAGGCGATGAAACGGAATTTGTACCCTACCCTATTTTAAAAATAAAACCATGACAAAAGTCTTTTCGAGCATCGGTAAAGAACTGTATAAGATTGAAATTAAGTCCCCTTCGGGTAACGTGGTCATTTCTGATGAGCCAATAGACTCTGGTGGAAAAGATAAAGGGTTCTCGCCATTTGAATTATTGGTTTCTGCGCTGGCAGCCTGCACAAGCGCTACTGTGCGGATGTATGCCGACAGGAAGGGGTGGGAATTGAATGAAATAAAGACAGAAATTGAAATGGAACGAGACGAGGCAGCCAACAAGACTACCTTCACCAGAAAAATTGATTTCATAGGCAATTTGAGTCAAGAGCAGATAGCACGGCTGTTGGCAGTTGCCAATGCATGCCCTGTTCACAAAATACTGAGCAACCAGATTGAAATAAATACTACAGCCAACGTTCTGTAGAGTTTCCAGAAAAGTTAACGATCTGAACTTTCCGTCCTCAACTTTTGTAGTTAGATCAAATACATGTTTAAACATGCAATTCAATCAGTTTCTACCAAACAAATGAACTTATGAATACAATCCTGCATAAAGCAAATACCCGCGGTCATGCTAACCATGGCTGGCTGGACACGAACCATAGCTTCAGTTTTGCTCATTATTACGATCCTAATCGGGTGAACTTTGGCGTTTTGCGCGTACTTAATGATGATTTCGTAGAAGGCGGCATGGGCTTTGGCACTCATCCGCACGACAATATGGAAATCATTTCTATCCCGTTGCAGGGAGATTTGGAGCATAGGGACAGTATGGGCAACGTAACCCTGATCAGGCAAAATGATGTGCAGATCATGAGTGCCGGAAAGGGCATTCAGCATTCTGAGTACAACAAGAACAAGGACAAAAAGGTGAATTTTTTACAGATTTGGGTCTTCCCAAAAGAGAAAAATATTACCCCGCACTACGACCAAAAGAATTTTGATCCGCAAAAGCGCGAGAATAAACTTCAGCTCATTGTTTCCCCTGAAAAAGGAAGTGAGGGGGTTTTGATCAATCAGGATGCCAGATTCTATTTAGGAAACCTAAAAAAAGGCTTTCAAACAGGTTATGCCATCAGTCAAAAAGGGAATGGCGTTTATGCATTTGTCATAGAAGGTGATGTTACCGTAAATGGTCAAAAGCTTAATAAGCGTGACGGCTTTGGAATTTGGGATACTGATAAAATCTCCATCACTGCAGATAGCAATTCCGAATTGTTGCTGATGGATGTACCAATGAATCCATGAATACAAGTCATTAGTCAGTAGACATTAGTTAATAGTTAATAATCACCGGCAATTGTCAGTGGTCAAGATTCCTAGGCAGTTGTCTGTTAAATTTTAAAAAAATATGAAATTAAGAACAGTCTCACGTTTATTATATGCAGAGCAGGTGGATATGGGTGGCATGCCCATTCGCCAACCTCTTCCAACACAAGCTGTGGAGCAAATCGATCCGTTTTTGTTATTGCACCACGCAAATATCAAGGCGCCGGCTCATGTTAACCCTGATCATGCCGGAGTAGGTCCGCATCCACATCGTGGTTTTTCACCTGTCACTTTCATTTTTCAAGGTGGCGTACATCACCGCGACAGCCGTGGCCACGACAGCACTGTATATGCTGGCGGAGCTCAATGGATGAATGCGGGTATGGGGATTATTCATAGCGAAAGACCTCCACACGATATCCAAGAAAAGGGCGGCCGGCAGGAAATTATTCAGTTATGGATTAATACTCCAGCTAAAAATAAAATGGACTTGCCAGTTTATTTTCCGATTCAGGCAGGGGATGTTCCATCTGTGATAAGCGATGATGAAAAGGTAAGAGTCAATATTTTTTCCGGAGAGCTTTTAAATGTGAAAGGACCGGTGCCTTCGCAAGCTGTTGTAAACGCGGCAACACTTGTATTTCAGCAAGGCGGAAAAATATCGATCCCGATTCCATCAAACCATAATCTATTTATTTACCTGCTTGACGGGCAACTGAAAGTCGATGGCTTCGGTTTAGTCGATGAATTAAACCTCGTGCATTTTAAAAACGATGGTGAGGGTATTGCACTCGAAGCCACTCAGCCAACCCGCGTTCTCTTATTGAGTGGCGAACCGTTGAATGAAGATGTAGTTTCTTACGGACCGTTTGTAATGAATACGCAAACGCAAATCATGGAAGCTATGCGCGATTACCAAAAGGGCAAGATGGGCGTGCTGATCGAAGAGTAAGCTTATTTTAAATTCGCCAAGTCGCGAACCAGGATCTTCTTCCTGTCAAAGTTGATTAGGTTTTTTTCCTTCAGCTCGTTGAGAATGGTAGTTACGGTTTGTCTGCTGGTACCGGTAAGGGCTGCGATATCTTTGTGCGTAAGTTTAGTTGGCACTAAGGTCTCGTAGCCTACTTTTTTTCCTTTCCATGTAGCGGAATCTTTTATAAACTCGATTATACGCGTTCGGGCATCTTTAAACACGAGAAGTTCCAGCTTTCTCTCTAGCTTCATTAATCGGAGGCCAACAAGTTTCAGCATCTTAAAACTTAGTTCCTGATTTCCGTACATCAGTTGTTTTAGGTCTTCAATGCTCAGGGGGCAGACCGTTGTTTTATCATCCATCGCCTGAGCGAAGTCTGTGCGCTTCTCTTCGCCAGCCAACGCCAACTCACCAAAGATTTCGCCCATACCGAGAATGGCAGTTATTACTTCTTTACCATCATCCAGATAGCGACCAATGCGCACACGGCCTTCGGCAATCATATAAATGTATTGCGCTGGTTCATCAGGAAAATAAATGAATTGATCTTTTTTAAAGTAATTGAATGAGTGCCTTTCCGACATCGTTTTAACCTTATGCGGGCAAAGGGTATCATACAGATTGACACTTTCAAAAAACCAAAGAGCCGAAGCATTCGACATTTTTTAAGCGGATTTTCCTGACTAAGTTAGCGCAAATTATCTTATTAAAGTTCCCATGTCTGGCCTGAAACTCACCGAAATATGGATTTACCCAGTCAAATCATTGGGTGGAATTCGATTAAAATCGGCCAAGGTTTTTGAAAAGGGATTGGAGTTTGACCGACGGTGGATGCTGGTGGATCGTGATAACGATTTTATGACACAGCGCATTTATCCAAAAATGGCGCTTTTCAAATTGTCAATGAGCCAAGATCAGTTATCAATCAATTACAAATCAGATTCAATTCCTCTTGTTCCTGCCAATTCATCCAATCTCACGTTAACTAAGGCCGTAGTTTGGGATGATGAAGTAGAGGTAGCCGAAGTGAGTGACGAGCATAATCGCTGGATATCTGAACGCTTGGGCGTATCGTGTAGGCTTGTTTCCTTTCCCGAAAACAACTCAAGGCCAGTTGATTTAAAATACCAGCTCAACCACGAACATGTGAGCCTTGCTGATGCTTATCCTTTTTTGATTATTGGTGAGCAATCATTAGCAGATCTCAATTCAAGATTAAAAGAGCAGTTACCGATGAATCGCTTTCGCCCCAATTTCGTTTTTAGTGGCGGCAACGCTTATGAAGAAGACACATGGAAACATTTTGCGATTGGGAAAAATAAATTCGCTGCCGTGAAGCCCTGCGCACGCTGTGTACTCACAACCGTAAATCAGGATACAGGAGAAAAAGGAGTCGAGCCTCTCTTAACGCTTTCCAAGTACAGAAAACAAGACAACAAAGTTTTATTCGGACAAAATCTTATAGCAATTGATCATTATGAAATACATGAAGGCGATGAAATCATTCTTAATTAATTGGTCAGTAGTCAACAGGCAATGGTCGGCAGGCCGACACTTGTTTTATCTTTTCTGTTGCACCTTAAGTTTCTCAGCATGCACACCTAAGGTTGAGAAGCTACCCATCTTTGGTGAGCGCGAGCTTAATGGAAAGGATACAGTATTCCACACAATTGCGCCCTTTCAATTTGTTGATCAGGACAGTGCCACTATTACGAATGCGATTTTCAAGAACAAAATATATGTTGCTGATTTTTTCTTCACTTCGTGTCGCACTATTTGCCCTATCATGAAAACGCAAATGCTTCGTGTATATGAAGCCACAAAAGATTTACCCGATGTGTTGCTTCTCTCCCACTCTATAGATCCTGAATATGACACCGTAGCCTTGCTGCATGACTTTGCCAATCGGCTTGGCGTACAAAGCAATCGCTGGCATTTTGTAACTGGCGTGAAGGATTCCATTTTCAAAATTGCACAGACAAGTTATTTCGCAACAGCGCTTGAAGATAAAACAGAGCCCGATGGGTATATTCACAGTGGAGCATTTTTATTAATTGACAGGCTCGGTCGCATTCGTGGAAAATATGACGGCACCAAAGATGATGATGTGAACCGATTGATTGAAGACATCAAGAAGCTTCGGAATGAACAATAGCCAGCGGCCAGCTTTCAACAGGCAATGGTCTATTGGATTTATGACCATGATCCTGTCAATAGGATGCTCAGGCAAGGGCCCAAAGTACCAACAATATTTTGCTCAAGGTCAAACCCTGTACGAGAAACACTGCAGTAACTGTCACCAACGAAACGGGCAAGGGCTGGGCTTGGTCTACCCACCGCTTAATGGAAGTGATTACTTCGAACAGAAATTTGAGGCTTCACTCTGCCTCATGAAATATGGTATTCAAGGTGAGATTATCATCAATGGGAAAAGTTTTAATAAACCTATGCCGGGTGTGCCTTCACTAACAGAACTTGAGATTGCTGAAATTGCAACTTACGTTAGCAACTCATGGGGGCAGCAGCATGACATTGTTGAAATACACCAAGTGACAGCTGCCTTAAATAAGTGCCATCAGTAAGTGGAAACCATATTTACTTCTATCTTATTAAGGGAAATACTGGGTCCTGACTCCAAATATTTTTATTTCTTCGTGCTTTTAATTTACTTAAGTCCTGTTTAAGAAATGAAACGTCCCAATTACCGCAAGATTTTCGTCACCTCGTTTGTATTTGCCTGCATTTATGGTGGCCTGCTTGCTGTACTTCTTTGGCTCGAAGGCGGTCAGCCACATAGTAAGCTCAATACAGTACAAGATGCTATGTGGTATTTGGTGGAAACACTGACTACTGTTGGCTATGGAGACGCTCTGCCTGTCACCTATTGGGGCCGGATGATCGGTTTTATTTTTTTACTTTCCAGCCTAGGCGTATATGGTTTTATCATCGGACAGATCGCAAACATTATGAGCACACTAAAAGAACACAAGGAATTGGGCCTGAACGGCACTAATTTCAAAAACCATGTGGTGATTATCGGCTGGAATGAATTCGGCCAGTCAGTGATTAGTCACTTGATCGGGGCCGGTCGGCAAGTAGCCGTGATTACAAAGGATCGTGGTCACATTGATATCATCCGTGAATATTATTCAATGGAACAGGTGTACACATTGTTCTCTGACTACAACAATTTTGATATGCTTGAAAAAGCTAATATCAGACAAGCCAATATCGTATTTGTTAATCTTAATGATGACACCGAGAAGCTTGTGTATATCATCAATATCAAAAAACACTTTGCCAATCTGAACTATGTAGTTACGCTCGACAACGGGAATCTGAAAAGTACATTCATGCATGCGGGGGTTACCTACACAATTTCAAAAAACGAAATTTCCTCCAAGCTATTGGCCAGTTATATCTACGAACCCGATGTTGCTTTCTTCAGCGAAGAATTGATTGCATACGCTCATGAAGACAATGAATATGACATGAAGCAATTTTTAGTAAAGCCTGATAACATATATGCCAATACGCCTTATGATAAAGCATTCTTCGATTTAAAACGAGATTGCAACGTGGTGTTAATAGGGTTGGTAAAAAATAACAATGGGGAGAAGAAATTATTAAAGAACCCCGAAGGCAACATCAAAATCGAAGCCGGCGATTATCTGATGATGATGATGGATGGTAAGGGGCGAAATAAACTCAGTAAGCTTTTTCAAGTTGAGGAGGGAATTTAACAGCTATACTTTCAACCGGACTTCTTTCTCAAGGTCATGAATCAAATCATTTGCCAATTGATTGAATGCTAAAACCCGTTCGCCATTAACATTCTCATGCCTGGTCAAGGCCGCATCGATTTCCAATGAAGCAGTACTAAAATCTGAATCGTTGAGAATAGTCAGAGTAGTCTTCGCTTTGTGCAGAGCTTTCGAAAATGATTCGCTATTCTTTTCTTTAATAGAAACTTGCAAGGCGGCTTTCAATTCGTTCAGGTTGTTGATAAACAACCCAGCTAGTTCGCGTTTCATGTCTGCATCTCCCTGAGTATATTTATCGAAGGTTGGCTTGAAATTATTTTTTACTTTGCCCGGTATAAACTGAAGAATTTTCTCCTTCAAATCAATGGGTTGAAAGGGTTTAGTAATAAAGCCGTTGATGCCAGAGGCTTTAGCTTTTTCTCCAACGTCTGCCAAAGCAGAAGCGGTTAATGCTAAAATCGGCAATGAGTTGTAGTAAGTGTCTTTCATTGCGCGAATGCGCATAGATGCTTCATAGCCGTCCATTTCGGGCATTTGCAAATCCATCAACACGATGTCAAATTTTTTCTGTTGAACTATTTCGCAAGCCTCGCTACCATTGCTCGCATAGGTCACTGTCATCCCCCATTTCTTTAAAAAATTACCGGCAACAACCTGATTGACTCTATTGTCTTCCACCAAAAGAACGTGAACATGATGAACCTTTTCATTTTCTTTTCCATTTTCAGGCGAAACCATGGCACTCAAAAAATCCTGGTTCCCCTTTTCCAGCCAGAGCTCAAACGAAAACTCAGAGCCAACTCCAAACTCACTCTGCACATGGATATCGCTATCCATTAGGTGCAACAATTTCTTTGTGATGGAAAGGCCCAGACCGGTACCTCCAAATTTTCTTGTTGTATCGCTGCTGGCTTGTGTGAAAAGTTCAAATACTGCCTGAAGTTGTTCCTGCTTTATACCAATCCCGGAATCTTTTACCGCAAAACGAATACAATATAAATCACCCTTATTTTCTTTCATCTCAACTTTCAATTCTACAAAACCTTTTTCTGTGAACTTAACCGCATTGCCGATAAGGTTATTGAACACCTGACCCAGCCGTACCGGATCGCCCAGCACAGTGGTTGGTAAATCGTCGGGAACGACAAGGTTTAATTCAATGCCTTTACTGGTAGCTCGCCCTCGTAAAAGACTGACATTGTGTTGCAAGATTTCTTTAAGGTTGAAGGCAATCGTTTCAAGCTCCACTTTGCCAGCCTCGATTTTATTAAAATCAAGGATGTCATTTATAATGACAAGCAAGTTTTCGCCTGAAAACTTGAGTAGCTCAAGACTTTCGATCTGGTCTTCGCGTGGATTATCCTCCATCATCAAATTTGTGAGCCCGATAATCGCATTCATGGGCGTGCGAATTTCATGACTCATCACACTGAGAAACTGACTTTTGGCAATTGATGCATCTTCGGCTCGTTCTTTTTCGGCTTTTAGTTGCTCTTCTAATTTTTTTCGCTCAGTAATGTCACGGATTGATGCCTGCACCAAAGGAACTTTCGAATGGTCATCGTAAAAAAGTTTTATTTGCGCTTCCATCCACACATATTCTTTATTCTTTTTGAGTATGCGCATATTTACGCGGGCCCATGGCATCCGGTTTGCCCGAATGGCTTCTCCTTTAATGAGCGCCAATTCCAGGTCTTCCGGATGAGTCATTTCCAAGATGCTTCTTCCGAGCAGCTCCTCGGGTTCATAACCAAGAATATCTTTCACTGAGGGGGAAATATATTGAAGCTTCCTGTCTGAATCTGCAAGCGTAATAATGTCCTGAGAGTTTTCTGATAGCAATCTGAATAGTCGCTCTTTTCGCGATAGCTGATCAGTGACATCTTTCATTTTAGTTATGTCACGAATGGTAGCCATGATACCCATCACTTTACCATCATCATCATAGGCCGGCCCTGAAACAAACTCTGTCCAGATTATAGTGCCGTCCTTTCTTACGACACGATTCTGTCGCATCATCGTTTGTCCGGCGAGAGATGCGGGATGTACCTCGGATCGAATCATTGCAAGGTCTTCTTCCGGAATTATATCAAAGGGCGACTTCCCAATCAGTTCCTCAGGCTCGTATCCAAAAACTTCTTTGGATGAAGGGGTAACAAAGGTGTAAGTTGGTATTGCCTCTGCAGTCATCATAACCGTTACATCTTTGGCGTTGGCCGATATAAGTCTGTACTTCCGTTCACTCTCCAATAGATTTTGCTCAATGTGTCTTTGCTTGGTGACATCTTCAATCGTTCCGATGAAACCAATAACCTTGCCGGCAACATTACGAAGGGGAGTTGCGTGGCTTCTTACCCTGAGCAATCCTTTAACGCGATTCTGGATTCTAAATTCAAAACTGAACTCATTCTGATTAACCACAGCCTCTGACCACAATTCATATACTTTTTTTTGGTCTGCTTCATAGACAACTGAGCGTCGGTGATTCGTATCATTGGCTTCAGCCTCTGTCAGGCCGGCGATATCACGCCACCTTTGATTTACATACACTGGCATTCCTTTCGCATCCATTTTGAAAATACCGATGGGTGCATTTTCGGCCAGCGAGCGAAAAAGCATTTCGCTATCCGCTAGTTGTTGCTGCGCCAGATTCAGATCATGCATGTTCAATCGCAACTCCATGAGCCGCATTGCCTGCCTTGCAAGGGCTCGCAGACTAAACTGCTGCTCCTGAGTTAAAGCATTCGGCTTACGATCGATTACGCAAAGAGTTCCCAACCGATATCCTCGCTGTGACACAAGCGGAACACCTGCGTAAAAATGAATATGAGGATCGCCAATGACTAAAGGATTATCTGCAAACCGAGGATCTGTCTTTGCATTTTCAACAATCATTATTTCATCTTGATTGATTGCGTGCGCGCAAAAAGAAATGTCACGATTGTTTCCCTTGCCACCGAGCCCGGTCTGGGCTTTGAACCATTGCCTGTTTGTATCAATAAGTGTAATCGTTGAAATCGGAGTCTTGCAGATCATTGCAGCCAGCTCCACTAAATCGTCAAAATCCTTTTCCTTTTCGGTGTCGAGAACTTTGTAACGATAAAGCTCTAGTAACCGCTCTGGCTCATTTTCTGGAATTTTAGGCCTTTCCATCATTTAAATCTAATAAAAATAAATTGCTGACCATTAGGGGCTTGCGGTATAAAAAAGAAGGGCGTGCACCTCTGCACGCCCTAACCCCAAAAACCATCCCGCATTGCAGCGGGATTTACCAAACCCCTCACACCAACAATCTTTATTAACCTGTTACCTCAATTTCATCGGCATTTACGAATTCAAATTCTACATCGTTTTTCATATCAACGAAAATTTCTGAATCCTTGTTCACGCGACCCGACAAAATTTGCTTTGACAACTCATTTAGAATTTCGCGCTGCATCACCCGTTTCAGGGGACGAGCACCAAACTGCGGGTCGAAGCCTAATTTTGCAAGCCTGTCCAAAGCTCGTTCTGAAATCTCCAGTTTCACACCATTTTCTGACAGTCGGCTCTTTACCAATTCAAACTGTATCCTCACAATCTTTCGAATATCCTTTTTACTCAACGGATGAAACATGATGATTTCGTCAATCCGGTTAATAAATTCTGGTCGCACCGATTTCCTTAATAACGCTACCACCTCATCTTTCGTGCTCTCAATCACTTCGAAGTAATTATCATCCGTCAGTTTTTCGAAATTCTCATGAATAATTTGAGAACCGATATTTGTTGTCATAATAATAATGGTGTTTTTGAAGTTAGCCACACGACCTTTGTTGTCGGTGAGGCGACCATCATCAAGCACCTGAAGTAAAATATTAAATACATCAGGATGTGCTTTTTCAATTTCATCAAGAAGGATTACAGAATAAGGTTTTCTTCTTACCGCTTCCGTCAACTGTCCACCTTCATCATAACCAACATAACCTGGAGGCGCTCCGATCAAGCGGCTCACACTATGGCTCTCTTGATACTCGCTCATGTCGATGCGCACCATTGCGTTTTCATCATTAAACAAATACTCTGCGAGAGCTTTGCTCAGTTCTGTTTTGCCCACACCAGTAGTGCCCATGAATATAAACGAACCAATTGGCCGCTTTGGATCTTGCAACCCCGCACGGCTTCTGCGCACAGCATCACTTAATGCTTTGATGGCCTCCTCTTGTCCCGCCAGGCGCTTGCCAAGCTCCTCTTCAAGATTTAATAGTTTTTCTCGCTCGCTTTGCAGCATTTTAGAAAGCGGTATGCCTGTCCACTTGGCTACTACTTCCGCAATATCTTCACTGTCGACTTCTTCCTTTAACAAAGAATGATCGCCTTGCATTTCCTTCATATTGATTTGCAACCCGTTCAGTGTTTTCTCTGCCTCAGTAATTTTGCCATAACGAATTTCGGCAACCTTCCCGTAGTCACCAGCCTTCTCGGCTTGCTCGGCTTCAAATTTCAAACGGTCAATGGTTTCCTTTTCGGTACGAATACCATGGATGATAGATTTCTCACTATCCCACTTCGCTTTGAGCGAGTTGCGTTCTCCCGACAACTCAGCAATCTCTTTGCTAAGTATTGCTTCTTTGTCTTTATCTTTTTCCCGGCGAATAGCTTCTCGTTCAATTTCCAGTTGCATGACCTTACGATTAAGCTCATCAAGCTCTTCGGGCAGAGAATCCATCTCCAGCCGAAGTTTCGCTGCAGCCTCATCCATTAAGTCAATAGCCTTATCGGGAAGAAATCTGTCGCTGATATAGCGATTAGAAAGCTCAACAGCTGAAATCACAGCATCGTCTTTTATGCGCACACCATGATGCAGTTCGTACTTGTCTTTTATACCTCTTAAAATTGAAATTGAATCTTCCACATTGGGTTCGTCAACGATTACTGTTTGAAACCTGCGTTCCAAAGCTTTATCCTTTTCAATGTGTTTTTGATATTCCTTCAAAGTGGTTGCCCCGATGGCATGAAGTTCGCCGCGAGCGAGAGCGGGCTTCAGTAAGTTGGCAGCGTCCATGGCACCTTCACCACCACCTGCACCAATCAGCGTGTGTATCTCATCAATAAACAAAATGATTTCTCCACTCGAGTCAGTGACTTCTTTAATTACCGATTTCAAACGTTCTTCAAATTCACCTTTGTATTTGGCCCCTGCAACAAGCAAGCCCATATCGAGAGAAATAAGTTTTTTGGACTTTAAGTTTTCAGGCACATCACCATCGACAATTCGCTGCGCCAAACCCTCTACGATTGCAGTCTTACCAACACCAGGCTCGCCCAAAAGGATCGGATTGTTTTTTGTTCTACGGGAAAGGATTTGCAGCACACGTCTGATCTCTTCATCGCGGCCGATCACAGGATCTATTTTTCCCTTCTTGGCGAGGTCATTCAAATTTTTAGAATAGCGCTCAAGCGATTTGTATTTCGCCTCAGCATTTTGATCTGTTACATTTGAGCCTCCCCGCAATTCTTTAATGGCTTTGACCAGGCTGCCCCGTTCGAAGCCAACATCTTTCATCAACGAAGAAATTTTGTCTTTTGTAGCCAACAAGGCAAGCATCAGATGCTCGATCGAAACAAACTCATCTTTGAATTCGCGCAATTCTTTTTCAGCATTTTGCAAAACTGAATTAGTATTGTGTGACAAGTACGCTTGCTGTCCGGAAATTTTAGGATAAGCGTTTACAATTTCTTCCAGCTTAGTCTTGAGAATGGTTTCGTTGATATTCAGTTTTTTGAAAACATAAGTTGATACGTTTTCATCTGTTTCCAAGATGGCTTGCAGCAAATGGCCCGGCTCAATCGCTTGTTGCTGATTTGCCGATGCTATAGCTGCTGCTTTTTGCAAAGCCTCTTGTGATTTTATAGTAAATTTTTCGAAGTTCATGTTTTCAGGATTTTCATTCTCTCTCGATCAAAAGACTGACCATTTTACATTTAGAACAAAATCCAGGAAATTTTGTCTCACTTAAACCAATTTTTTATTAGCAACTCAGTCAATTTGACTTGTATTTAAGTACTTTGTTTAACCTTATTAATAATTAATTTTCAGCTGATCATGGGTAAAAAACAGCAGTCAAACACCAATCCGGCCTTGCTTATAGAAGTTGCGTGGGAAGTTTGCAATCAGGTAGGGGGTATTTACACTGTGATCCGCTCCAAGGCGCCCGCAATGATGAAAAACCACGAGGGCTCTTTTTGCATGGTGGGGCCATACACGGGCAAACACATTCAGGCCGAAATTGAGCCAATTGATACCATTACAGATGTTTTTGGGCAGGTGGCCGCTAATATGCGTAAGAAGGGTTATGATGTAGTCTATGCTGAATGGCTGATTACGGGCCGGCCACATGTAGTACTGATCAATCCTGTAATTGAAGAAAAAGCACTGAACGTAGTTAAGTATTTGCTATGGAAGAATCACGGTATCAATGCCCCTGGCGGTAATAAATTAATAGATCAAGTCATTGCCTTCGCGTTCTTAACAAAACTCTTTTTTGACGAACTGATAAAACTTTCAGAAGACAAAAAAATCATTGCTCATTTTCATGAGTGGATGGCAGGATTGCCAATCCTTGATATCAAACGGGAGCAGTTGCCAGTGAAGTCGGTCTTTACTACGCACGCTACTCAATTGGGAAGACACCTGGCCATCAACTCGCCATTGTTTTATGCACACCTTCCTTTCTTCAATTGGGAAGAAGAAGCTAAGAAATTCGGAATTGAAACTGAAGCCGCGATTGAATTCAACTGTGCACAAAAGTGTGATGTGTTTACAACGGTAAGTGAAGTTACCGCCCGCGAATGCAAGCACCTGCTCAAGCGAGTGCCCGAAGTAATTGTACCTAATGGCTTAAATATTCAACGCTTTGAAGCACTCCACGAATTTCAAAATCTTCATGCTCTTCATAAGGAAAGAATTCATGAATTTGTAATGGGTCATTTCTTTCAATCCTATTCATTTGATCTTGATAAGACCGTTTACTTTTTTACTTCCGGCCGTTACGAGTATAAAAACAAAGGCTTCGATTTGACATTAGAAGCTTTGATTCACCTGAACGAGCAATTAAAACAAGAAGGATCGGACATTACCGTGGTTATGTTTTTTGTAACCAAGCGCGATTACCTCAGCATTAAACCTGAGGTGCTTCAATCGCGCGCTGTAATGGAAGAGATACGGCAGGTTTGCGAAGCCATTCAAAAACAAGTAGGCAAAAAATTATTTGTAGAAAGTATTTCGCAGCAAGACCACAAGCTACCCGAGCTGAACAATTTCGTAGAAGAATACTGGACGTTGCGCTATCGGCGGACAATTCAATCCTGGAAAAGCTCGCGGTTGCCATCGGTAATGACCCATCGGCTCGTCAACGAGGAGCAAGATGAAATTATGAATTTTGTAAAACGAAGAAACTTGCTCAACAAGCCCGAAGACAAAGTAAAGATCATCTATCACCCCGATTTTATTAACTCCACAAATCCTCTTTTCAGCCTGGACTACAGCCAGTTTGTAAGAGGATGTCACCTCGGGATTTTTCCGAGTTACTACGAACCGTGGGGTTATACTCCGCTCGAATGCATGGCCAGTGGTGTGCCTGCGGTAACAAGTGATCTAAGCGGATTCGGCGATTACCTGATGAAGCACATGCCCGATCATGAAAAGGGCGGCATGTATGTGGTAGAGCGTGGAAAAAGAACTTTCGATTGGAGCGCCAAGCAACTCTCAGCTTTCCTTTATAAGTTTTTAAAGCAAAACAGAAGAGACCGTATTATGCAACGAAACAATGTAGAAAGTTATTCTTCTGCGTTTGATTGGAGCAATCTGATCAAACATTATGAAGAAGCTTATCGATTGACTGAAAAGTAACTATTTCAGGCGCTCAACTTTGTCAATGAAATACTTTGTGTCGCCACGCCACGAAAAGGCTGTGTAGCGTTTAATGAAATGCAAATTCACACGTTCGCCGCTTAAGGCTACCGATTCCAACTCTTTAATAATATCTTCCCTGTCGCTCTCCACCGAAAAATCAAATGACTCAGCAATCGGGCTTGCACCCTTCAAGGCTCCAAAAGTTTCGAGGTTGAGTTTGCCTTCATAAGTTTTGAAGATCACTCCCTTTTGAGTAACGCGAAGAACTTTGCCGGCCATCACGCCACGTTCATAGACGCCCCAATAAAGAAAAGAGAAAATAATAGCGCCTATAACAAGTGCCAGAATGATTATCCGCTTCAGGATTTTCTTTGTGGTTTTCGCGACACGCTGACCAAAACTCTCATTTTCCATGGTCGTTGATTTTTGACAGGAAAGATAGCTTTTTGTGTACTCTTTGCATAGGATAGTCTACTGCTATCGTTTCATCAGCAACAAATTATAATAGCCGGTTCCTTCTTTGTAGGCCACTATAATTTTATTGTCTTTGAAATTAATAACACGGTAATCGATATTCATTTTTCTCCTACCTATAGTAAGTGTGAGATAAATGAAGCCCTTTTCCACTCTGTAGGAGTCAATTTTAACAGGTTCATTAAATGTTGAGATATTATTAATGTCTGCATCATTATTACGCAAACCGATTTGACTTGCCATCGTATATTCGTTGCCTCCATCCATTACCCTTTTAAACTCCATGTCATCCAACAGCTGTGAACAATAAGCAGTTCCAAAAATTTGGGTACGAGCAGTCCGTCCGCCATTTCGACTTCGGATATTTCCTTCAATAGCCTCATTTTTTATATAGACCAAATTACCACCCAAAAGAGCTGTGGCCATTTTAAGTTTGTTAGTCGCTCTGTCTTGCACTTTGGTCACGCTTGAATATACCGTAGTACCTGTTGCCTTTGTCGACACCAAATCAATTTTATAAAGGCCGCTTGTTTCATGCTCCGTCATAGCAACATCAACTTTTTTCCAGTCAAAGGCACCATCAAGATTAGCTAGTGATTTTAAATCTGAAAATGTCTCTACTCGCCCGCTGCCAAAGCAAATTTTCGCTATAGCACCCTTCTCAATTTTGTAAACTACCGTTTCATTGGGCGTCGAATAAGAAACTAAATCCGGGGTAATTTCTTTTACTGTGCCAATAATTTTGCCACGCATTGTAACAATCGTGTCTGCCTTTTGTGCTGAGGCATTGCAAGCCAAAAACAAAACCAGTGCAAATGATCCTAACTGTTTCATATAATTCTAAATTTTATAGATTAAAAACGATGACAATTGCTAAAATGTTTTTTAATCCTGCTCCACCTATTATCCAAGTTTCTATCGTCCATTATCATTTTGATTTGATAAGAGAAAGTTACCTTTTCGTTTAGACTTTACATAAAAATAAATAGCCGCAACTATGACGATGAGCGATATAAATTGGGAATTAGACACCATGTTTTGGACTACAAATCCTCGCTGCAAGTCGCCCCGAAACAATTCGAGCACACTTCTGCCAGCCGCATAGATTATCAGGTAAATCAAAAATACCTGACCGTCAAATTTCTTATTCCGGTCGAGGATCACCAAAACAATCAAAAGCAAAAAGATTAAACCCGCTTCATAAAGCTGCGTTGGGTGTAGCGGCGTGTTAAGTGGCTGAGCCTGGCATGCCGGATCAGTAAACACAACACCTAAAAAACTTTGAGTAGGCTTTCCATAGCAGCATCCGGCATTAAAACAACCGATGCGCCCAAAGCCATGAACAATACAAGTGACCATTGCCATCACATCCAGCATTCCCAGCGTTGGTATTTTATTTTTTTTGAAAAACCACAGCATCACAGGAATAGCCGTGAGCAGAGATCCATAAAATACAAATCCGTTTTTGGTAAAGAGTTCTAATGGATGAGAAAAATAGAATGACGGGTTTTCAAAAATGATAAAAACTTTTCCTCCCACAACCCCTGCTGCAATTAGTAACAGCAGCAATGTATTCGCCTGATCGAAGGTCATGCCAAAGCGTCTCTTGCCTTGCCTCCACATAAACAAACCACCGAGAACTGCCCCCGTTGCAATAAAAAAGCCGTAAGTATAAATCGTGAGCGAACCGACTTGAAAGAGTACCGGATGCATAAATCAATTAATCAATGCTTCAACGGGCGATTAACAGACATGGATTTCAATAAATGATTAGTGGGCACTTGAAAGTATCCTTAAACTACACCGTCATGATCTCAACCTCTTTCTTTTTCATCAAAGACTCCACCTTGAGAATAAAATCGTCGGTTAGTTTCTGAGTAGTCTCTTCGGCATTTTTTACATCGTCCTCCGATACCCCTTTCACTTTTTTCAACGCCTCATTAGTCTCTTTGCGAATGCTGCGCACACTCACTTTGCCATGCTCACACTCCTGCCCTACCTGCTTCACCAATTGCTTTCTACGCTCTTCAGTGAGCATCGGAATATTTATAATCACCTGCTGGCCGTCATTTTGCGGAGTCAACCCCAGATTAGCATTGATGATTGATTTTTCAATCTCCTGAATCAGGCTTTTCTCCCAAGGCTTGATAAAAAGACTACGGGCATCGGGTGTGGTGATTGATGACACCTGGCTTAGCGGGCTCATCGCACCATAATAAGAAACCATTATTCCGTCGAGCATAGAAGGATTGGCTTTGCCTGCGCGGATTTTCGCCAGTTCGCTTGATACATGACTTAGCGCCTTGTTCATCCGGTCTCTGGCATCTTCGAGGTATAATTCTAATTCTTCCATAAAAAGAGTAGTAAGTAATAAGTCTTGAGACAATAGATCAACGAATCATCGAATTAATTAATGAGCGTTCCTGCTTGCTCTCCCTTTGCAATGTGTACCAGATTTCCCTTTTTGTTCATATCAAAAACAATAATCGGCAGCTTGTTTTCCATACACAGTGTAAAAGCCGTCATGTCCATGATGTTCAGGTTTTTTTCATACGCCTCCTGAAACGAAAGTGTGGTATAGCGCACTGCATCCGGAAACTTCAGCGGATCTTTTGTATAAACGCCATCCACACGCGTTCCTTTCAAAACTACATCCGCCTGGATTTCAATTGCGCGCAAACTGGCTGTCGAGTCGGTAGTAAAATACGGATTGCCAATACCGGCACCAAAAATAACGATCCGCCCTTTTTCCAAGTGACGGATCGCTCTGCGTCTGATAAATGGCTCGCAGACCTGCTCCATTTTAATACCTGCCATCAGGCGCGTGTATACGCCATGCCGCTCGAGCGCGCTTTGCAGCGCCATTGCGTTGATCACCGTCGCCAACATGCCCATATAGTCACCCTGCACGCGGTCAATTCCAAGCGTTTCGGCTTGACCGCCTCTAAAAATATTGCCTCCGCCTATCACAATTGCCAGTTCCACGCCCTGCTCTTTCACCAATTTTATTTCCTCGCAATACTGCTCCAGCACGGCCGGGTCGAAATTGCTGTTTTTCGAGCCCATCAGCGCCTCACCGCTAAGCTTTAAGAGGATGCGTTTGAATTTCATAAGTCTTTATTTCAGCAAATATGACAGGGATTTTCAGGATTTACAAAACTTCTGAGCGAAGTATGAATTTACATTTTTTGGCTTGCCAAAGCTACGGATGAAAGGTTAGACTCCCCGATACCTATCGGGGCCAAGGCCATCGGGCTGTTGGCAGTCTCCACCCTCACACACAAGTCACCCCGCCAATTCAAGTGGCCAGGCGACTAGTCTAGTCATTGAACTCAATTACATAATAACTATTCCGCAGCATTTGGTCAGTGTCTTCATGGACCTTCATTATGGCAAATGCTAAACACAATAGTCAGCGCCACATCTAATGGGCTTAGTAGCATCGATGTTTCCTTTCCCCACACACGTGCATTCATTCCATAGATGCATCATTTCGTTCCCGTCATGAATGCAGGGAACGGACGCAGGCATGCAGCTAAAGGAAAGAGGCTTGCAGCTAAAGGAAAGAGGCTTGCAGCTAAAGGAAACATGTCTACGTCTAAAGGAAAGAGGTCTGCAGCTAAAGGAAGCAGGCATAATTGCGTCATGTCAGCGTACATTATCGGTGTATCGGTCTCATGAGTTTGAGTTTTGAAGTAATACCTCAAACCTCGGTTCGTGGAGACACTAACCTCTTCATAGCAAGGCTCTCGATCTGCGAGAATACAAGTTGGGTCAAAAAAGGGCTTTAAGCAGGTCACTCACGCGACCACCTCTGAGGTTAATATCCTAAGCATCATTGGATCACCTCAACCTGTCCGAATCCTTCACCAGTTTTTCGTCTCTTTTTATAAAACGATTGGCAATAGCATTGCAAAGCATTGCTGCAAAAGGGAAGTAAAGTCCAAAGCCAAATTTGCCGGGCGCATGGCTGTCTTTCGCCAGTTTAATGGATAGATATGCTGCTGCAAATCCACAACCAGCCATCAACAAGGAATTGAGCGCTCCCATTTTCAATTGCAGCAACCTGTTTTCATATTTCTGAATTGAAATTGCCGCCAGCGTAGCCGCTGCCAAGCCGAGCATTGCGATGATGCAATACGGAAAATAAATTTCAGTACTGGCTTCGCCCAGCTGCGCTCTATAGTATAGAGGATATAAAGTAAGTCGGGTGGTTTCGGTTTTTACTTCCCACACCGGAAAGAAGATCATGGCAACTAAACATGTAATCGCTACTGCCAGAAATATCGTTTGTACTCTTTGCCACATAAAGGGGTTGGTTTAACTTGCGCTTGTTCCAGCAAAAATAACCAATCAGAAATTAATAAAAACCGTTCATGAAAACCGCTTACATCGTTGATATTCTTCGCACCCCTATTGGGAAATATGGCGGCTCCTTGGCTTCCGTCCGCCCCGATGACCTCGCTGCGTTAGTAATTAAAAAATTACTTGAAAGAAACCCAACCGTCGATACCAATCAAATTGAAGATGTAGTATTTGGTGCGGCCAACCAAGCC
>Ga0206976_1147_pt2 | contig 20218 bp, 18 predicted proteins | sample Alteio_BWOrgHeat_82_FD_152926 | JGI IMG/M metagenome (GOLD analysis project Ga0206976, IMG submission 152926) | Enriched cells from forest soil in Barre Woods Harvard Forest LTER site, Petersham, Massachusetts, United States -... | ecosystem: Environmental > Terrestrial > Soil > Temperate forest >... | reverse complement strand
CCTCTGTAACTGACATTCCCTTACTTTGTGCCAGTTGAACCAGTTGCGTATCGCTGATATTAGAAGAGGCTGCCTGTTGCATCAACTGCCTCACCTGCCCATCTGAAAGTTCATCAACTTTAACGGTGGAGATGTTTTGTGGCATTGCTTGAGCAGCAACGCGTACCGGAAAATAAGCTAGGGAAAGGAAAATTAATAAAAAAATTATGTAGGGTTTAATATTCATAGAACAGGGGATATCTCTGGGTTTTAGGGTTACATTTACTATAATAATCACCTGCTATTGTACAAATTATACCTAATAATGTTTTAATTAAAAGATGTCAGCGCTAAAAATCAGTGTAAATATTTCTGAATGAACTTTTAAGCCCTATAGTGATCATACTGGTTTTATTGTATGATAGGCTGTTTTTCTCATCACGGAAAATGCCGTCCAATTCAATTCGTAAATTATATTTGGGATTAATTACGTAGGCTATTTTACCCTCTGCGTAGTAAAAGTCAGTACGTATGCCCTGTCCAATGTAATTTCCATATTGATTGGCTGCATTTAAATAAGGTTCAAAAATATCCTGCCCGTAATCGAGTCCGTTAGGGTCCAATCCGTAGTATGCATAATTGACCTGGCCCTGTAAATCCAAACGCCCTAATGAATAATTCAAAATGGCCAACCACTCCCTGAAATTTGCACCAAACGGATGAGCTAGTGGCTGATCTGCCTGACTATAATTGCTTGTCTGGTCAAATGAGCTATAAGTAAATGGTCTGGCAGTATTGAATTCAGCCAGATAATTTAAACCCTTCACCTGGAACAGATCCGCCCCTCTGAAACCTAATTGATATCCTGATTTATTAGTTACACTACCGTTTCCGGCAAAGAAATCTTTTGAATGGAATTCATTCAGCGCAAATTGTCCATAAATGATGGTTTTATCAAACACTTTATATTTCCCCGTAAAGCCCAAAAGGTTTTTGCCGGGGTCATTATCGATATTATTTTCCGGCACTAAAAAGGCAAAAGGACTGGCCAAAGACACATTAAAGCCTCTTCGTTGGCCGGTTGTACCCTCATCAGCCTCCATTACGTTCTGGAAAAAGCCAAGAGAAACCCGGTTGGACACATTCCAGTCCAGGTACTGGAAATAACCCCATTTATTCCGATGTGTCCCGTCGGTTGCTAAGGGAGCATTCGGATTATTAAGGTAAGCGTACATCGCCATGTATCTCACATTTCCAACTGTGGCGGTAAGTTTCAGGAACGGATAATTAGAAGCAAAGTCAGACAAAAGCATTGAGCGGTAACCATCCCCAATAAAAGTTTTATCCTTACCCAAAGTAAAATTGATAAACTTAATAGGTGTATAGGATAGTAAAAAGCTCGAATAATAATAATCTTTTACGCTTTGACCGGGATTACCATCTTTTTCCTGCCCGGGAACATAACCTGTTTGATTAATGTAAGTGTTAAAATAACCAGGAAATCTTGCTTCATTATCATAAAAGCTTCCGTAAAAAAAGAATTTTGGGCTAATAGTCCCTCCTATCTGGACACCTAAACTTGTCAGCGATAACGTTTTATCATTGGAAAAATCACGTCCAATCTGGAAATCGGGAAGTATATCTGCGTAAAACGTATAGGCAGAAGTCTTTGTATCTATTAAATGTTCATTAAATAGCTTTCGGTAGGCTGGGTTTTTACTATTGGTTCGAGTGAGCAACGAATCGTAGGTGTGTTTTAATAAACTATCATCTGCAAAAAATGGCTTCAGCGATGAGTGTATCCGTGTTTGTGTAGAATAAAGATCATCACTGAATTTTTGATAAAACTGGAAAGAATAGGGTTGATAAACCGATTGTGCCAAAAGGGCGCTTGACATCGCAAACCAAAGTACTGCTGTGAAGAACAGTTTGGTAACCCATCGTTGATTGGTCAGTATTTCCATTTAAAAATCGGTATATAAATTCCTAAAGCTGCTTCTCAATCCAAATGTGATAAGCATTGTTTTATTATCACTCTGGCTATTTGTTTCCTGCCGCAATACAGCTCCCGCTTCTATCCTCAAATTATATTTGGGGTTGATAATAAAAGCGACTGTCCCCTGGGCGTATTTGAATGTGGTGCTTAAACCCTGCCCTGTATCGCTACCTTGTGGCGAAACATCAGCCAGTAACAAATTACCACCATAGTTAATGTTATTCATATCCAGACCGTACTTTGCATAATTAAGCTGGCCCTGGAAATCAAACCTGCCAATTGAATAATTTAAAATCCCAACCAACTCTTTGAAATTCGCCCCGAACGGGTGGGCTAATGGCTCCTGGAGTTCGGTGTAGTTAATTAATGGGTATTGGGTTGAATAAGTATATGGCTTTACGGTGTTATATTCCAGTAAATAGTTAAAGGCGTGTATTTGAAAAAGGTCTGATCCGCGAACGCCTAACTGGAAACCATCTTTGGTATTAGCAGTTGAGGACGACTGATCATAAATAAGCTGGCCATAAATGGTAGTTTTACTAAGTACCTTGTATTTGCCATTCAGGCCGAGCAGGGTATTGTCAGGTATCGGCCCGGTTGGAGCTAAAGATTTGGAAAACAATATTGGATTTATATAATTAACGTCAAATCCGTGGCGTGTCCCATCATCATAAGCATCTGGAGTAATTAAAGCATTAAAAAAACCTAATGAGGCTCGATTAGTAATGTTCCAGTCTACATAATGAAACGCTGCCCATTTTGCCCGATTGGGTGGATGCAGTCCCGGCGGGTCAAATTCTTGTGCAAGATGGTCCTGCAAATATGCCCACATAGCCATATACTGGATTCTTTTACCAATATTGAACTTTATTCGAAGCAAAGGGTAATTCTGAGCAAAATCTGATAACAGAACAGAACGATATCCGTCACCTATAAAAGTTTTATCAATTCCGCCTTCAATAATGAGCCCATTTGACGGAGCATAGCCTAAAAGTGTGGTTACATAAGCCCAGTCTTTTGTGCCTACACCGCCATTAAAATCAAATGCTTGCCCTGGCACTGTTCCCGTTTTTATTACATATTGATTCAGGTAAGCCGGAAATTTTCCCTGGTTCTCAAAGCCGCTGGTGTAAAAAAAGAATTTTTTGCCAATAGTGCCACCGGCCTGGTATCCCCTCGTATTGAGCCATGTTGAATTATGTGCCTCAAACTCTCTTCCAATTAACAGATCGGGCAGGTAATCAAAATAAAATGTGAACTCATTATTTTTTACATCGAATAAATGTTCATTAAATACCTTACGGTATAGCCAACTTTTATGGCTTGTGTCAACCCCATTATTCAATATTGCTAAATAGGCAGCTCTAACCGAACTTGAATCATTAATAACAAACGGCTTCAGTGACGTATGTAAATTATTGGAGGGGGAATAGAGATCGCTATTCAGTTTTTGATAAAATTGATAGGAATAAGGCTGGTAAAGCAATTGAGCATCGCCAAAGGATGGAATACATAGAACAGCTAAAACAGCCAAAATAATTGATAGTACAGCCGGGGGTATATATTTAGCCATGTAATTAAATCATATCTTCAGCATCCATTACAAACCATTAGCTTCAATTGTTTTATTAGCGTTCAAAATGCTTGCGTTTCTAATTCCTGCTTTTTAGGCCTGATCTTGTTATGAAATAATTTATTCGCTAAGGGTTGCATCTTGATTTCCAGCAAATAAGCAGTTAGCAGGATTAAAGCCAATTTGACAAGATTCAATAAATAAAAATTATGTATAAATGGCAAATTCAACCAAATGAAGGGAAAATGAATAATGTATATCGCGAACGAAATGGGCGCCAAAATTTTAAAGCCTTTTAGCAACAGATCGAACCCAACTAATTTAAATTTCCACCATATCAATCCAATGACCAGGAACATCAGGGTATCCAGGTAATAGTGTAAGTAAGTTGAGATCGGATAAGCAGCATTTATTTCTGCTAAAGTTTCGTGCTTTAGTAGGTAACCGTTAAGTACCGGCAAGGCAATCGCAAGCGACATGATACTGACCGATATAATCACCGGCATTAATGTTTTCAGTTGAAAATCCTGGTACTTCAGATAAATCTCCGCACAGGCTACACCGCTCCACCAAATTAAAAAGTAGGTTACAATCAAGAATAAGTGATTTGGCCATAACAGGAAAAGACACCAGCCTATTAGCGATATGCCTAACACCAGGTAGATATCGGGCATAGTTCCAAAGTGTCTTTTTTTTATAACATAAATAAACAATGGAAAAAACATGATATAGAACCACCACTCATAAGACAATGACCATAAAGGAACATTGTTGAGGTAGGTAGGCACAATTAATCCGGGTTGCGCCTTATCGTCCTGCAGCATCAGGAAATTGCCAACGAGGTTTTTTAAATCGACTCCTGTAAAGTGATATCCGTTGATCAAAAAAATCAGCGTCGAGATCAAAAACGCGGCCACCGTTATGGGGTAGATCCTGACGAAACGTTTTTTAATATATTTAAAAAAGGTAAGGTCTTTGGTACCGGCTGCAGAAACATAGATCACAAAACCTGACAAAAGAAAAAAAACGAGCACGGCCTCCTGGGGGTGCATAAAAAGCAATTTTAACACCTGGCTATGATGATACAGGTCATAGAAAGATACCAGGTGATGGAAAACAATATATATAGCGACAAATCCCCTGATGGCTTCCAATTTTTCTATCTTCATAGTCCTCAACCTATCTTTTTATTTCTATTTTCACTTTTTGAATTGCCGCCATACGCATTTTTAAAGTCAATAACGTAGTAGTCTATTTTATTTTTGTACACCTTCTGGTTTAAAAATTCCTTTCCGGAAATCTTTAATGAACTGCCGGTAATCCTTCCGTACTTTGGCTGCATAAGTCTCAGCATAGTCCAGCAAAGCTTCCTGCCAACCTTCATCCTTGCCAAAAGCGGCAAGATCGTCGATATTACCCGAACCCTGCATCCCGCTACAACGCAGCTGAGCTGAAGCCGTTAAAGCTCCCATATCGCTAATGACCTGGTACATTCCACGATAGTCATCCGCTAAAAGTTTAAACTTAATGGCATCTTTTACGGGCTGTAATTCCTGGATAACAAAAGGCTCACCCCTAAATACAGTAGTGCTCAACAAAGCCGCAGGTACATTCTGCATCCGCCGCTGAACAGATGTGATACGTTCAGCTTCCGTTTCCCAGTTCAACTGCTGCACCGGTATGTAGGGCTGTACCGATGACGGTCGCGACTGTTTCATATCCAGCAGTAAATAACGATTCTTTGTATTCGTGCTTTTCAACAAAAATAAATAACGTTTTACCCCGATACTTCCCGTACCGGCCAGCCGGAATACTGCACCTTTTACTTTATAATTATACGGCCCATCACTGCTGGTTACGATCCATTCATCAATGTGCCGGCTTAGGTCCTTGCGCAAATCTTTGTCCAGTTTAAAATGCCGCTCGTCCTCCAGTGATAGCATTACTTTATTCTTTCTACTCACCGTGCGTTTTTTGAGCACATCACGTTCGGTACTTTTTCGCGCCGCATTCAAAAAATCCGCCAAGATACCTTTCGCTATACGTGGATCGATACTTATTGCTTTACAGCTTGCCAAGGTGCCCGCGTAACTCCGGATAAATAACTGTGCCATTTTATAAGCCTTTTCCGGTTCGATCTTTAAGGTATCAAAAGCAATAAAAATACTGGTCACCAACCGTACTACTTCGTAAGCCGCCGGTGCCAAAAGCCCTTCGTCGAAGTCATTCAGATCGAAATAGACCAGGTCGTTCTCGCCGCGGAAACTGCCAAAGTTTTCCAGGTGCAAGTCGCCGCAGATCCAGGCCAGCGGCGACAGTGGTAAAGGTTTCGCTCCTGCAAGATCTTCATAAAATATGTGACAAGTACCCCGAAAGAAACGAAAAGCATTTTCACGCATGACGTCATACTTCAGTTGCACCATATCGGGCAGTAAGCCCTTGTTAAATTCGATTAATCGTTCGGAGAGGCTGGACATGCACAAAGGACAAAGTAAAACATGGAATGTTTTCTTAGCGACTGATAAAATAAATTCACATAAGCCGGATCAGCTCGTTTAAATTGACTTTAATGCCCGTTTAACATCAACTACAGAATTTCCGACAGCAAGAACGGCAATTTTTAATTTCTTAGGCGAAACACTTAACTCTCTTGCCCAGTATTCCAAGGCATAATAATCTTCTATATCGATCGAACCCGTATCTGGCTGTTTCACTTTTATTCTTCGTTCCATAGCTAATCTATCATCCACAGTCTTGGGGTATCGCGGTAATGGTTAATAATTTCAATGAGCTCCTGAACCTCATCGGCGGATATTTCGTTAGGCCCATCTGCGGTGTAAGAAAATAGTTTCCCGGGCTGTTCAAAAGTGATATAACCGAGGTAATCAGGATCATTTTTAACTTCAAGGTGTAATTTGCGTTCCTTTTTTTCGATATATTCTCCCGATCCGCCGAATTTGTCGGTATATAAGCTATAGGTATAAGTAAGCACAGCATGGCCGTTGGCACTTGCTTCGCTATCGGGAATGATTACTAAATGATGTTCATTACCAACTGTAGTAAATATGGGCTTCATAGAAGGGTTTTAATTTATGTAACTCACCTAATAATAATGCCAATAAAATTCTTGTTCAGAAATTCTTTCAAATCCGGATTTTGTATCTTTTAACAAACATAATAAGGAGAAAACATTCACTGTTGATCATGAATGTCCGGGGTCAGTTTATTCGATTAAATTTAAATGATACAATCAAATTAAGCCGCACAATTCTGCCGGCTCACCCCGCCTTTAGTTGACAAGATACCTGGCCGTGATCAACAAGAGCAAGGTTCTGTCTTCTTTGGCTTCGTCATAATTTTCCTGGAGCAATTGACTGATGTCACGATTTTTTAGTTTAACGGCCACCATTCGCAATAATTGAAATGAAGCCATCTCCATGCTTTCAATTGTGTGCATATAATATAAAATGCCCATATCGCGTTTAGTAGTATACTCATTCTGATCCTGCACCGCATCAAAAGCTTCTTCCAGCATGGCGATCATGCCTTTACAATTTGTCGCCAAATGCACTTGCCCCATCATTGTTAATATTTCATCCATACGAAGGATTTGATTCCCGACATCAAGAGTAGTCTCTAAAATGGCATTTTTAAGATCTTTGAAATTAGCTTGGTCCGCCAATTCCGGGAACCTTCTTACCAGGTGCGATTTGGCGCAGTATATACGATTGAGATGATCGACAAAAAACTCATTAAGTTCGCCTTCGGTCAGTGCTGGGATAGAAGTCTTGTTGATTTCAGCCATATTGTTACGCAATAAGCTGTGGACTATATTTAGGAATATGTTTTCTTAGTGTATAAAACAGTTGCTTCAGGTCGAATGGTTTAGTAATATAATCGTCAAACCCAACTTTTTGATAGATCTCAGCGATTTGAGAATTGCAGCTTAGAACAATAACCGGGAGATTTGGAAAGGAAGTTTTTATTGATCTGCAAATCTTGACACATTCTTCTTCGGCCAGGCCATAATCCAACATAACCACATGCGGTTTAAACCGTTCAATCAGGCTTATAAAATCAGTGTCAAAGCCCAAAACGGTCAAGAGTGTAAAACCCTCTAACTCAAGCGCGATGCAGATAATATCAAGAATGTCCTGATCGGCATCCTGTATGATGATCCTGGCCATAAATTTTAATTTAAAGAAGTTCGGGGGCCGGCTGAGAAGGGTATTGGTATAAAGGCAAGGTAGTTAATTATTTTGTATTAATAGCAGTAATTAAGAATTATATTTCAATATAAAAAGCCGTCCCCCTAAAGGAACGGCTTTTCGTATTATAAACGATCAGTCATCGGCATGTTCATGACCAGCGTCATAATTGACGTGGTTCTCTGCAATTTCAGTTAATAAACCATCGGCAGTTTTTTCCTCGTCAAGGGTTAATACCAGTAGGTCAGCAATGTCATAGTAGCCGAGTGTTTTGGCGAGGCTAACCATGCCGCCATAAGAAGCGATCTCATAATGCTCTGCTTTCTGACCGGCAAAGATCAAACCCACATCGCGCTGTGCAGTTCCTTCTTCCGTATTGCTGATAATAGAATCACCTTCATCAACTATACCGGCCATCGCATCGCATTTAGTGGTATCAGGCTCCAGCCCAAGTATCCCAAATATCTGTTCCAGGCGGTCAACATGACCCTGGGTTTCTGTCAAATGGTTATTAAATGCGGTTCTCAACTCTTCAGAAGTAGCGGCCTCGGCCATATCAGGAAGAGTATCTACGAGTTCTTTTTCGGCCCAAAGCAGGTTCTTCAATTCGTCTACAAAAAATTCCATCAGTTTAGAGTTGGCGCTTCCTGAACTCCTGTCTTCACGGTAATCCTGCTCTTGCTCCACATTATCCAATTCAACCACATTCGATGCCGCCTCCTGGTACTGCCCGCCATTGCCTTCAAAATATGGATCGGCAACCGGGCGTGTTACATTATTTCCCGATTGTTCGAAAGTTGTTGCATCGCGGCTCGCTTGCTCATCATCTTTGTTATCCGAACTTTCCGCCTGGTCACGCAGCGATTTAATGAGATTATGTCCTTCAACAATTCCCTGCTGTTGTCTTTGCAGGATATCGACAAGTTCTGCATTCAGTTCATTTTCCGGGTCTAAGGCATCTTTGTAGGCCGACTTTATAGCATCCTCACCGCGTTCACATTCATTCAAAATAGCTACGGAATCGCCTCCACCTGTAAAAGTTGATTTAATATCGATCCAGGCGCGGTGCAATGCGCCTGAAGTGCTTGTGCCCCCGGCAACCTCGCCACCATATTGCTGGGCAATCGAGGTCAATTCAGCAACATACTGCTGGCTTTCATTTGCCAATTTATTAAAAACGGGAATCAACCCGCTATCTTTTTGTTCCAGGTCTTCGCCTGCTTTTTCAAATCCCGCTACGCGGTCATTGTTAATTTCGATAAGATCGTTGATCACATCGAGTGATTTTTCATTTAGTTCCATAGGTACTTGATGATTTTTATGTTAGCAATTTTATTTTTTATCGTCCGTATAAGTACTCCATTGGGCTACGCCTTTGGGTTCGGCATCCTTTACCTCCGCACTTTTGATTTGGCTCATTTTTTTATCGAGTTTTTCCGCTGCCTCTAATTCCTTGCTATAATCGTCCGGCAGTTTGGTTAAGCCTTCTGTTTCCTGTACATAAGCAAGCGGATCTTCCACATATATGAATTTCTTTCCCATGCCCTTAATTTCTCCCTCGTTCCAGGGGCCGCGAACGGTTCCTTCAGAAAAATTATAAGCCTGTTGTAAATAACGTGGGTCGGCTCCCAATACTGCGGGCGGGAAATTAGGTTGGATGCTATCCAGTGCAGCCTCGAACATTTTGTAGTGAGTCACTTCACGGGTCATAAGGAAGGATAGCGTTTCGTGGATATACGGGTCATCGGTAAATTTCATTAAGTGTTCGTAAACCAGTTTGGCCCGCGACTCAGAAGCCAGGTTACTGCGCAAATCAACCGTCAGGTCACCATTGGAATTAATATAAGATGCACACCAGGGAATGCCCTGGCTATTACGGGGGGTAACGCCACCACCCGTAATGATCGGGAATTGCGGGTTAGCCGTCAGCGCCTGGTGAATAATACTTTCTTTGGCAGCCTTGCCGTTCATCACCTGCATGATCTCCGACTGATCCGCCGCATCTTTTAGATCGCCGTTAACACCCTTTAATAACATCTGGATAGTAGCGCCTACGATCTCCAGGTGACTAAACTCCTCGGTAGCGATATCCATCAGCATATCGTATTTGTCGGGATGTGGAACTTTCGCTCCAAATGCCTGGGTAAAGTACTGCATGGCTGCGGCCAGCTCACCATTTTCCCCGCCGAATTGCTCCAATAATAAATTGGCAAAACGTGGGTCAGGGCGGGATACCCTGGCATTAAATTGTAGAGATTTGACGTGATGAAACATGATTTTTTAATTTAATAGATGTATATAATATGAATGTTTGATAATACCTATAGATATTGTGCTGAATACAAGCGCAGGCATAGTGAAATACATGCCCAATAGCGTCTGCGGGGTTACGGTCTGTATTTTAGGACGTATATATTGCTTTTGTGGACACAAAACCGAGATCAATGACGAACGCCAAACTTTCACGTCATGCATAGCCGGTGCAAGAGACAGATAGCTATGACCCGAATGTAAATACCGTGAACTTTTATGTGTCGAAATATGCATTGTATCCTCTTTTGAAGAGGATACAATTACAATGCCTTTTATTTCTAATTGAATAAATTAAATATAATTTAATTTAAAACAAATATCAGGGTATTTTGGTAGGGCTTACGATAAGGCAGAAAGTATCTCTGAAATGGAGAATTTAGCCCCGCACACGAACTCATCCGCAGCGCCATAATAAATAGTCAGCTCATCGCCATTGACTATATGCCCGTTGGTAAAAACCACGTAACCGAAAAAACCGCTGAGTTCATAAGCCTCTGTCGGCGCCATAATCGGTTTTGTTGTCCGTTTCAATACTTTGGCGGGCTCATCTATATCCATTAAAAATGCGCCCAGGCAATATTGATTCTTTTCGTTGGCGCCATGATATATCTCTAACCAACCCTGTTCTGTTCTGATGGGCGACGCGCCGGCCCCAACTCGTGCGCTGTCCCAAAGGCCTGGCCTGGTTTTGATGAGGCAGTGATGATTTCCCCAATGCACGCCGTCTGCAGATTCCGCCATCCAGATATAATTGCCGCCAACCTCCACACTGCTGGGACGGTGCAGTGCGTAAAATTTATCATTGATCTTTTCCTCAAAAATGGCGCAATCTTTATTATGCGGAGGAAAGATCATGCCCTTGCTTTCGAAATTTATCCAATCAGTAGTAGTACGAAGGCCGACCCCTACGCCATTATCAGAAACAGCAGTATAGGTTAGGTAATACCTGTCGCCGATTTGGCTTACCCGGCAGTCTTCAATTCCAAATCGTTCGAGATATCCTGTACCGAATACGGAGGCTTGATTTTCAGGCTCGGAAAAATGGATACCGTCGCTACTACCGTAAGTGCGATATTGTTGTCAGGTAATCCAACCCTTTATATTTGATGATACGGGCATCGGTGGCGATCAGGTCCGGGTCGTTCAGCGGCACCTCAATAATTTCGGTATTGCCGGTCGCATTTATCACAGGGAAATAAAGCACGCCTTCTTTTTGGGCTATGCTTTCTGCAACTCTTACCAACAACCATATTTTGCCCTCGAATTGGAACACGCCCGGATTTAGTAAGCTGATCACTTGCAAGCCGTCAGCACTCGGTTTTACATCTTTGGGTAAAAGCAGGGGGTTTTCCGGGAATCGTTTGGCCAGATCATTCATTACTGCTCAACCCTGTACAAGGTAGATTAGTTTTCTATTTTGCCTAATTTAATTTATTGAAAACAAAAGGTTCCCGGCAAAGTTATTCGTACACATTTTTTATTTATTGGCGCTATCCGAAGCGTTCACGGAGTAATTAAAGTTTTGTTTAACGATCAAATTTTTTTACAATGAATGCACTATCACCCTGGGCCGCTGCGGTCAAAACACTGTTTCATGGGCAGGACCTTCCTTACAGGTATAAGGAAGAAATTTCAGGCTATACGGTTAAAGTACATATCCTTAATAATTCGGCTTGGATCGCTATCACCTGCCCGAAAGGAACACAGGTTGTACTGCGCCCGGCTTATGCACCAAATAATCATTTACAAACAGGTAAAATAATACGCGAAGAAAATGGCGTCGTAATTAACCTCTCGTCCAGTATTGGCCATTACCGGGTTAACCTTCAATTTCCTGACCGGTCAAAACCACTGGTTCGGTATACGACTACCTTTACGGGCAATGCACCTTTACTAATACCATTTTGGCCAAGAGATATGGTGATCACCGGCCCGGACGAAAGCGATCAAAATCCTGAAGGAACAATTTTGATCACCCAGGCGGGAACGCGCTCGGGCCTGCAATACTTCACCCTGGATAAACCAAAGTCAGGTGCAGTATTATACTTTCAAAACCTGACGGCACTTAATGACTATGCCCAGGCAACAGAAACATCGCTGGGTAGCGTGGTTGGTGGCACCTGGCCTGAAATCGGTTTCGCGTTGCCGCCGACCTTGAAAGAGAAGCCTATTCCGGCACACCAGGAGTTTGTAATTTCCGATGCTTTCCTTGCTTTTAATCCGGTGAACCCAAAAGGCGAGTTGGAACAAGCGAAACAATTTTTAAATCTGCTGGCTGACATTTACCTGGAATTGCCAAAGCCTAATACTCAATATCACAATTGGCCGAATATACTGACTAAGGGTTTGCATGACCTGGAATTTAGTCATGGCTGCTGGTCGCACGGCGCTGAACAGGATTACCTGAACGCTTATGTCGCCGATTATAAAACACCGCCGGAATTGATGGTACAATTGGCCGTTTTATTACCCCTTACCGATTACTACGATTGGTGCAAGACAGAATTGCCGGCTGTCAAAAAAATTAAAAATGGTTTGGATGCTTTTTACAATAAGGACCTCAAAACAGTGGTTCGTTTCCTGCCCGCCCTTGCAAATGAGTTGGATGGCTCGGAAGAGCAACTGAAGCCCAATGTGATGGATTCCTGGTATCTGCATCATCCCCTACTGAATCTTGGTCGCTTAGCTATTCGTGGCGACAAGCAAGGCAAAAAGCTTTTTTTAGACTCGCTTGGTTTTACGGTGAAAGTTGCTCATCATTTTAATTATGAGTGGCCGGTGATGTATAATATGGAGACGCTGGAATTAGTGAAAGCCGAAACCCAGCCAGGCAAAGGTGGAGAAAAAGATGTTGCGGGCCTGTATGCGCTGGTGATGCTCCACGCCTGGCAACTAACCGGAGAAAATAAGTATTTACTGGAAGCGAAAAGGGCGGCGAAAACATTGCAGGGAAAAGGCTTTCAGCTTTTTTACCAGGCAAATAATACAGCTTTCTCGGCCAACGCGATGCTATGGCTTTATAAGGAAACGAAAGAACAGCTTTATCTTGATCTGGCCTATTTATGTATAGCCAATATTGTTCAGAATTTTCAGCTATGGGAATGTAACTATGGTTATGCGAAAGATTATCCAACTTTCTTCGCCGTGTTTCCGCTGGGCGACGCGCCATATACTGCCGCGTATGAAGAACAGGAAGTATTCGCGGCAATGCATAATTTTCTGCTATATGCAGAAGATGAGGAAATACTACCCTCGGTATCACTACTAATCCCGGAGTTTTTGAAATACATTTTAAACCGCGCTGCTTATTATTACCCGCCTAACCTGCCCAAACAAATGTTATCAGATGAAGTGAAGACTGGCCAGCTCGATCATAAACTCTGGATTGCCATTGAAGATATCCACGATGGTTGGGAAAAGTCAGGAACAGTTGGCCAGGAGGTGTATGGAGCTGGCGTAGCTTTCGGTATTGTACCCCGGCACTTTTATCGGGTGCCTGGTGAGGATTTTATGATCTATCTCGATTATCCTACCGCAGATTTCAGATATAGGAAAGGCGGGAATGTAAACTTTAAAGTTAAAGGAGATGAGCGCTTAAACTGCCGGATGCTAATACTCAGTCAGAATGCGAAACCACTACCGATATTTAAAGTTAAAGGTCATAGTGGCGAAATCACTAACATACATCACAAAGATGGATATATCGAATATATGGTCACTGGCAATCAACAGATTAAAATTAGTTGGAGCTAATGTTAATCTTTAACGTATTTAGCTCTTAAGATGAGTTCGGAACCAGCGACCCTCTGATTTACGAAATATTATGGGTAAGTAATAAATTAAGTGCGGCGATTTAATCCTACTCAAAGTAGGGACTCACTTTTAGTTATATTTCTCTTGGCATTTTCTGATCCCGAGCATTCACATCCTTATAATCACCCCCGGGCCTTCCTGCAAAACAGAAGTGAGAGATACATGTTTGCCCCTCGCTCAAACTGGCCGGAATTCGAATCGTTTTATGGAGCAATTGAAGTTTATAGCGGCATTGCAGTTGACATGGATGGTTAGATTCCTGACGAGAATTAAAAACATCAAGTAAAAGTGGCAAAATTTAGGTATGGGTCTTCCGTGTCTTCATAGTTGTACTACAATGCGCAGGATTAGTGTTTTTGAATATTTTATAATTTCCTAAACAATATATTTTACTTCAAGTTAACTAAAAATAACAGAACTTAAAATAATGGCAAAGACACCCAAAAAACAAAACAGGCAGCCGGGCATCGAAGCCAACATCGACCCTGCTCCGGAATACATCAAACCGGGATATGCAGGTTCCCGCAAATTGCAGGATAAAGTTGCACTGGTAACAGGCGGCGATAGCGGAATAGGCCGTGCGGTGAGCGTACATTTCGCACGGGAAGGTGCGGACATCGCCGTTGTTTATTTCAATGAAGATACCGACGCCAAAGAAACCAGAAAGTTGGTCGAAGCTGAGGGAAGGAAATGTATACTGTTGAAAGGCGATGTCAAAAAAAGCGCCTTTTGCAAAAGGGCGGTGGGGCAAGTTGTTGAAAAGCTGGGCAAGCTTAATATACTGGTGAACAACGCCGGCATCCAGGTACCGCAGAAAAATCCAAAATCCATTGACGAAAAACAATTAGAGGATACTTTCCGGACCAACATTTTCGCTTATTTCCATTTTGCAAATGAAGCGCTGGAACACCTTCATGAAGGCGATTGCATGATCAACACCACTTCGGTAACGGCCTATCGTTCCTCACCAAATTTGATCGATTATTCATCAACAAAAGGTGCCATCACGTCTTTCACCCGTTCGTTGGCTACCAATCTTTCTGAAAAGAAGATCCGCGTGAACGCGGTAGCGCCAGGTCCGGTATGGACACCGCTGATTGTTTCGACGTTCGATGAAGAAAAGATCAAAAACTTTGGCAGCGAAACCGCGATGAAGCGGGCGGGCCAACCGTCAGAATTGGGACCAGCCTACGTTTTCCTTGCCTCGGAAGATGCGTCATTTATTACCGGGCAAGTGATACACGTCAACGGAGGAGAAGTGGTAAACGGATGAATTGCCGCAAGCGGCGAAAAAGCAATATCAAAAGCTGTATTAACTACAAATCATAACTAAATATTCAGAAAAGGCACAGGACAAGGTTCACAAGGCCTTACACGAAGAAAAAGAAGGTACGCTGCAAAGCGGTAAGAGCGGTAAAAAGGTAACATCAAGGAAACAGGCTATCGCGATAGGATTATCCGAAGCATGTCATGAAGGCGCAATGGTTCCTAAAAAGAAAAACTGATATGGAAAATGATCACAAAATGACCCGGCGGCAGGTGGTCGCCGGTTTAGGCACAACGCTGGCAGCCGTTGCTGCATCGCAGGTATTAGGAGGAACCAAATTGGAAAAATCAATGGAAGAGGGTCCTGTAAAGATCATCGACCCAACCAAAATTCATCCCAAGCCACCTTTTAAAAGCCAGCCGCAACCCTGGCCGGGCTTGCAAAGCAAAATGGACCCGGTGCCCGATTGCGGTGAGAACAGCTACAAAGGCTCCGGCCGTTTAATGGGAAGAAAGGCTTTAATTACCGGCGGCGATTCCGGCATGGGAAGGGCGGCAGCCATTGCTTATGCCCGAGAAGGAGCAGATGTCGCGATCGTGTATTATCCTACAGAAGAGACGGACGCGCAGGAAGTGATGGGCTGGATCAGGAAAGCCGGGCGAAAAGCGGTCGCTATTCCAGGCGACCTGCGCCAGGAAGCCTTTTGTAAGGAGCTGGTGCACAAAACCATCAGCGAATTGGGTGGCTTGGATATTATCGTAAATAATGCCGGCAGGCAGCAATCGCAAAACTCTATAATGGATATTACTACCGAGGCATTCGATTCAACGATGAAAACAAATATCTACGCGCCGTTCTTTATTATCCGCGAAGCCCTGCCGCATTTGCCGCCTGGCTCGGCCATTATCGGCACAACATCGGAACAGGCCTATGATCCGAGCTCTGACCTGTATGATTACGCGCAGACCAAAGCAGCAACGATGAACTATGTCAAATCGCTGGCCAAACAATTAGGTCCTAAAGGCATCCGTGTAAACGGTGTGGCACCCGGCCCAATATGGACGGCTTTGCAGATCAGCGGCGGCGCGCAGCCGGAAAAGCAGCAAATGTTTGGTAGCTGGACGATGCTGGGCAGGCCGGGACAACCGGCTGAGCTGGCTTCTATTTATGTGCAGTTGGCGGCAGCGGATGCAAGCTTTGCCAGCGGGCAGGTCTATGGTTCATCGGGTGGTGTTGGGCAACCTTAAAATGAAAACAATGAATAGAGCAATATTCCTAGCACTCCTGTGCTTTGGCGGCCTGGCTGCCAAGGCACAAATTCCGCAGCCTGATCCGGATACAACGGCCAGGCATTTCCTGATAGTGGCCAGTATCAAAAACTTACAGGAAGTCAGCGCGGGACAATTAGCTGTGGAAAAGGCAACACGCGCTGATGTGCGGGCATTCGGGCAAATGATGGTCAAGGATCACGAGCAAGCGGAACAGCAGTTGCTCCAATTGGCTAAAAATCAAAATATCAATTTACCGGCTGCAGCAACAGGTGGCATTAAAGCAGATATCAACTTAAAAAAAGCGGCTGGTAATTTTGATGAATTATATGTGCACGCAATGGTAGCAGGACACGGTAACACGGTGCAAACTTTCGAAGCATACGCCGTCAATGGGAGAAACGCGGCTGTCAAAGCTTTTGCTCAGCAAATATTACCGACCCTTAAAGCGCACCTGGCGGCAACTAAGGCAATTGATGAAAAATTAAAAAAGAAGTAAGAAAGCCATGACGACAAAGAAAACGAATAAATGGTCGGCCGAAATTACGGAACACAGTAATGCCATGGATCTGGAACAGGATATTTTCAAATCAGGCGACCCGGATAAGATCGCTGCATCAGTTAAACATTCGGCAGAGGCGAGTAACCGGCGAAAATCTTCACCTTATCGCAGCGCCATGTCTATGCTGACTTTTTACGAGAACCGGGCCGGCAAAAATCTAAGCGCCGATGAAAAGGAAGTCCTGGAAAAAGCAAAAATCAAACTGAGGGAATTATTCGGCAAGGAATAAAAATAAATGGATCGATTTGCCTTCCAAAAGAAAAGCCCGGCAAATCCGGGCCTTTTTTTGGGATTTTGTTTTATGAAAATAAATTGATTTTTTCTTCAGCAGCTCGGTACTGGCCTAATAGTTAACGTTGTTTTCAGCGATCTTTCTCAGCAGTTCATCAGCTTTCTTTTCATCTTCCAGGGTTTGACCAGCGACCCTCTGATTAACAGTCAGGATACCAATATTCATAAAAACTTGTTGTTGAACAAGTTATGTGATCAAAAATTTTATCTGTTACACAGATGTTACATGATGTGATATTGCATCACACTTAAATATACAAAAAAATTTAATACTATCGAAACCAAAATGAAAAATTTCTTTTTATCCTAACGCCGGTTTCGCGTAGTTTTGGAATGGTGGAATATGGTTCAAATAACGAACAGATTTATCACTGATTTGCAAGCAATTGCCCGTTTTTCGAGCAACCATATATAGTGTAAATATCGAACCAGGAATCTCGCTGATCAGTTAAGGAGTAGATAGCAAATGATTTGGAGCTACTTAATTGACAATTTAAGCTTCTTTTGATTATGCTAGTAGTTTTAATTTTCGATTGCAACTCTTTTGATATGTGCATGAGAATGCTACCCTCTTTATGCGTCAGTAATGCAACGCTCGAAGAAATTGACTGACTGATTCTGAAAACATCGTAGAACAACACATGCGTAATGCGATGAACCGGCTGCGCCTGTCTTATGTCCAAAGTTTTGGGTTGAGCGGCGTGACTTTTCTATTGGTGCGCTAATCAAATATGATTTGCAAATCATAAATATTATTTATAGATTCGGTTCATGCAATTGATGTATAACTGAATACAAGCAATTAATTACCTGATCTTTATCACTAAGACTTACCGTCATGAAAACAAAAGTATTATTTCTTTTTTTTCTATTATTAGCTAAACTTTCTTTCTCGCAACAAAATCTGGCTGACTCAAAAGCACGGCCCGATAATGACAGAATAATTGTCATCAGTGGCGGCGGAGCACGCGGTGCCTGGGGAGTGGGCCTACTTCAGGGAATCATGGCGCATAGTGGCGTCCGCTATTCAACAGCATTTGGCACCAGCACTGGAAGCTTAATGGCCCCTTTTATTCTGACGAATGATACGGCGAAGCTTCATGTAGGTTATACAGGTGTGACGCAAAGTGCTATTTTTAACGTTAATCCCTTTAGCACAAAAGTAGTGAACGGGCAGGTTGAATCGAATATCAGGTGGTTAAATGCCATTTACAGATTAATAGCCAGAAAAAAAACTTTGGGCGAAAGCCAACCACTGAAAACTAAGATTGATAGTCTTATCAATGCGACCATGTATAACCAAATTAAATCCCAAGATTTAGACCTTTCTGTGGCGGTTACCAACATGTCAACCGGCGAGGTTGAAATCAAATCGTCGAAGGACTATAACTATCCGGATATGTGTAACTGGATATGGGCTAGCGCCAATGAACCGATATGGATGTCCTACTATCTTAACAAGGGAAGTTATTATGTTGATGGAGGCGTTAGAGATGTTATACCGCTACGGCAGGCGTTGGAAGTCGCTTTTGATAAAAAGTATACGCATTTAGATGTGATTATTAATAACTCTGAAAATACACTTGACCCCTTTCCTGGTAAGGATACAAAATTTAACTGGTTAGGATCATTAGTCCAGTTATTGGGTGTTTATAATCAAGGCACCGTTGATAATGACATTGTAGTCGGCAGGTACATGGACGCATTGCATAATTTAGAAGTTACCTGTCAGAACACCAAGATCCCCTGCGATACCTGTGAAGGCATACCATTAAAAATCATATTTTATTTTATGCCACCTGAGCTTGCTGTAAACTACAGGAACGAACTTGCTTTTTTTCCCGATCAGATGGCTAAACTTTATGTAAAAGGATTAGAAGAGGGGAATGTTTCTGAAAATATTAACGACCATTTATTAAAGATGGAATTCAAAATTATCAATAGCAAAAAAACGCAAATGCTGCTCAAATGATGCTCAAAAACCTGTACTAATGCCTGACTCCAATACCAACCTGACCCCGCAACAGCTGATCAGCGACCCTGTCGTACAAGCGGCGATCAAGCGATTAAAAGATTTTTATGAGGCGCATCCTGAACGGCAGGCCATTTCCGACGTGCTTGATGATCAGGGCAACCAGTATGTCGAGCTCGTGCAAAAAGGCGGCGGTGTCCTTGGCGTGGCACTGGTAGGCTACACTTATATCCTGGAGCTTTTCGGAATCCGGTTTTTGCGGCTTGCAGGAACCAGCGCGGGCGCTATTAATACCGCGCTCATGACCGTTATTGGCCGCAAGGAGGATGCAAAATCAGAAAAGATCGCTGACTACCTCTGTAACATGGACTTTTTCAGTTTCGTCGATGGCCACCCTCTCGCCCGCTTCCTGATCAAAAGGTTTGTCACCGATACTAAGTTCGAAACACAAGTGCTACGGCTTGTGTTGATTTTGTTTGGCGGCTTGGGATTGTTTGGCTTACTCGATGTAGTTTTCCTGGGCTTACGGCACTACTGGGCCTGGGCATCAGGCGCTGCCTTGATCTCGTTCATCCTGACCGGCCTTTTCACGCTGGTGATTTTGGTTGCCGTTTTATATGGCAGCTATATGGTTGGCCGTCTAAAAGCCTGCGGTTATGGGATCAATCCAGGTATCGCATTTTATGATTGGGTAAAGGCACGGATGGAAGAAAACGATGTGGCAACGGTAACCCAGTTGAATGACAAAGCGTCAACCCTACCCCCATTGCATATCCGGCCGGGCGTTGACAATACGACCGAAGGGCTCGCCGGTGATGTGACCTTTATTACCTCCGAACTGGTAACGGAGAACAAGATCGAGCTGCCGCTAATGGCCAACCTGTTCCGGCTTGATATCGACGAACTGCATCCGGCACGTTTTGTCCGCGCTTCGATGTCGATCCCCTTATTTTTCGAATCGCACATCATTAACGAC
>Ga0206976_1166_pt1 | contig 20249 bp, 20 predicted proteins | sample Alteio_BWOrgHeat_82_FD_152926 | JGI IMG/M metagenome (GOLD analysis project Ga0206976, IMG submission 152926) | Enriched cells from forest soil in Barre Woods Harvard Forest LTER site, Petersham, Massachusetts, United States -... | ecosystem: Environmental > Terrestrial > Soil > Temperate forest >... | reverse complement strand
ATGCATACTGGTATAACATTTCGGAGAATCCATGGCTGCCCGGATTATTTAACCAGGCCGATGGTTTTGTAGCCCAATCTGCATTAGGATAATGTACCAATACATAAGATGCGATGGATGTGCCCACTAAGATGATAAAAGGATGCAATAATGCGATCAGCGAGGCTATCTTCATTTCGCGGGCCTCAATTTTCCGCCCCATAAATTCAGGAGTTCGCCCAACCATCAGGCCGGATATAAATACAGCGATGATGATAAATATGTAAAAGTTAAGATAGCCTACCCCCACACCTCCATAAAAGGAGTTGATCATCATATCAAACATCTGGGCCATCCCTGAGACCGGCATCATGCTATCATGCATGGCATTTACCGAGCCGTTGGAAGTTACCGTAGTAGTTACTCCCCACATGGCAGATGCCGCAGGCCCGAAGCGTACTTCCTTACCCTCCATTGAGCCACCCGGCTGACTGACACCTAAATGCGCAATACCAGGATTACCATTAACTTCAGCGATGACGGATGGAAATACCATGATGAGGAAACCGGCCGTCATTACCCCAAAAATAACCCAGGCCAGTTTCTTTTTATTCAGATAAAAGCCTAACGCAAATACAAGGGAAACAGAAATCAAAAAAATGCTGCTGTTCTCCACCATATTGGTCAGGTAATTCGGATTTTCAAATGGATGGGCCGAGTTGGCGCCAAACCAACCGCCGCCATTGGTACCGGTTTGTTTAATAGCGATCATGGCAGCTGCCGGTCCGCGTGATACGTGAATGGTATCGCCCTGCAAACCAATGATGGTGTCTTTACCTTTGTAACTGGTTGGCGTACCGTTAAATGCTAAGATCACAGCAACAACAAAGCTTAGTGGCAGAAATAACCTGGTGATGGATTTCACCAAATAATCCCAAAAGTTGCCGAGCTTGTCTGTTACTTTATCCTTCATGGCTTTAAAAACCACCATCATAGCTGCAACCCCGGTGGCTGCGCTCACAAAATGCAAAAACATCAACACAAATAATTGTGTATAATAGGTAGCGCCTGATTCGCCGGAATAATCCTGCAGGTTTGTGTTAGTTACAAAACTAAGAGCCGTATTAAAAGCCAGGTCGGGGGTTTGGCTGGGGTTGTGATCAGGATTCAATGGTAAGCGTCCCTGAAAAAGCAGGCAGAAAAAGGTATAAAATAACCACAAAACGTTAATGGTTAGTAATGCCTTTAAATGCTGTTTCCAGTTCATTTCCCTGTTTGGGTCGATGCCGCTGAACTTAAAGATCAATCGTTCGAGCGGGGCCATAAAGTCGAGCCAGGTTTTTTCGCCTTTAAATACCTTGGCAATGTATTTGCCCAGCGGGATAGCCAGGACAACAGTTGCCAGGTACATGAAAATAATGCCTATGTATTCTGTGTTCATTGTAATTTGAGGATAAGGGTTAAAATTTTTCGGGTTTTAAAAGCACATAAACCATGTATACAAACACGGCTATAGCTACGATGAATAATGCTACCATTTGAGTTTAGATTTTTTCGAAGTAATTGACTGTTTTAAAGAATATCCAGAATACGACTATGAAGCATAGTACATAAGCGATTGTCATGATAGTATCCATGTTGATTTGATTTTTGGTTTTTTGTTTTGCTTTTTAATTGTGATATAACAGTTTGATTTTTAACACTACGATACAAACCATGGATATTGCCAGGAGCCAGAAAAAGACAATCGTTACTATGTCTTTGAAGGTGTATTTGAATTGCTGCTTTTTCATGTACCATACCTGATCTCACAACATCCATGTTGATTTGATTTTCCGGATATATACCAAGCTGATGCCATTAAAATAGCCGAACAAGCAAGTAGCTTTTATTCAGCACATTACATAAACAAAAGTGATTTCAAGATGAAATTAAGAGACAAGTAAGCCTATCATTATGATAGGTTATTATCAAAAGGAGAATTATTGTCTGACTCTGAATCTTCGAATTAAAAATTAAACCTGTACCGTGGTTATCAGCTCAGATGAATTTAAGAGTGAAATAAAGATTATTCGAGGCTGTTTTATTAGATAGCGGAGTATACAGCATTTTTTACGACCTATCAAATCGATAGGTATTTATCAGTTTGATAAATAGTATGAAACAAAAAAAGCCTCCCTGTCGGGTAGGCTTGCTTCAGTTAATTGAGAATTAAGGAGAGATCAGTGTGTGTGGTTGGATAATTCCCGGCCGCGTATTTCTTCCAGGTATCCGTCTTCATTAATGGCGTAATTGGCATTGGTAACGTCCCTGTCAATTTTAAACACCTTTTTCTTTTCTTTTGCTGCGGGGCCTTTCAGCGGGATGATAATAATTGCCAGCAGTGCGGCAACTTCTAAAATTGTAATAAGCATATATTTAAAAATAATCCAGGTAGCAGGATACAAAGTTTGTACCGAAAGCATCACCGAACTTTATTTATAATTGGTTTATAAAACCTGGCTCATCTATCGAACCAAATCCGCATCAAAAGTAAATAATACCAATTATCAAACAAGGGTTTTTTAAAAAAATAACAATAAAATACACTTAAAAATCAATAATTGTAAAATACAGTGACTTAATTGACTAATTATTAACGATTTGATAATATATGCCGACTATTCCAACCCGTACTCCTTCAATTTGCGGTACAACGTAGCTATGCCGATATTTAAAAGCCGGGCGGCTTCGGCACGATTGCCATGGGTGTGATTCAATACGCGCTGTATATGCAACTTCTCAACAGACGAAAGATCAAATGCCGAAAGTGTTTGATTGTGCCGCAAAGGCTGAATGTTTTGTATTTCATAAGGTAATAGCGTTTCGTCCAGTTCATTGCTGTCGCATAGTATTACAGCACGTTCTATTACATTCTTTAGTTCCCTGATGTTGCCCGGCCAGTTGTACGCTTCCAGTTTCTCGATAAAAGCGTTTGATAAGGTAGTAACCTGCTTTTTAACCTTTGCTGAAAAATATTGCATAAAGTATTCGGCTAACAAACTAATATCCTTTTTACGTTCGCGCAATGCAGGTAGGGTGATCTGAAAAACCGATAAGCGATAAAAAAGATCGGAGCGGAAATGCCCCTTTTCAATTTCCTCCTGCAGGTCGCGGTTGGTGGCTGCCAATATCCGCACATTCACCTGGGTTGGTTTGGTGTCGCCAATCTTGATAAATTGCTGTGATTCAAGAACCCGCAGTAATTTGGCTTGTAATTCATGATCCAGCTCCCCTATTTCGTCCAGGAATATAGTACCGCCGTTTGCTTCTTCAAACAGGCCTTTTTTATCCTTTACCGCCCCGGTAAATGATCCTGCTTTGTGGCCGAAAAGCTCACTCTCCAACAGCTCTTTAGTAAAAGCGCTGCAATTGACCGCTACAAAAGATTTAGCCTTGCGGTTACTTGCCTGGTGTATGGCTTCGGCAAAAATCTCTTTGCCTGTGCCGGTTTCGCCTAATAATAAAACGGTGGTATCTGTCAGGGCTACTTTTTGGGCCAGTTTTACTACATCTGTTATTGCTGAAGACCGGCCAACTATACGGTCAAATCCAAACTTATCGTTCAGCTTACTTTCCAGTTCCTGCACCTTTTGTTGCAGCAGCGCCTTATCCATTGCCTTACTCACCAGCGGAATGATCTTTTCATTATCATCACCTTTGGTAATATAATCGAAAGCGCCCGATTTGATCGCTTTAACGCCATCGTTAATAGTGCCGAATGCAGTAAGTACGATCACCTCAACTGCGGGCCAGTTGGCTTTTATCTGCCCTGTAAGCTCTATGCCGTTACTATCGGGCAGCTTTACGTCGCTCAATACAACCTGTATGGTTTCCTGCTGCAATTTGCGCAGGCCTTCTTTACCGGTTGCTGCGGTAATTATTTCATATCCCTCTAATTGCAGTATACGGGCAAGCAGGTTCCGCAACCTTTCTTCATCATCAATAATTAGTATGGTTGAGCGCATGGAGGTTAACTCTTTTGATTAACTTATCATATTCAAAATAAGGCTTTACAAAAAAGTCTATTTTCGGGTACAAACTTAACATTAGATAACATAAAAGTATAATTGTATGCTTTACCTTCGGCTATTATAGTTTTTCATCAACTTGTTTTTATTACAATCATTAACCGTATAATGCCTCATTCCGTAAAAAATCGTAATTTTAAGGTATCAGATCATGGCAGTAAGAATATTTATTAGTTAGTGTATGCATATCGTTCACAATAAAGATATCGGAACAAAACAGAAAGCGCTTGCCATTAATCTCGACCTTAGAATTTATGGCTCATTTGCCGAGATCGGGGCCGGCCAGGATGTAGCTGCTAACTTTTTCAAGGCAGGCGCTTCGTCAGGTACTATAGCCAAAACCATGTCGGCTTATGATATGCTCTTTTCTGATGCGATCTATGGCGCGCAACAAGTGCGCCGCTATGTAAGCGAACAGCGGTTAATATCCATGTTGGATCATGAGTATGGGCTGTTGATCGAGCGCCTGGCCGCGCACCGTGGTGATACATCAACTTTTTTTGCTTTTTCAGATACGATCTCGGCCCTCAACTATCAAAAAACAAATGACGGGCATGGCTGGATGGGGGTACGCTTTCAGTTAGAACCTAACGGGGCTTTTAATGATGTGGTTATCCATGTAAAGTTATTGGATAATGATAATAATATGCAGCAGCAGGCTGTAGGGGTATTGGGTGTGAACCTGATGTATGCCTGCTTTTACTATCATAAAAACCCGCCCGTGTTTTTACTGTCGTTGATGGACGATCTATCAAAAGACCGTATCCAGATAGATATGATCCGTTTTGAGGGGCCCGATTTTACAAAAGTGGATAACCGGCTAATGAGTTTACACCTGGTAAAATATGGCTTTTCGGATGCGGCCCTTTTTGGCCCTGATGGTAAAAACATGCAACCTTCCGAAGTATTGCATAAAAAACATATCGTGGTGATACGCGGGCGTTTCCGGCCTCTCATCAATGTGCATTTAGATATGCTCAATACTGGCGTTAAGCAGTTTATGCAGGAGGCGGATGTAGATAAAGCACATGTTGTTGTCGTTTCAGAACTCACCCTACAATCGTTAAAAGAGCGAAACGCCGATGAAACTGCCGATATAGATGAAAAAGATTTCCTCGACCGCGTGGATATCCTTTGTTCGCTTGGGCAAACGGTATTGATCTCTAATTTTCATGAGTATTATAAATTGGTGGCTTACCTGTCAAAGATCACCAAATTGAAAATGGGCGTGGTTTTGGGCTATCCCAACCTTGAGTATATTTTCTCTGAAGAACATTACCAGGACCTTCCAGGTGGTATCCTGGAATCGTTCGCTACGCTATTCAGCCGGAAAGTAAAACTGTTTATTTATCCTACTTTACGCGAAGGGGTGATCTGGAATTGCCTCAGGTTTTATCCGCCACCACACCTCATCGATCTGTACCGGTACCTGATCGCCAATAACAAAATAGAAGATATCAGGCATTACAATGAGAACAACCTGCATGTACAAACCGATAAAGTACTGCAACTCATTAAGCAAGGTGTAGACGGATGGGAAGAATATGTCCCAGCCGAGGTGGCCACTATGATCAAAGAACGCAGACTGTTTGGTTTCTCAGGTAAAACTGCTCCAGGACAACAATGAAGACGATACTGGATTTATATTTAGGTATTGTAAGACGAGCTGTTCTATTAATAACCGTGGGACTCTTGATAATCAAATGAAAGCGTATGACCTAGTCTATTAAGCATATCAACAATATTGATAATAAGTGAATATGTTATTTTTAATTTTTACTAACTTGAACTACTAGTTACCTCTTTAATTATTTACCTCCGCCTTAAATTCACCACAATGTATTCTACCATACTGATCTTTAAAGTAAGACATTGTGCCGACAATTCTAAATATATATGCACCGGGCGGAATTGAATATTTTTTTAATCCATCGGATATTTTTTGGGGGAAAGTGTATTTCCCACTTGCCCCCTGAAATTCCACTCCAAGAACAACTGCAGTACCTGATTGGGAAACAGAAACATTAATACTGCCATTAGTCAAGTTAACATTCGGAAAGCTCTCCACAACCTGGCCTGAACAGTTGGTGGCTGATGAAGCCGCAAGCGGAGAGTTCTTGTTTTCCTCAGTCCATGACAGAAAGGCGAAACTGGTTAATAATATAAAAACAACAGATACTAGGGGTTTAATAAAATTCATATCGTTCTTTTGTTTTAGGTACTCCTATAAAACCTTTTAATTAGATATTGAAGTATTTGTAACTTGAATTAGGTTATCAACCATTAGGATCGTGGTATACTGCATGATCATCATTATGATTACCACTGTCGTCTTGGATGCATCTTGTTAAACACTTAGTGACGCACGCTAATTTTTTTGAATCTAATGAAAAGAACCATGAAGTTTGAATTGTCTTTAGATTCCTTACTTCCTCTAAAGGTCTTTCTTCTAAAACTGAAATTCTATTTGTGTAGTTGAATTCAACTAACTCCAAATTATAATTAACCTTCTTCCCAAACACGAGCCCTAAATTGTCTTTTAAATCAAGGCCAATTAATGCCTGATAAAATTCTTTTACAAATTCTGGATTTTCTTTAAGTTCTTTGTTTGCGAGCTGAGCAGATGAATCAGTAGAATATTCCAAAGGAATTAGTTGATCTGTACCATCAATTTTAAAAATAGCCGGAAAAAAAGATTTTTCAAAACTGATATTTCTAGGGGTAGTGATGTAGGCATTCCTGTCACCCCTCACAACTACATCCTGAATTGGTTTTTCGCCTTCATTTATTTCAAAATGCTTATGAAGCAACGAAATACCCCAAGACTTATTCATACTGTGCTTCAAAAAAATCGGACCTAATATAGTAAGAGCCCGGGTCAGCTTATCATTTTCAGATAATGTCTTATCAGCAACTTCAACTGATGATAAATTGTTAAAATCTGCCATGTTAAATGGTAATGCAATCTCTTTCATTTCTTTAATTTATTGGGTGAGATAATTTGTTGCTGGCATAAATATAAAGGTATGTCGTGATCTTTAAAAGGGTGAAATCACCCTTTTATTTACCGTTAAAACACCCATTTTTTACCGTTGAACACTCTTTTATACCATGTACAATTTCTTTAGTATTTTTCATATTTAATCAAATTAACATGAAAAGTATAAAATCAAAATCGATCTATCACAAACAACTAATTCAGATAAACCGTTTGTATTGATATTTACCGAACAAAATGCAGTAGAAATACTCAAATCCGCAAATAAGATATTTTCTGAAAATTCGGAAGGTTTGAGTACCTGCAATGCTATAAAATCTTTTGAAAGTAAGGGTAGTGGAAATGAAGCTGCGGACACAACTTTTTCATAGCCAAAGTGCCTTTTCGAGTACAAAAAAATAAATATTTGAAAACAAAAGAAATTTGCTTATTTCCCGATACAAAACTTGCTGAATATATTATCCAGCAGGTCGTCTGTTGTAACTGCGCCAGTGATCTGGCCTAAGTAATGCAACGCTTGTTTAATATCCATCGCCAGGAAATCGGAAGTTACCTGGGTATCAATGCCATTTAGCAGGCGCAAAAGGGCCTCTTCTGTTTTTTGCAGTGCCTCCAGGTGACGGATATTGGTCACCAATGTTTCGTCATCGTTTAATTTTTCCTTTACAGCGGCGTAATATATCTTGTTTTTCAGCTCGTCAATATGCTGCTTCTCTTTAGCCGAAATGAGGATGGAGCTATCGGTATGTGGCAGGGCAGCCTTTTGTTCTGCGGAGAGCAGGTCTATTTTATTAGCCACCAGCAACATCGGGATGCTTGGTCTTTGCAGATTGGCTATATCGCTATTCAGGTCGCTGATCGTAATTTTTTCAGCATCAAATACATAGATCAGAAGAGCCGATTGACTGATCTTTTCCATGGTGCGTTGTACCCCTATCTGTTCAATCGTATCTGTGGCTTCGCGTAATCCCGCGGTATCTATCAGCCTGAAATTGATACCATTGATATTGAGTACCTCTTCTATAGTATCACGCGTGGTACCGGGTATGTGGCTGACAATTGCCCTATCCTCGTTCAGCAACGTATTTAACAGGGTTGATTTACCGGCATTCGGTCTGCCCGCTATTACCGTATTTACGCCTTGTTTGATAGCGTTTCCTAACTCGAATGATTGTATCAACCTGCTGATAACCTTCATGATATCATGGATCAGTTGTTGTAATTGTTCACGGTTGGCAAACTCCACATCCTCTTCCGAAAAATCCAGCTCCAGTTCAACCAGCGAAGCAAAGGTTACCAATTGCTCACGCAAGGTTTGGAGCTGGCTGCTAAACCCGCCCCGCAATTGTTGCATAGCTACTTGCTGTGATGCTTTTGAATTGGATGCGATCAGGTCGGCAACGGCTTCAGCCTGTGACAGATCCAATTGCCCATTAATGAAGGCTCGTAAAGTAAACTCTCCCGGTTTGGCCGAGCGCGCCCCATTTTTTATCAGCAGCTTAATAATGGACTCAATAATATAATTTGATCCATGGCAGGATATTTCCACCACGTTCTCGCGGGTATATGATCTTGGGGCGATGAACAACGAAACCAATACCTCATCCAATACCCCCTCACCATCTACAATTTGTCCAAAGTGGATGGTATGCGAAGCTTGTTTATTCAGATCCTTGCCTTTAAACACACTATTTGCAATGGTTATAGCATCCGGGCCGGATAGACGTATCACGCCGATAGCGCCAATCCCGTTTGGTGTAGCAAGGGCGACGATGGTTTCTTCTTTAATATTTGTCATTAGTCATTGGCCATCAGTCATTTTTAACTTTAACCATTAAGAGTGCAAAAATCGTTATTTAACACTTGATTTTTATTCAAACAGTGTAAAATAATAAACTGTAATTTTGGAGTGTATGGCCAACCCTGTTCCATATGAATTTATACTGGATTACCTGCCGGCAGACATCATCGTAAAGAAAATGTTTGGCATGCATTATATCTATCGCGGTAAAAAAATTATGCTCATACTCCGTAAACGCGATAATGAACCCGAACTAAACGGTATTTGGATAGCTGCCAACAAACAGCATCACAAAAGCCTGGTAAATGAAGTGCCCGAAATTGCACCTTTTTCTGTTAAAGGAGATGATTTTTATGGGAATTGGCTGCTGATAAAAGACGATGCGGAGAACCTGGAAGAAGCTGCGATCAAAGTCTGTGAGTTAATAACACATGGCGATCCACGAATTGGAAGACTGACTGAAAAACCACCGCTCTGAACAATAATTTCTTACTTTCGCCTCAATTATGGTAAGTTATTTCGAAGCTTCGCTGGATACAGTTTCTGTCCACCACATTGGTAATCAATCGCAGAACGAATTGTATGCTTTATCAGAGCAACCGCTCACGTTCAAGGATGAAGTGATCCCGCAATTACTGATGCAGTATTTTTTAAAGCCATTTGAAAAATCAAACGAGGTCTACCACCTGGTGCACAGCAGTGGTGATTTGAACCTGAATGAGCTTCATCATTTTGCTTCGGAAGTGTTCGCCGACAATAGCCGTTTCCACGAAATGTCGGAACAGATAGCCAAACACTTGTACAAGGTATCCAATCACCCCAATATAAAATCGGGTGAGCTATATGTGGCTTATTTCAGAAAGGTGCAGATAGAGGGCAACCCATTGGATGCGGTAGGCATTTTTAAATCGGAGAATAAAGAAACGTATTTGAAAGTTTACCCCGAACAGGGTGGTTTTGGAATGGATTATGAAGAGAACGCCATCAACATCAACAAACTTGATAAGGGCGTACTGATCTTTAATATTGAGAAAGAAAACGGCTATAAAGTGGTAGTGATAGACCATACAAACCGTGGGCAGGATGCTGCCGCTTACTGGAAGGATGAGTTTTTACAGTTGAAGATCAGGAACGACAGCTTTAACCAGACCAATAATACATTAGGCATCTACAAAAACTTCGTCACCCAAAAACTGGATGACGAATTTGATTTAAGCAAAGCGGATAAGATAGACCTGCTGAACAAATCGATGAAGTATTTTAAGGAAAAGGAAACCTTTGATATGGACGAGTTTGCAGGTGAGGTAATTGGCAACCCCGAGGCTATTGCATCATTCAAAAGCTTTAAAAGCCAGTACGAGCAGGAATTTGACAGCCCAATCGCCGATACGTTTGAGATATCAGGCAATGCCGTAAAAAAACAACAACGGGTTTACAAAAGTGTACTAAAGCTGGATAAGAACTTCCATATCTATATCCATGGTGATAAAGAATTGATCGAGAAAGGGTTTGATGAAGGAAAATCGATGAATTATTACAAAGTTTATTTTAAGGAAGAACAATAAATTTTTGTTAAATTCACATATTAAAGAAATGACTCCGTTCCAATATCTCTTGTTAGCCTTATTATTGATTCACCTATTATTGGCGGCATTTTCAATTGTTAAAACTTTTAAAACTACTCTACTCTCTAAAAATCAAAAGATATATAACACGATTCTAATAATAGTCGTCCCATTCATTTGGTCAATTTTAATTTACTATATTTTAAGGAGCGAGCCTCTGTCTTATGAAATAGAAGAAAAAAACGATGTATCGTCCAATAACTTTTATGAAAGCGGAACAGGGCAACCGGGCAGCCGTTTCTGAGTAAAATAACCTATTGGTAATATTACTCATTATAAGCGAGCCGCATAAACTCAATTACCTCCTCATTCACATCCTCCTTTTGCAGCATCCTGAAATGATGATTGAACTGCGTATCGCCCGGTACCTGGGCTATCTTCTGGAAACATAGATTATCAGGGTAAGCCTGTTTGAACGGGAACACCACATGGATAAAGTTTTTCCCTAAAGCCGTGATCCAGGCAACACGTTTGTGTGAATTAGCAACACCGATCATGGTCTTAGCCGGGTACAAAGTTACATCGCCCACTTTTTCAAATTCATTTACAAAGTGATGGAACAGCATTAAGGTGTGTTCGGATTTTCCGGTTAAGAAATCTGAGAGATTGTTTTCGTTTTCCATGCCACTAATATATGGCTTAAAGATAAAATCGGTGCTATCATCCCATTAGCTATCGGGACAAAATCGATGTAATCCTAAAACTAAAACTTCTCCTCTATCCCCAACGCAAACAACGCAAAATCATACTTAACCGGGTCAATCAGGTCAAACTCACGCAGTCGTTCGGTTAGTTCTACGGCGGTTTGCCAGTCGGTTTGTTTGCGGGTGATGAGTTTAAGCTTGCGGGCCACTCGGTCGACATGCAGATCGCAGGGCATGATCAAGTCTGATGGTTTGAGTTTGTTCCAGATACCAAAATCCACCCCGCAATCATCCTTACGCACCATCCAGCGCAGGAACATGTTCAGCCGCTTACAGGTTGATTTCTGCGAGGGCGAGGATACATGCTTTTTTGTACGATGAGGATAATCGGGCAATGAGAAAAAGTAGTTTCTGAAATGATTGAGTGATTCTTCCACCCCCTTTAGTGGGCCGGGGGGCACAAAAGCATCCTCCAATGACTTATGCTGAGAATAATGATACCTGAAAAAAGAAATAAAATACAGGGTATCAATATCATTAAACGTCCGGTGCTTAAAATGCAGCAGCTTTTTCAGGTCAGGATCTTCGTGGTTGATAATGAAATCATAAGGTGCACCATCCATCAGGGTGATCAGCTCCTTGCATTTATTAATGATAGTAACCCGTTGCCCCCAGGCCAAAGTTGCCGCCCAAAAACCCATGATCTCGATATCCTGCTTTTTAGTGAACAGGTGCGGTATAGATACCGGGTCGTTCTTTATAAAATCCGGGCGGTTATATTGGGCAACCTTGGAATCGAGGAAAGCTTTGAGGTTTTCTATCATTATTAGAGTTGATTGGGTTGATTAAGTTAGACTAAGTTGATTAAGTTATTTTAGAATTATGAAACAGGAAGCCGGTTCTGACTAAACCCATTCTAACTTAATCAACTACTCAACACAATCAACTATCAGGCTAAAGCCTGAGCTATATCCTCCAGCAAATCATCAATATCCTCCACCCCTACGCTAAAACGCAGCAGGTTATCAACTACGCCAACTTTTTCCCGTTCTTCTTTGGGTATGGAAGCGTGGGTCATGGTTACCGGATGATTGATCAATGATTCCACCCCGCCCAATGATTCAGCTAATGAAAATACTTTGAATGAGGAGGCCACTTTAAACGTTTCCTTCAGATCAGCGCCTTTTAGTGTGATCGATATCATTCCGCCAAAATCGCGCATCTGCTTTTTGGCAACATCGTGATTTGGGTGATCAGTAAATCCGGGCCAGTATATTTTGTCGACCCTTGGATGTGTCTTTAAAAATTCAGCTACAATTTTGCCATTCTCACAATGCGCCTTCATGCGTAAGTGAAGGGTTTTGATACCACGCAATACCAGGAAGCTATCCATCGGGCCGGGTGTTGCACCACAGCTATTATAGATGAACCAGAGCTTTTTATAGAGGTCCTCATCGTTCATCATTAAGGCCCCCATTACCACATCGCTATGGCCGCCAATGTATTTGGTTACCGAATGCATTACGATGTCGGCACCCAGGTCAATTGGGTTTTGCAGATATGGTGAGGCAAAAGTATTGTCAACTACCAGTGTTAAACTTTTTGTTTTGGTGATCTTTGCAATAGCTTCTATATCAACTATCTGCATCGTTGGGTTAGTAGGTGTTTCTATCCAAACCAATTTGGTTTTATCGTTCGCATATTCATTAATGATCTTCGGTTTTGACAGATCAAGAAAATGAAACTTGATACCATAATTGGCAAATATTTTAGTGAACATCCGGTACGAACCACCATACAGATCGTTACCCGTGATCACCTCATCACCCGGACGAAGCAATTTCATCACTGCATCTGTAGCGCCCATTCCGCTCGAAAAAGCAAGTCCAAATTTGGCATTCTCCAAAGCAGCCAGGCAATCTTCCAAAGCCTTACGGGTTGGATTTGTCCCGCGCGAATACTCATACCCTTTATTATCTCCCGGCGACTTCTGCCAGTAAGTAGATGTCTGATAGATTGGGGTCATAATTGCCCCGGTAGTTGGATCGGGCTCCTGCCCGGCGTGTATAGCTTTTGTTGCGAATTTCATAGCCCCTAACCCCTAAAGGGGAATTTTTATTGTTAATAATATTACAATTTCAACCCTGGTTTTAACTCCCCTTTAGGGGATGGGGGCCCTAATATGCCCTTGCAAACAATACCCTTTGTGTTGATGGCTTACCTGTTAAAATACACTTACCTTCTTCCTGTTTGTTATTCAAAGGGATACAGCGTATAGTAGCTTTGGTTTCTTCTTTTATTCTTTGCTCCGTTTCGGGTGTACCATCCCAATGGGCCGACAAAAATCCGGGCTCTTCATCCAGCAGGCGTTTAAATTCTTCGTAAGTATCTACCTCCTTAGTATTCTCTGCTCTGAAATTAAATGCCTTTTTATAGATGTTCGTTTGAATTTCATCCAGCAGCTTTTCGATATGGCCAGCCAAACCTTCCTGTGGAACTGTTTCCTTTGTTTTGGTATCGCGTCGGGCCAATTCAACTGTTCCGTTTTGCATATCCCTGCTGCCGATGGCTACGCGCAAAGGCACACCCTTTAATTCGTATTCAGCAAATTTAGCCCCGGGGCGATGCGTATCGCGGTTATCAAATTTTACAGAGATGTCCTTTGCTTTCAGTTCTTTGGTTAGCTCTTTTACGTAAGCGGTAATATTTGCCAGTTCCTCATCGTGTTTGTAGATCGGCACTACCACCACCTGTATAGGCGCCAGTTTTGGAGGTAACACCAAACCAGCATCATCCGAGTGCGACATAATGAGCGCACCGATCAAACGGGTGGATACCCCCCAGGAGGTCGCCCAAACATAATCCAGTTTATTTTCCCGGTTGGTGAACTTTACATCAAAAGCTTTGGCAAAATTCTGACCTAAAAAGTGCGATGTACCTGCCTGCAAGGCTTTTCCATCCTGCATTAAAGCCTCTATACAATACGTATCCAAAGCACCTGCAAAACGCTCGTTCGGGGTCTTACGACCTTTTATTACAGGCAATGCCAGCCAGTTTTCAACAAAGTCAGCATATACCTCCAGCATTTGTTCTGTTTCAGCAATCGCTTCATCAGCAGTAGCGTGGGCGGTGTGGCCTTCCTGCCATAAAAATTCGCTGGTACGCAGGAATAAACGCGTACGCATTTCCCATCTCACCACATTGGCCCATTGGTTTACCAAAATAGGCAGGTCGCGGTAGGATTGTATCCAGCCTTTATAGGTGTTCCAGATAATGGTTTCTGAAGTTGGCCTTACGATCAGTTCCTCCTCCAGTTTGGCATCTTCATCCACCACGATATTACCATTCTCGTCATTTTTAAGGCGATAATGCGTCACTACAGCACACTCCTTGGCAAAGCCCTCTACGTGGCTTGCTTCTTTTGAAAAGAAAGATTTGGGTATGAACAAAGGGAAATAAGCGTTACTGTGACCGGTTTCCTTAAACATTTTATCCAGTGTGGCCTGCATTTTTTCCCAAATGGAATAACCATAGGGTTTAATGATCATGCAACCCCTTACAGGCGAATATTCGGCCATATCGGCTTTAATTACCAGGTCGTTATACCATTGTGAATAGTCTTCTTCTTTACTGATGATGCCTTTGCTCATATCTATGTAGTCGTGGATTAAGTTTATGCCTCACCTAAGTACTCTCCAAGGGATAGGACTTGATTTAGCAGTCGTCAAATTTATAAATTTAAACGTTACTCCTGCCGAATTTCGCCATAGAAACCTATCCGAATGAAATACCCATATTTGTAACTTTTAAAAAGATGCTGCAATCTCACATTAGTTATCAGTTTAAATCGCCAGTATGGCGACTGGAGATAGACGCCCATAGCCAAACGCTTTTTGCCGAAATAAGGGACCAGGATGATAAAAAAGTGTTTTTTGCATCTGTAAACCTGGAGAGCGGCAAGGTTAATTTCGACGAATTGCAAACCGAAGAAAGATGGCTCACCGGTATCGAGGCGGGTTATAAAGGTGTGTTACTGCTTCACAACTATCAAACTGAATCAGGGCCGGCTCATAAAGGGTTGATCGCTTTTGATGGGGAGTCTGGGAGCCTTGTATGGAATAATTACACGCACGCGTTCGACCATTTGTCAGTCAACGGCCCGGTTATCTATGATACCCGTATGCAGCCACGAATGCTGTATCTTGCTGATATTAAAACTGGTAGAACAATAAGGCTTTATGAACCATCAATTGATGTTGAAGAAGTGGTTAATATCATCCTACCAGAGGTAATTTCCACGGACTTATTAGAAACTTTACCTATTCCAGTCGTGCCTTTTGGAAATACAGCACATTATCTTGAGCACAATAATTTGAGAATTGTATCTTTGCACGCGATTGCAGAAGGGACACTGCAGCAATGGCTGTATATCATGGATGGCGCCAATATCATTTACGAAGATATATTGAACACAGATATACAAAAATTGCAGCCGGAGTCGTTTCTTATTCACGGGGATCAATTGATCTGCCTGAAAAACAAATCGGAACTAAAAGTTTTAAACCTATAAATACGTTTTAAAATTAAGATGAAATTTAAATTATTATTGCTCACCATTACATTAACAGTCTTTTCTATATCCGTTTTTGCTAAACCCGTAGCTGATTCAATAGGTGTTGAAAATCAAAACGGGAAAAAGGTGATCCTTCACAAACTTGATCCAAAAGATAATTACTACTCCATAGGCAGGCGCTATAATGTAAGCCCGAAATCGATCATCCAGTATAATAACAATGCGAAAATGACGATAGGTACGATCATTAAAGTGCCTACCGATCGTCCGTTCATTCAGCAAGCTCCTGTTGTAGTACAAAAAATCCAACCGGTGCCACAAAACCCATCGGCTGCAAATAATGGCGGCGACGGCACGGCTACCCAGTATAAGGTTTCGGCAGGGGAAACATTATATGCGATATCAAAGCGGTTTAATACCTCGGTTGAGGATATCGTTAACCTGAATGGTTTAAAATCAAATGCCATACATCCGGGACAGATCTTACTGGTTAAGTCCAACGCATCCTCAACACCAGCCACCCCGTCAACAACCACTGCGCCTCCGCCGTCAACTGCAATTCGCCAAACAGACAGCATTTTGGCTAAACGTGATTCTACCACGCCTGCATCACAGGATAGCAGCCATCATACCGCGAATGGCAACAAATATGGCTTGTTTGAAAAAGACGAAAAAGGCGTTGCCACCTGGATGGATGATGATGGCCTTGATCCAAATAAAATGCTGGTATTGCACCGTACCGCTCCTATTGGTACGGTAATCAGGATCACCAATATCATGACCAACAAGACAGTTTTTGCAAAAGTTGTGGGCCGTTTTACTGATAACGAGCAAACCAAAGATGTGATCATTGTAATGACCAAAAATGTTGCACAATCATTAGGCGCCCTTGACAAGCGTTTCCAGGTAAACTTGAGTTACGGCGCTCCGAACGAATAAGCCTTTTGAATTTTCTGATTAGTATAAGTAAGTAGAAGACATTATATTTATCCAATATGACTGAGCGCGATACCACACCCATTAAACCGTTTATCATTGGGATAGCCGGGGGAAGCGGCTCAGGAAAGACCTTCTTTTTAAAATGTTTCCTGGAACATTTTACCAGTGATGAAGTATGCCTGGTATCGCAGGATGATTACTATATCCCTGTGGCGCATAATATGACGCCTGAAGAAATCGGGTTGTATAATTTTGATGTTCCTGCTACTATTGACCGGGAAGGATTCTATGGTGACATCACCAAGCTGATCAATAACGAAACGGTTTATAAAAAGGAATACACTTTCAATAATCCTTCTGCCATACCAAAAATCCTCGAGTTCAAACCTGCACCGATATTGATCGTGGAGGGATTATTCATTTTCCATTTCACTGAGATCGCCCGTTTACTTGATCTTAAAATATTTATCGAAGCTGATGAAGACGTTGCTTTACGGCGACGTATTAAACGCGACCTGGAAGAACGCGGCTATTCATATGAGGATGTAATGTATAGATGGGTAAACCATGTAATGCCCGCCTACAAAGAATATTTGCTGATCTATAAAGACGAATGCGAGCAGGTGATCGTAAATAACACCCAGGTAGCTGAGGATATCATCTGTGTTACGGAGGTTATATCGAAGGAATTGAGAGAAAAAGTATTGGCTTAAACCATCAAATAACCATTTCCGGTATCTCTCCCTCAATAATCAATTTACCCGCAGTCGCATTTTTTATTTCTTCAACGCTTACACCAGGCGCACGTTCCAATAATTTAAAACCGCCTTCGGGTAATACATCCAGGACAGCCAGTTCGGTCACTATCTTTTTTACACAATTGATCCCTGTAAGCGGTAAACTGCATTTGGTCAGCAATTTGGATTCACCTGCTTTATTTACATGCTGCATAGCTACAATAATATTTTCAGCTGATGCCACCAGGTCCATCGCGCCGCCCATGCCTTTTACCATTTTACCGGGGATCTTCCAGCTGGCTATATCGCCGTTCTCAGCTACTTCCATCGCACCCAGGATAGTCAGATTAACTTTTTTTGCACGGATCATTCCAAAGCTCATCGCCGAATCAAAAATTGCCGAGCCCGGCAGTATGGTGATAGTTTGTTTTCCGGCGTTTATAGTATCAGGATCTTCTTCGCCCTCAAAAGGAAACGGGCCGATACCCAAAAGTCCATTCTCTGATTGCAGTACCACATCCATCCCCTCCGGGATAAAATTAGCTACCAGTGTTGGTATGCCAATACCCAGGTTTACGTAGTATCCGTCTTTTATTTCTTTAGCTATTCGCTTTGCGATACCTTCTTTGTCAAGCATTATTTTTTTCTTACAGTACGTTGTTCAATTCTTTTCTCATAATCCTTGCCCTGGAATATCCGGTGCACATAAATCCCGGGAGTATGGATGTGATCCGGGTCGAGTTCTCCCACTTCAACCAATTCCTCCACTTCGGCAATAGTTACTTTACCGGCCATCGCCATTACGGGGTTAAAATTACGTGCAGTTGAACGGTAAACCAGGTTACCCATTGCATCGCCCTTCCATGCTTTTACAATGGCGAAGTCAGCTTCAAAAGCCAGCTCCATCAGGTAATCTTTTCCGTTGAAATTGCGTACCTCTTTCCCTTCAGCTACTTCTGTGCCGATGCCTGCGGGTGTAAAAATAGCGGGCATACCATAACCGGCAGCCATACACCGTGTCGCCAGTGTTCCTTGCGGCACCAGCTCCACCTCCAATTCGCCGCTTAATAATTGCCTTTCAAATTCAGCGTTTTCGCCTACGTAAGATGATATCATCTTTTTTACCTGGCGCTGTTTCAGCATCAGGCCGATACCAAAATCATCAACACCTGCATTATTGGATATGCAGGTAAGTTCCTTTACCCCTTTTTTTACCAGTGCAGCAATACAATTTTCAGGCAAGCCGCATAAACCAAATCCACCCAGCATCAGGGTCATTCCATCAGCAACATCGCGGATGGCTTCATCAGCGTCACTAACAACTTTATTCATTTTGTATAATTGGTTGGGGTAAAATTAAACACGATTTCTGGATTTTAGGGATTTGCAGGATTTTTATTATCATTAAGATAATCATCTCATCCCTTCTATCTCTCAAATCCTATAATCGTGTCACCACTTAATATGCTGGTCAATAAAAGCGATCAGTTCATCGGCCATCGCCTGCTGCTCTTTCTTGTTGGGGTGTCCGGGCGTGTTTTTGTAAGCAAAAATATGTGTGAAAATATTTTTATCATCTATCTGGGCTACAGCTTTCTCTAAGTAACCCGGCCAAGGCGAACCTTCCTTTACTGCTTCCATATTTCCTAATACACAAATGATATGCGCTTTGGGATATTTGCTGCGGATGGTTTTAACAAACTCTTTATAGGCTTTTACAATTTGGTCCTCAGTGGGCGCTTTAGTACCAAACCTGTATTTGTATTGCGCATGATCAGTTTTTTTGTTTAGTGATGCATCATTCTGAAGCAAATTGATCACAACAATATCAGGCGTATATTTGGAGAAATCCCAATGGCTTTCGGCATCAGTTGCATCAGCACGGTAATACATTTCAGGCATGATCAGCGGGTCATAACTTACCATTATCCCTATACCGCTGCGCGAGGTATTATTAAATTCGGCATCATAATGCCGGGCAGTAATAGCCGAATAAGCCAGATAACCATTCTCGTACGGTGGTGTTCCCCTGTCCTGGCCGGTAGAATCTTCAACTGCGTAACCACAGGTAATGGAATCACCAAAAAATTCCATCTTTCGTTTTGGCTGCGGAGGCGGTGCTAATGGCATCCCTCCTTTATCTAAGGAAAATTGATAAAATAATGTTTTACCCTGCGCCCATTCGGTGCGTTTAAAAAGTTCAAGCGTATGGTTGCCATCGGGTAAGCCTGAAACCAAACCATATTCCTTTTGTGTACTATCGGGTTGCAAAACGGAAATCACCTTACCATCAACAATCACGTCAAAAAAATCAAAACCCACATCCTTTAAAGTGACCCTGGCACCTGTGCCCTTAAAATTGATCTTAACAGAAGTTGCCGGCCATGAAAGTTCTGCGGCTTCATCCTGCATAATGACGCGGCCCGAGTAACGAATATGCGTATCATGTGCCGTTACCACCGCGTTTTGCGCACAGCAAGCGATGCTGGCTACTGTAAGCAGCAGTACTAAAAAGTATTTGTAGCTCATGTTTAAGGTTTATATTATTTCAAATATACATAAGTAATTCCATCTCCGCCCCTATCGGCATGTTCATCCTCAACCCTGCTTACCGCATCGTATTTTTTCAAATAATCACGGATCAATTTACGCAAAATACCATCCCCTTTACCATGTATGATCTTTAAATTGTTCATACCCATCATCAGGGCGCGGTCAAGCATTTTTTCTATTTCGTAAAGCGTTTCTTCGCCACGCATGCCACGCACATCAATCTCAGGACTAAAACTGGCAAAATCATTGGTATGCGAGCTAAAGCTTTTTCTCACCTCCTTCGGTAATTCCTTTTTGGATATTTTGTGCACCCTGTTTTTCTTTGCAACG
>Ga0206976_1165_pt1 | contig 20279 bp, 19 predicted proteins | sample Alteio_BWOrgHeat_82_FD_152926 | JGI IMG/M metagenome (GOLD analysis project Ga0206976, IMG submission 152926) | Enriched cells from forest soil in Barre Woods Harvard Forest LTER site, Petersham, Massachusetts, United States -... | ecosystem: Environmental > Terrestrial > Soil > Temperate forest >... | reverse complement strand
GCGATAAGGTGCGGGCGAGGTACATGATCAGCGCCAGTTTGGCCAAATCCGAAGTTTGAAAGCTCAGGCCAGTTCCGGGGATAGCTATCCAGCGGCTGGCGTTGTTAATGTGCGCACCAAATACCAGTGTATACAATAACAGGGGGATGGTGATGATCATCAGCAGTTTTGATATACCTGCATAGTACCGGTAATCCAGCTTATGCGAGATATACATCAATGCGATACCACCAACCACCATAGCCAGGTGTTTCATCAGGATCGATTCCACACCAACACCACGCTTATAAGCGAGCGTACTGGTGGAGCTATACACCGCCAGCAAAGAAATAACCGACAGCAATATTACGATAAGCCATATCCACCGGTCGCCTTTTGTATTACTTAATATCCTGTTCATTATTTTTTGATTTCACCGATTCTTTTTGTGGATTTCACTGATTTGATTGTGATTCCACCGATTATTATATTCTATCATGTGCACATCTGTAATTTGCACATCTGCACATCTATAACTCCTTCACCGCTTGTTTAAACTGCCTGCCGCGGTCTTCATAATTCTTAAACAGGTCGAAACTTGCACAGGCTGGCGATAACAATACCGTATCCCCTTTTTTAGCCAGGTGATAGGCCACTTGCGCCGCTTCCTGTGCCGAAAATGTATTTACTATTATTTCAACGTCGTCATCAAATGCATCGTGTATGCGGCGGTTATCTTTGCCCAGGCATACGATGGCTTTTACCTTTTGCTTTACCAGGTCGCGGAGCATACTGTAGTCATTACCCTTATCAACCCCGCCAAGGATCAATACTACGTCGGTCGTCATGCTTTCTAAAGCATACCAGGTTGAGTTAACGTTGGTTGCTTTGGAATCATTAATGAAACTGATACCCGAAATTTTGGCAACAAACTCCAGGCGGTGCTCAATGTTTCTGAAGCTGCCCATGCTTTCGCGAAGCGAATCGCTTCGTATTTCGAGCAGCTTAGCTACAATACCCGAAGCCATCGAGTTGTAAAGGTTGTGCTTACCCTGAAGGGCCAGATCGTTGATCGACATTTGAAATTGTTCTTTGTGAATGTTTATGACAATATTGTCCTTATCGAGATACGCTCCCGGTATAGTTTTTTTTTTAATGCTGAATGGTAATTGCTGTGCTTCAAATTTTCGCTCCTCCATTCCCTTTACAGTCTCAGGGTCGTCGGCACAATAAATAAAATAATCGTTTGCTGTTTGATTTTGGGTGATGCGGAATTTTGATGCCGCATAGTTCTCGAATTTATATTCGTAGCGGTCCAGGTGATCTGGCGTTATGTTTAATAACACACCTATATCCACCTTAAATTTGTACATATCATCGAGCATGAAACTACTCAGCTCCAATACGTAGTAATCAAATTTTTCAGTAGCTACCTGGTAGGCAAAGCTTTTGCCAATATTCCCTGCCAAACCAACATTCAAGCCTGCATTTTTCAGGATGTGATAGGTTAAGGCTGTGGTAGTGGTTTTGCCATTAGAACCGGTAATGCCTATAATTTTTGCATTGGTATATCGCCCTGCAAATTCTATCTCAGATATAACCGGTATATTTTTTTCCTTTACCTTTTTAATGATCGGTGCCTTTTCGGGGATACCGGGGCTTTTAACTATTTCAACCGCCTTTAATATCTCTGCTTCCGTATGCTGGTTTTCTTCGAACGGGATACTCCAGTTCTGCAACTGTTGTTTATAATGATCGGCTATCATGCCAAAGTCAGAAACAAAAACATCATAGCCCTGCTGCTGCGCAAGGTATGCCGCACCTACACCGCTTTCAGCGGCTCCGAGAACAACAAGTCTATTTAGTTTTGATTCCACTGATTCTATTTTGATTCCACCGATTTATTTAATTCTTCTCTTGATTCTTGGTTCTATTTCCTATCTCAGCTTCAATGTTATGATCGTCATTATCGCCAGCAGGATGCCGACGATCCAGAAACGGGTTACGATCTTTGATTCATGGAAACCTTTCTTTTGATAATGGTGATGCAAAGGCGCCATTAAAAACACGCGTCTTCCCTCGCCAAACCGCCTTTTAGTAAACTTAAACCAGGAAACCTGCATGATTACTGATAAGCTTTCGAGCAGGAATATCCCGCATAGCAATGGCACCATCAGTTCCTTGCGTATCATAATGGCAAATACCGCGATGATACCACCTATAGCCAAACTGCCGGTATCGCCCATAAACACCTGGGCCGGGAACGAATTGTACCATAAAAACCCTACGCAGGCACCCACAAATGCGCCGGCAAATACCACTAGTTCGCCCGAGTCGGGGATGTACATGATATTTAAATAGTTGGCGAAAAAAGTATTACCGGATACATAGGCCAGTATGGCCAGCGTAACGCCGATAATAGCCGACGTGCCCGTGGCCAACCCATCGATACCATCAGTTATATTGGCCCCGTTTGATACGGCTGTTATAATGACGATAACAAAGAACATAAAAACAACCAGGTCGTAACGTTCATAGCCTTTGCCCAAAAATTTGAGCACTTTGCCATAATCAAACTCGTTATTCTTGTAAAAAGGCATGGTAGTTTTTGTCGACCTTATGTTTTGGGTGAGCACTTGCCTGTTGCCTTTCATGTGATATTCAACCTTTGCATCATATTTTATAGGTGGCTTTACTTCCTGCTGAATAACGATATCCGGATTGTTATACATAGTGAAACCTATGATGAGCGCTAAACCAACCTGGCCTATGATCTTAAAACGGCCTGCAAGACCCTCTTTATTTTTTTTAAATACTTTGATATAATCATCCAGGAAGCCGATAGCACCAAGCCATACAGTGGTGATCAGCATCAGGATCACATAAACATTACCCAGCTTGGCAAATAAAAGCGTTGGTATCAAAATGCCCAGTATGATAATGAGGCCGCCCATAGTAGGGGTACCGGCTTTTTGCATCTGGCCTTCTAAACCCAGGTTGCGCACGGTTTCTCCTACCTGTTTGTAGCGCAAGTAATCTATCAGCCTGCGACCAAAAACTGTAGTAACAATAAGCGAGGTAATTACTGCCATACCCATACGGAAACTGATGTACTGAAACACCCCTGCCCCCGGGATACTATAGTTTTTCTCTAACCAACTAAATAGATAATACAGCATTTCCTTCTCTTATTATCGGTTTAACTCAGTAATTTAAAAATCTCCATCAACTCTTCCATATCATCAAAGTGAGTTTTCACTCCCTTTATTTCCTGGTATTTTTCGTGGCCTTTGCCGGCTATTACTACAATGTCTCCGGGCTGAGCCAAATTGCAGGCGGTCTTGATCGCTTGCCTTCTGTCCACAATACTCATGGTATGCCTTTTGAAAGCAGGATCAACGCCCTCTTCCATATCTTTGATGATTTGATCGGGATCTTCAGAACGGGGATTGTCAGCAGTAAAAATTACTTTATCGCTCCATTCGCAGGCTACCCTTGCCATTATCGGGCGTTTGGTTTTATCCCTGTCGCCGCCGCAACCCAGTACGGTTATCACTTTTTCCTTGCCCTTACGCACATCATGCACGGTGCTCAATATATTTTGCACCGCATCGGGCGAGTGAGCGTAATCAACAATACCTATCACACCGTTACCGGCTATCACATATTCAAACCGGCCTCTTGCCCCTGTTAATTTGCTTAAACTGGTCAGCACTTTTGCTTTATCCTGCTCCAGCAGCATCGCGGCAGCGTAAACAGCCATCAGGTTATAGGCATTAAAAGTTCCCACTAGTTTGAACCACACTTCTTCGTTATCAATGTTCAGCAGCAGGCCGCTAAACTGGTTCTCCATAATTTTGGCCTTATAATCGGCCATATTTTTTAAACCGTAGGTCTTTTTATGTGCCGGTGTATTTTGCAGCATCACCATACCGTTTTTATCATCCGCATTGGTTAATGCAAAGGCGTTTTTTGGTAGGGTATCAAAAAAGGTTTTCTTAGCCTTCAGGTAGCTGTCAAAAGTTTTATGATAATCCAGGTGATCGTGGGTAAGATTTGAAAATATACCGCCTGTAAATTTCAACCCTTCAATACGGTGCTGTACAATAGCATGCGAGCTTACTTCCATAAAGCAATAATCACAGCCTTTTGTAACCATCTCATCTAACAGCATATTTAATTCTACAGGATCGGGAGTGGTGTGGGTAGCGGCCATTATCTCGCCGTTTACCTGGTTTTCTACGGTAGAAAGCAATCCGCATTTATAGCCCATATCGCGGAACAACTTGTATAGCAGGGTAGCAATTGTAGTTTTCCCGTTGGTACCGGTTACCCCTACCAGTTTTAGCTTCGCCGATGGATTATCGTAAAAATTTGCAGCCAGGATGCCTAATGCAACAGAAGTATCAGCCACCATAAAAAAATCCACCTCGCCGGTTACGCGGGCAGGCAGATCCTCACAAACCACCGCTACAGCGCCTTGTTTCATAGCTTGTTCTATGTAATCGTGCCCGTCAACCTGTGTACCTCTCACGGCCACAAACAATGAACCGGGGACCACCTTGCGCGAATCAAAAACAATCGCGCTGATCTCCACGTCAGCACTGCCCTGAAGTTCAGTAAAGGCCAGTCCTTCTAAAATGTCGCTTATATACTTCATTGCAGTTCTATTGTTATTTTTGATCCTTTTGGAATGATACTACCCCCTGTAACCGATTGCTTTACAACAGCTCCGCTCCCGTGCACTGCAACCTTGTAGCCTGCATTACCCAGCACATATAAAGCATCGCTCAAACCCATGCCCGTCACCGTAGGTACGGTGCCCTTTTCGTACTTAACTTCTTCAAAAGCCAGCCCGCTGCTGGTATCAACACCATTGCCTGCAGCATTATTGGAAGCATACATTGGTTTTATGTTCAGCTTGCTGAATACTTCCTGCACCGCTTTACGGTTACCGGCCTTCGCTTTTGGCAGTTGCGTATTACTTACAAAATGTATCGGCGTACTTTGGTTCATTTCCAGGTCGCTCGAATAAACCCTGTCGGCAATGGCCCTAAACACCGGCCCTGCAACCCAGGCCGCCAAATGTGAGCCCACAGTAGGATCATGTATTACCACGATCATTGAATATTTAGGCTTATCGGCAGGGAAGTATCCGCAAAAACTATCCTGGTGATGGTTTTTGTCGCCATAACCTTTATCACGTACCGCTATTTGCGCCGTACCGGTTTTACCCGCCACGCTATACAAGTTATTTTTGATCACCAGTTTCCCTGTACCTTCCTGTACAACACCCTCCAGCATCCCCCTTACTTTAGCCAATGTTTCATCTGAACATACCTTGGGGTTGATCACCCTGGCCTGGAAACTTTCAACCGTGTTACCCAGGCGGCGTATTTCCTTCACAAAAATCGGCGCTATCATTTCACCATTGTTTGCCACCGAATTATAAAAGGTGAGCATTTGCAATGGGGTTAACTTCAACTCGTAGCCATAAGCCATTTGAGATAAGGATTGTACCTTGTTCCAATCAGCCGAATGGGTGTTCTTGATACGCGGCCGACCCTCGCCGGGTATTTGCAGCACATTTTGTTCGTTAAGGTGATAACTATAAAGCTTATCGATAAACTCCTGCGGGTTATCGTGGTAATGCGCATAGACAAATTTGGCAGCGGCTACGTTGGACGATTCCTCAAAAGCTCTTTTGGCGCTTATGATCGTACCCGGATCTTCCGCATCCTTTATTTTAAGCGCTATTTTACCATTGCGTGGGTTGATCAGGTCATACCGGCCATTTTCCGCATTGATCAATGAACTGGTGTCTATTTTACCCTGATCTATAAGCGACATATACGATGCCAGCTTAAATGTTGAACCAGGCTCGGCAGATTCGCTGATCGCATAGTTCATGGTTTCCTGGTAGTCGCCATTTTTGGTACGCTGGTAATTGGCAATAGCCCTTATCTCGCCCGTAGCCACTTCCATTAAAACCACGCAGCCGTGATCGGCCTGACTTTTGATCAATTGGGCCTTCAGGGCAGCCTGAGCCACATCCTGGAAGTTGACATCAATAGTGGAGATAATATCAGCGCCTTCTTTTGGGGCGATCTCGTCATCACCATTATTTACAGGCATCCAGGTACCGCCTGCCATGCGCTGCATCAAACGCTTTCCGTTTTCGCCGTTAATATAGTCGGCATAAGCGCCTTCCAGGCCCACAGCAACCGACTTACCGGCAGCGTTTGTCGCATTATCGTTTTTGTAGCCGATGGTACGTGCAGCTAACGAGCGAAAAGGCAGGATACGTTTGTTTTGCTGCAAAACGATCAAGCCGCCTTTGTATTTACCCAGGTTAAATATGGGGAACTTGCGTATGTCTTTTAACTGCTGAAAACTCACTTTACGCCTGATCAGCGCATAACGGTCGCTGTCTTTACGCGCATCGCGCAGCATCCTTGAATATTCGCGGGGCGATTTGTCGCCAAAATATTGAGACATGGTTGCCGCCAGCGAATCCACTTTTTCATAAAATATCTTTTCATCGGCAATGCCACCGGCCAGCATATCCATGTGCAATTCATATTCAGGCACCGAAGTTGCAAGCAGGCTGCCGTCTTCGGCAAAAATATTGCCCCTGGCGGCCTCCACATTCATATATTGAGTTGAAAGACTGACCGACATAGCCCTCCATTTTTTGCCCTGCACAAATTGCACCCGGCAAAGCTGCACCATTACCGCCCCGGCAAAAACCAGGATTAGCCCGAAAGCCAGGTAAACCCGTATGAGTATATTGGTTCTAATGCTCATCTTTCACCTCCTCTGCTTTCAATCTCTGTGGCGGCTCTATTGATTCTTTGATACCCAGCGTATCCACCTTTTTGGCCACCTCGCTCAAAGTGCTTTTAAAGGCGAGGTCGGCTTTGGCGGTTTTGTAGTCCCAGGTCAGTTCTTTTACTTCCTTGCCTATTTTATCGATATCGCGTATGCTTTTTTCGGCCATGTGCATATTACCGATATAGAGCATTCCTAAAAAAGCCAGGAATAACAAGAACGGCAAGGCACTGGTAGCTTTTTCGGAGTTGAAGTTTTTTGTAAAAAGCAGCCACAAAGCGTTCTCAGGAATTTCCTTCACCGGTTTTTCCTCTACGACAAGTTCCTTCTCAACTTCCTCTTCCTGAATTTCTGCGCGTAAACGATTGGTCATTTTTTTACAGCTATTCTTAATTTGGCGCTCCGTGCCCTGTTATTATTCTTTATCTCGTCTTCTGAGGCAGTTATCGCACCGCGACTTACCGCCTCGAAAGGTTTTTGATCATTACCATAAAAATCCTTCTCCACCTCGCCGCTGAATTTGCCTTTGGCGATGAAATTTTTTACCAGGCGGTCTTCCAATGAATGATAAGACATCACCACTAATCTTCCACCCGAAACCAACACCTCGGCCGACTGGATCAAGAAATCCTTCAACGCTTCCAGTTCCTGGTTCACCTCGATGCGCAAAGCCTGGAAAACCTGCGCCAGGTATTTATTTTCTTTCCCCCGCGGGATCAAACCTGCGATCACATTTTTCAGATCGGCCACCGTATTGATGGTCGTATTCAGTCTTGCGGTAACTATAGTTTTAGCAAGCGATTTCGCATTCTGTATTTCGCCATACATTCCGAATATCCGGTGCAGGTCGGCCTCGCTGTAAGTGTTTATTACCTCTTTGGCAGTAAGCGTACCTGATTGGTTCATGCGCATATCCAGCTCGGCATCAAAACGGATAGAGAAACCGCGTTCGGCCTGGTCAAATTGGTATGACGATACGCCCAGATCGGCCAGAATGCCATCCAGCGGGATAGCATTATGCAGACGGCTAAAGTTTTTGAGGTACCTGAAATTTTGGTCGATAAACTCAAAGCGATCATCATCTATCACATTTTGCTGTGCATCGGCATCCTGGTCAAAAGCCAGCAAGCGGCCGTTTTTACCTAAATGCCTGATGATCTCACGCGAATGGCCGCCACCACCAAAGGTCACGTCAACATAAGTACCATCCGGGCGGATGTTGAGCCCTTCTATACACTCATTCAGCATTACCGGGGTATGATAATTACTCATTGTCTTTCCCCTTTCCCTTACCCATTACTTTCTCGGCCAGGTTGGCAAAGTTTGCGGGCTCGTTATCCATGCTGCCGTAGTAAGTATCCTCATCCCAAACTTCTATTTTATCAAACTGGCACACCAATACCACATCGGTGCTGATGCCTGCGTACTCCAGCAATTGTTTTGGGAATAAAATACGGTTTGCAGTATCCAGCGATAATTCTGATGCGCCGCGGGTAAAATATCTCCTGAATTCGCGGATATCTTTCTCGTAACCGTTCAGGTTACTCAGCTCTTCAGCTATTTTATCCCATTCTTTCCGGGTGTAGATCACCAAATGTTTCTCGAACCCACGATTGATGACAAGCCCCTCTCCTTCAGCTTCGGGAAGCTGTTTTTTGAGGTTAGAGGGGATGATCATCCTCCCTTTCACATCAACTTTACAATTGAATTCGCCTAACAGATGAGACATATTTATGCCGTGGGTACTTTAATAAGGTAAATCTATGATACTTTCTCCACTTTTCGACACTTTTCGACACAAAAAAGTTTTCAACATGATTTTTTATATTTTTTGTCACATCGAAACGCAATTACATCTTAGAAAAACAGATTTGCTGGGTGTTAAATCCTTGCTGCAACGCCGGTATTGACATTAATTTAGAATGGCTATGCTTTTATATTCCACTCGTTAGCCGGCGATTATGGGAATAGACTTTACAACTGTTTGTCCGCACTTTTAAGTTATGAAGGCTTTACCAAACTGTGCCCCTGCCGCCAGAAACTGAATTTAAAAAGAGCTTTGCAAAAGCCTAAAAAAGAAACAAAGCGAGCTGATAATGATTCTTATAATCAAGGGCAGGCCTGTATAAAAAATTACAACTGCTGTTTAATTGATGATGGCGAAATGCCGAATTTTTGTTTAAACGATCTGCTAAAGTGTGAGATATTTTCAAAGCCACTTTCGAAAGCAGCCGCACTTATTGTTTTATTCATATTGCCCAACAAGTTCATCGCGTTGCTCAACCTCTTTTCTAGCAGCCACTTTCCGGGTGTGGTATTATATATTTTTTTAAAATCCCGCTTAAAAGCTGAGAGGCTTCTGTTATTCAATTTGGCATATTGATCCAGACTCAGATTAAAACAATAATTAGCCGACATCACTCTTTGTAAAGAAACTATTTGCGGTTCGTTTATAAGTGAACAGAAATAGGATAATAATTCTGCATTGTTCGGATTATCGGCAATTGTTAAAATCAATTCTTTAAATTTCAATTCAAGCAAAGATGGATCAGGTTCTTTTATATCATTGAAATACGACGACATGGAAATAAAAAACGCTGCCAGTGTTTCGCTTGTATTAAGTGAAATAACCTGTTTATGATCTCCGTTGTATTTGTTTTGCGACTTAAATTTAACTTTCAAAGTGTCGCAGATAAAATCATCGGGTATAAAAAACAGGACAACGCAAAAGCCTGAATCAGCTATTTGTTCAAGAATAAAAGCACCCTTTCTTACAAATATGCAACTGTCTTTCCCAATGTCATACGACCCTTCGGGGGTATGCCATATCTTTCGCCCGTCTACGACATAAAACAGGTAATTATATTGTGTCCACATTTTTGCAAACTGGGTTTTCATCAGTCGTGCTTCCAATGGGCAATTGAATACTGTGATCAGTGTGTTATTGCAATTGAATTGACGATAGTAATTGGGGTGCTCCAGTACCTTTTCGTAAAAATTGACCATAGCAGTATTGATAAATGCTAAAGTTAATGTTTTGAATTAGCATGATGATATACAAATAGACAACTTATCAAGTTGAACTTTTAAATCAAATCTATGGACTTTAAAGAAACGCATATCGATTATTCAATATTTAGATTTGTGTTGAATTATATTTTAAATTATAGTTATGTTAGAAAACAGGACCACATCCATCCTAATGGATAAAGGCGAATTTCAAAAAATTGGGTATCAGCTGATTGACCGTCTTTCATCTTTTATTGAAACGATAAATGAGCGGCCTGTTACAACAGGAGAATCTTCCCGCCAATTGCAAACTATTCTTGGGAATGACAGCCTCTGTGAACAAGGACTACCAGCGCAGGAAATAATGTCGCGGGCAACTGACTTATTACTCAACCATTCACTTTTAAACGGGCACCCTAAATTCTTTGGCTATATCACTTCATCTCCGGCTCCACTGGGGGCATTAGCCGATTTATTGGCCGCTACAGTTAATCCTAATGTTGGTGCGAATATTTTAAGCCCTATTGCAACAGAAATAGAAAAGCAGACCATCAAATGGCTCACAGAATTTATCGGTGTATCTTCAACCTACGGTGGAATATTAGTTAGCGGTGGCAATATGGCAAATTTCACTGCTTTTTTGACCGCAAGAACAGTGAAGGCTCCTAAAACTATTAAGGAGGATGGCATCTCAAATTCGTTAATGAAATTAGTGGTTTACTGCCCCAGCTCAACACATACGTGGATAGAAAAAGCGGCTGTATTATTTGGGTTAGGACTGAAAGCGATCCGTTGGATAAAGGTTGATGAAACCCATAAAATGGATAACGCTGTTTTAGAACAGACTATAAAAGATGATCTGAAAAATGGATGTAAACCACTTATGGTTATCGGCACAGCCGGAGATGTAAGTACCGGAGCTGTCGATGACCTCAAAGGAATCGCCGCAATTTGCAAGAGATATGACCTATGGTTTCACGTTGATGGGGCCTATGGGATACCAGCGGCTATTATACCTGAAATTAAACCTATGTTCGATGGGATAGATGAAGCGGACTCCATTGCCCTTGACCCCCATAAATGGCTATACAGCCCTCTTGAAGCTGGTTGTACATTGATTAAAAATCCAAACCACCTGCTTGAAACATATAGCTCCCATCCTGTTTATTATAATTTCGCCAGCGACGATGAAAACATCTCCCATAACTATTATGAATATGGACTTCAGAATTCGCGCGGCTTTAGAGCCTTAAAAATCTGGACCTCTTTACAGCATCTCGGACGAACCGGTTATGCGAAATTGATCAGTGAAGATATCCAATTGTCAAAGTTGTTATTTCAGCTGGCAGAAGAGCATCCGGAATTAGAGGCTATTACACAAAACTTAAGTATTACAACCTTTAGGTATGTCCCAGAATGTTCTATAAAAGACCCCATAAAAAAGGAAAATTATATAAACGCATTAAATGAAACATTACTGAATAAATTACAGATGGAAGGTGAAGTATTTTTATCAAACGCCGTATTGGGAGGAAAATACTGCTTAAGGAGCTGCATTGTAAATTTTAGGACTTCAAAAAAAGATATAAAAGAAACTATAGAGATAATAGTTCGGAATGGCCGAAAAATCCATAATAATATGAATACAATTCATGATGGGGTAAAATAACATTTGATAAGCTGCGCCATAAAAAACCCACGAAGTTTTTAAAACTTCGTAAGTTTGATATTTACCCATGAGTTTCAGATCATTAATCATCATTTCCACCGCGATAATTTGCTGCTGCTTCACACCGCAAAAGAGCAAAGTCATACAGATAGATATCTCCTATTTACTGAATGCCCGGCCGGTAACCACATTGACCAATGGAAAACTGATCAGCTGGACAAAAGGCATCGACGGCAATGGCGATGGTGACGGCTATCTAACGCATTCCGCAGCTGAATTCAATGGCGACAAGGATGCACATGCCTTACCGGACAATGCCGTATTCGCGGCAAATGCACAACACCCACAAATTGAGCTTCATTATAATAATGCCGATAGCGTGCGCAGCCAGGCAAGGTTTGTATCAGGCGCTGGCGAGTTTTTAATTAAGATTCCCAAAGCTCATTATGCAGCAATTTACCTGGGGTTGAGCAGTTCTGAAGGGGCGTCTTCGCTGCAATTCGATCTTATTTATTCTGATAGAACCGAAACAAAAAACTACCTGTTGCCTGATTACTACAATAATGTATCAGAAAAATATCCTGACCTGAGCTACGTAGCCACTGATTTGGCTAAGTGGGGAAAAAAGGATGAAATGACGGAGAAGGACCATCATAACATCCACCTGCTAAAGTTAAATACTGATCCCGGCAGGAAACTGATTGCCATTAAAGTGAGCAAAGGAAAAGAGGGTTATTTAATATTCTGGAGCGTGACCGGGGTTACTAAATGATTTGATATGCAGATTTCGGGCGTTTAAACATTTCATAGTTAAGATCAGAGTGTTATACTTGTTTCTTTATTTAAACTATGGTTATTGTTATACAATGTACTGACCAGATCGGGCTGGTTGCAAAAATATCGGGCTTGCTGGCTGAAGAAAAATTCAACATCCTTTCCATGCATGAGCATGTAGATAAGTCGGCGAATTTATTTTTTATGCGACTGGAGGTTGATAAGCAATCGAATGGCGTTTTAGAACAAAAATTGCATCAGTTGCTGCCACCGGACGCGCTGGTTAAAGTGAACCCCAATCCTGAGAAAAGGATCATTGTGCTGGTAACTAAAGAGTATCATTGCCTTGCAGATATATTGATACGCAATTACTTTAAAACGCTGGGGGCCTCAGTACAATGTGTGATCGGTAATTACACCAACCTCGAAGATATCTGCAAGCGTTTTGACATACCTTTTTATCATATAGCTTTTGAAGGTTCATCTGTGGATGCTGAAAATCAAATACTCGATACCATAGCCAGGTATGAACACGATTACCTGGTGCTTGCGAAATTTATGCGCATTTTGTCGCCTGGTTTTGTTGGCCGTTTCCCGGGTAAGATCATCAATATACATCATTCCTTTTTGCCTGCCTTTGCGGGCGCCAACCCTTATAAGCAAGCATATGAGCGCGGTGTAAAACTGGTAGGCGCAACGGCCCACTTTGTAACTGATGACCTGGACGAAGGCCCGATCATCGCTCAGCAAATTATATCAGCCGATCATTCGCTCACCGCAGCTGACATGATGAAGGCAGGAAAGGAAATAGAAACCGCTGTATTGGCCAAAGCCCTGCGCGTGGTATTTGACGACCGGGTGTTTATCTATAAAAACAAAACAGTAGTGCTGGAATAGCTCATTGATAAAAACTGAGTGCGATTTTTAAAATAGAATCGATTGGAGATAGAAAAGGTCGAGGTCTTTCATTATTATTTTGCTTTTTCAAATGCCCTCTCTTCAAAATGTCATTTCGAACGAGGAACGAGGAGAAATCTTAAACAAGTGCAAAGCGGATTATGCAGGTCGTATAAGATTTCTCTCTGTCGTTCGAAATGACAACAGTTTTTTACAAGCTCCTACTACATCACCCTCACCTTCAAAAAGCTCGGATGCTCTTTTGAGGTATATACTCTTTCAGTTGCCTTTTTAAAATCAGTATCCTTAGCTTTCATAATATCCTGGAATTGCTGGGTGTTACGGTCGATCAATGGGAACCAGGTGCTTTGTACCTGCACCATAATACGGTGGCCTTTTTTAAAGGTGTGCAATATATCCTGCAGTTCATAGTTAACAGGGGTTACCTGGCCGGGCACAAATGGCTCCGGCTTGCTGAAATCATTACGGAACTTGCCCCTGATGGATTCGCTGCGCACCATTTGCTCATAGTTGGACATATAAACTCCCTTGGCCGTAAATTGGTTATTCTTTGCCGAATCGGGATACACGTCGATCACTTTTACTACCCAATCTGCATCAGTGCTGGTGGTGGACACCTTAAGATCGGCCCAGATGTTGCCGGCTAAGGTTACATCCTTATCCAGTACATCGGTTTGGTAGGTTAATACATCCGGCCTGCGTGCGGCGAAGCGTTGGTCAGCGGTCATGTATTCGCGCTGCATATCCAGGGTGATGCCATCGTAAAATGGAACGGGTTTAGCCGGGTCAGAGGTAAACTCATCAAAGCTATTTGTTGTGGCAGGTGCATCAAATGATAATTTACCACCTGGTAACAGGTAGAGGTTTTTCTCCTCGGCTTCTTTTGGCGGCCAGGTTTTGTAGGTTTTCCATTGGTTTACACCCGTTTCAAAAGCTGACACCGGCTCTAATGCCATATCCGTCCCTTTTAAATAATGACTAAAAAACGCAAACTCTATTTTCTCGCGATAGAATGGCCCGGTTGGCCCGCCGAAATCTACATCGCCTAAATGGTCGCCATTACCACGGGCCCATCCGCCATGCACCCAAGGGCCCATGGTGAAATAGATGGGCGTATTGGGATTATCTTTTTTTAATGTTTTATAGGTGTTGATAGCGCCGTATAAGTCCTCGGCATCATACCATCCGCCGGTAACCAATACCGCGGTTTTTATATCATGTAAATGGTACAGTACGTTGCGATCCTTCCAGTGCTGGTCATAATTAGGATGATCCAGCATTTCATTCCATAGGCGTATGGTATCCTTATAAAATTTATCATTCGAGTTTTTCACCGAACCCATGTTCAAGTAAAATTCGTAGCCGTCCTCAGTGCCATAAGTTAAGCGGCTGCCCCTGCGCTGTGTGGGTTTATCATCCTGCCTGTTGGTAAAGCCCGGATAGAATCCAAAATTGGCAACCAACATAAAAGCGCCGTTATGGAAAGCATCATCGCGATACAGATCAGCCATAGGTGCTTGTGGTGATGCAGCAACCAAAGAAGGGTGCCTGCTCAGCAAGGACGCCGTGGTAAAAAATCCGGGATAGGATATACCCCATACGCCTACCTTGCCATTATTATTTGGAATGTTTTTGATCAGCCAGTCGATAGTATCATAGGTATCTGTGCCTTCGTCAACATCCTGGTTGGTTTTGTGCACCTCTTTTTCCGGCGTCATTTCTTCAAATATGCCCTCGCTCATGAACCGGCCGCGCACATCCTGGTAAACAAAAATATAGCCATCGTGCACAAATAAAGGCGACGGGCCTAAAGAGCCTTTATAAGCATCCGGTCCGTACGGCCCAACGCTATAAGGCGTCCTGTCCATCATGATCGGGTATTTTTTGGATTGATCTTTTGGCACGTACACCGAGGTGAACAGCTTTTTGCCATCACGCATCGGTATCTGGTATTCGTATTTCTGGTAGTTGGCTTTTATATAATCAGCATCCGGGCTATTGGGTTGCTGGGCAAAAGCAAAAGAAGCTAAAAGCATAAAGCATAAAGCGGAGAGTAGATATTTTTTCATCCTGGTCAGTTATATTAAAGGCACGAAGAAAACAAAAAAGCCCCAATTAAAGGGGCTTTAACAAAATCGTTACTAAAGGTATTAATCATTTATGGTATTGTATAGCACCAAACCATTAATGAATTTGTAATCCTTTATATTATAGGTGAATAAGTTAAGGTTAGTATAAATGGCTGTTGCGGCGATTAGTGCATCAGGAATGTTAAGTCCATGACTTAGTTTATAATTTTCAATTAGACCTAAAGCAATGGAACTAATCTCGGGATTAATTAATAATATATTTAACCGGTAAAGGTTTTTATTGAGCAATCGTAGTTCTATTTTATTAGCAGCACCTGCTATTAACTCCATTTTAGAAATCGCAGACATAGTAACATTGTCAATGCCGATCTCATCTTCAACAAGTCTTTTAGTTTTGAGGTGTCTTACTTTATTATTGTCAAAATAATCGATCAATACATCCGTATCACAAATTACTTTGTCCTTTTCCACATTTCATTTCTTAAGTCTGTAGAATTCAAATTTTTACCAGTAAAAATTTCATTTAAAGATGAGATGTCTAACGACTTATTTCCCGGTATTAAAATATCGTCAAGGGATTTTTCCTGTTTGCTTTTATTTGATGATATCTTAAAATCAAAATACTTAGCCAATCCTTTCAAAATTTTCAATGTTTCAGGCTTCTTATATTTTATAATTACTTCGGGCATGCTTTGATTATTTCTATAAAGTTAGCACATTAAATAAAAAAAGGCAAGCAAATGCTCACCTCTACTTAATTTCAAATAAAAAAACTAATCATTTATGGCTTTTACACCAGGCAACTCTTTACCTTCCATATATTCCAGCAAAGCGCCGCCGCCGGTTGATACATAGCTTACATCCTTGGTAAAGTTAAACTTAGCTACCGCGGCAGCAGAATCACCACCACCTATTAAGGAGAAAGCACCGTTTTCTGTCGCCTTAACTACAGCTTCAGCTATCGCTTTGGTGCCTTGTTCAAATTTCTCCATTTCAAACACGCCCATCGGGCCGTTCCATAAAATGGTTTTGGATTCCTCTACCACTTTACTGAATGCTTTGATCGAATCCGGGCCGATATCCAATCCCATCCAGCCGTCTTTTATATTGTCATTTTGCGCGATGTCAGTATTGGCATCGTTGGAGAAATTATCAGCAACAATGGAATCGGTCGGCAATAATAAATTCACTCCTTTGGCTTTTGCTTTCGCGATCAGGCTATTGGCAAGGTCAAGCTTATCAGCCTCCACTAATGATTTGCCAATGCTGCCTCCCTGTGCCTTGGCAAAGGTATAAGCCATACCACCGCCGATGATCAGGTTGTCTACCTTATCCAGCAGGCGTTCTATCAATTCAATTTTATCGGATACTTTAGCACCACCCATGATGGCAGTAAAAGGTTTGGCAGCATCATTCAATACTTTTTCGGCATTGGTCAGTTCGCCTGCCATCAGGTAACCAAAACATTTAGCCTCTGGGAAAAACTGCGCGATCACTGCGGTTGAGGCGTGGGCCCGGTGGGCCGTACCAAAGGCATCATTCACATATACATCGCCTAAGGCAGCCAGTTTTTCTGCAAAAGCTTTATCACCTTGTTCTTCTTCTTTATAAAAACGCAGGTTCTCTAATAACAATACTTCACCTTTTTCCAGGTCTTTTGCTTTTTCAACAGCTTCGGGGCCTATGCAATCATCAGCAAACTCTACCTGCTGACCTAACAAATCCGACAAATGGGGGATCAAATGTTTTAAGGAATATTTTTCTTCCGGACCGCCTTTTGGCCTGCCCAGGTGCGACATCAGGATCACTTCGCCGCCATCTTTCAATATTTTATTGATGGTTGGCAAGGCCGCCGTCATCCGGTTATCATCGGTTATATTATAATCCTTATCAAGGGGGACGTTAAAATCAACCCTGACAAGGGCCTTTTTTCCTAAAAAATTTATTTGATCTACTGTTTTCATATTGTTTAGTGGTCAGAATTATACGGGCTGCCAAATTCAGCAATTAATTCTAAATTCAGAACGTAAAAATGAAAAAGGTGTTTGAGGCTATTGGATTTTTAAATACAGCACATGATGCGGGCCGATACCGGGCACTTCAAATTCATCCGATATAATTTCGAAACCAATGTTCTGGTAAAACCTGATGGCTTTCTTCCGGGCATTGCACCACACGTAATTTACTTTTTGCCCACGCATGTAGACTATCGCAAAGTTTACCAGTTGATTGCCGAAACCCTTGCCGCGATATTTTTCGAGCGTAGCCATTCCACGCAACTGGTAGGCCTTACCTTTATATTCTCCATATGCTTTAGGGTGAAAGGACGCGATACAAGCCAACTGTTCCCCGTCAAAATATCCTAAATGAAATGAACCTTCGTCCTGGTCCCCTGGGAAGCGACATTCATCCAGTGTCAGCCTGCCTTCGCGCAATACTTCATTACGGATGGCTAATACCTCATCAGCCTGAATAAACCTGATCATGCTTTAGTACGTTTATTTTTGCAACCAGGTCGGCCAGGCGGCTTGAGTAGCCCATTTCGTTATCATACCAGCCAACTATTTTTACCAATCCGCCAACCACCGAGGTAAGCTTTGAATCGAAAATACAGCTGTGCGGGTTATCCAGGATATCATTTGAAACTATAGGATCTTCGGTGTACTCCAATATATTTTTCATCGGCCCATCGGCAGCATGTTTAAATGCCAGGTTAATAGCCTCAACCGTAGCGGGTTTTTTTAAGCTGCAGGTAAAATCGGTAAGCGAGCCGTTCAGCACAGGCACACGGATACCGGCACCGCCCAGTTTCCCACTCAAATGCGGGAAAATATTGGTGATGGCCTTGGCCGCCCCTGTAGTGGTTGGGATGATAGAGGCCGATGCAGCCCTCGCCCTGCGCAAGTCCTTATGAGGCGCGTCGTGCAGGTTCTGGTCGCTGGTCATGGAGTGCACGGTGGTGATATACCCATCAATAATACCCCAGTTATCATCCAGTACTTTTACCATGGTGGCCACATTATTGGTAGTGCATGATGCATTGGATAATATAGGTGCATGCAGATCGATCAGATGATCATTCACTCCTATTACTATGGTAGGTATATTTTTATCAGTAGATGGGGCCGAAATAATTACTTGTTTGGCCCCGGCGGTTAAATGCTGCCCGGCGCCTTTTTCTGAAGTAAATTTCCCGGTCGCTTCAATGACCAGGTCGATATCCAGTTCTTTCCAGGGTAACTTTAACGGATCTTTTTCGGCTAATACTTTTATTTGGTGGCGATTGATGTATAAATGCCCGGCGTCAAAATCAACTCCGCCTCTAAACGTACGGTGAACAGAATCGTATTTAAATAAATGGGCGAGTGTTTCGGTATCGGTCAGGTCATTGATGGCAACTACCTGTATACCAGGGCTGGAAATTACGTTCCTTAAAAAAACTCTCCCGATACGCCCAAATCCGTTTATTGCAATCCTCATAACACTAAAAATATAGTGCAAAGTTACACAATTAGAAATATACAGTTATTGCCTTATGCGGGGCAAAGTAATGATGATGTAATTTCTTTGGGGAGATTTACCCAGTTAGATGAACAAGTTCTTCACAGTAACACTTTCGCGTTCTTTCGAGCGGATAAAGAAGGTGATGGTCCAGTTAAATAACAGGCAAACCAATAAGATCAGTCCGAGCAAAATGGTGTTACCATAAGCCCTGAAACATATTACCGTACCGATGCAAAGTATATTTAAACCGGCCAATATCAAAGTGGTTTGCAAATGGTTGAAACCAAGCTTTAACATACGATGATGGATGTGGTTACGGTCGGCGGCAAAAGGTGATTGACCAGTTGATAAGCGCAGGATAAATACACGTACCGTATCAAATATAGGCCCTATCAAAATGGCTACTGCCAGGGCAGGGGCCGAGAAAATTTCGGGGACATTTACGTTTGTGAATTTATTCAGTTCGATAAATTTCACGGCCATTACCACGGATATTAAACCGATAAGCATGGAGCCCGTATCGCCCATAAATATTTTTGCAGGTGTAAGGTTAAATTTCAGGAACCCGAATATGGCGCCAACCATAGCCAGCGAAACCGCTGCTAGTTGGTATTGGTGCATGTACATAAACAACGCGGCGAAGCAGCCATTCACTACAATGCCTGTAGTGGCAGCCAATCCGTCAATACCATCAATCAGGTTAAAGGCGCTAACTATTAATATAATGGTTAGAACAGATAATGCAACGCTTGGCCAGTAAGGCAAGTTATAAATACCGAACACACCATACATGCTGCTTAAGCGGATATTGCCAAACAGTGTCAGGATAGAAGCTACTATAAATTGTATAACGAATTTGGTACGTGAATTTACTCCCGAAAGATCGTCCTTTAACCCCATTGCGAACAAAATGATACAAGCGGTAAGCAAATAATTGATAGGCAACGACTTATCTGTCATGCTAAATAACAGGGAAGTAATAGTAAAGCTCACAAAAATAGCTACGCCGCCTAAACGCGGGATCCCATGATCATGCTGTTTTCTGAAATGCCCTAAATCATCATATAAATGCCTTGCACGAGCTACGTGGAGTATAGAAGGGATAGCGAGTAGTGTTATCGAAACGGAGAATGCTACTATTATGATGTAATATACTAAATGATAAGAGAGTAAAAGTTCTGTCATGGAATATAATTAATTGTAAGTAATCAGTTATACCTATAATCAGGTGCCCAAGTTACTAAAGTTTTCATAATTGTTAAATAAATTGCATTATTTTACGTATCGGCTTGAGTAATATGGTGATAACTGGGAACAAAATACCATTATTGTGCATTGCTTTTAAGTCAAATTGCATTGCTTTTACGCGATTATTTAAACTTTTGTTACTTACACCCCCAATATTCATTTTCACCATCACTTTGTTCAAATAAATTACCTCTGCTTTATTGGCATGTATAAACCTTAACATCAGCTCATAATCAGCAGCGCTGCCATAGTTAAGG
>Ga0206976_1017_pt1 | contig 20296 bp, 16 predicted proteins | sample Alteio_BWOrgHeat_82_FD_152926 | JGI IMG/M metagenome (GOLD analysis project Ga0206976, IMG submission 152926) | Enriched cells from forest soil in Barre Woods Harvard Forest LTER site, Petersham, Massachusetts, United States -... | ecosystem: Environmental > Terrestrial > Soil > Temperate forest >... | reverse complement strand
CTTTCTCACACATTATTTCCTTGATTTTTTCTTTTCAGATTTGGTTCCATCTTCGGCAAGTAGTTGAAGTTTTGCCTTTTGCAATTCCTGTTTTTGTGCAGAAGTCACTTCCAGATAGTTCAGGTTCAATTTATCGAATTGCTTTTTTATAATGCTGGCAATGGCCAACCTTGCATACCACTTGTCATCGGCGGGAATAACAAACCACGGAGCGTGTTGGGTAGAAGTAGCGCTGAGAGCTTCGTTGTAGGCTTGCTGGTAATCGTCCCAATAGACTCTTTCCTTCAAATCGGACAAGGAAAATTTCCAGTTTTTACCAGGGTCTTCAATGCGCTCTAAAAATCGTTTCTTCTGTTCCTTTTTAGAAACATGAAGGAAGAACTTCATAATGATCATACCGTTGTCGGTCAGGTTTTTCTCAAACCGACGGATTTGTTTGTAGCGACTATCCCAAAATTTTGGACCAATATCATTTACCAGTTCTATTCCCGGAATATTTTCATTGAGAATCCATTGGGGATGCACTTTTGTTACCAGAACATTTTCATAGTGCGACCGGTTGTGGATTGCTATTTCGCCTCGGGCAGGCAAGGCTAGTTCGTGCCGCCAGAAGTAATCGTGATCCAATTCGTGCGCATTTGGTGCCTTGAAGCTATACACCTTCACACCTAAAGGGTTAAACCCCGACATGATGTGCTTTACGGCCCCGTCTTTTCCAGCGGCATCCATCGCCTGCAGAATAATTAATACACTGTAGCGATTGTGTGCATAAAGCTTGTCTTGCAAATCAGCCAGGTACTTACGACTTGTATCCAGCATTTTTTCAGACTCCTGTTTGTTTAAAAGCTTGCCTTTATAACCTGTATCAAAATCTTTCAACTTGATTTTTTTCTCAGGCGTGACTGTCATTTTCTTAATCGGAATTATATTTTCATCGTTACTCATAAACCAGGGTTATTAGTTACACAATCTAAGCATTGAATTTGAGGCCGCGAAATGACCTGTCTCGCTGCACTTGAATGACACAAATCGCTTTTAAATGAGGTGAATATTTATTAAATTTAGTTATGCCTCAAAATTCTATTGTGGCGTAGTATCTTTTAAACAAATCGATACAACATGGTCTAAACAAAAAACACTAACCGTATGAAAACTCAAACGAAATCCCTTCTGTTTATTTTCATCGCATGGTTTGCATTCGTTACCGCTGTTGGCCAACCCAACGACATTGCGGCGATCAAAGAAGTAATCGCTAAAGAGACCGAATCATTTATGGCTGTAAACAAGCAGGGCTGGGCTGATTGCTGGCTCAAAGCACCATATGTTTATTGGTCATACTCCGATTCTACAAGTACAAGTTTTGTAGAAGGCTGGGATGGGCCCAAAGGAATTGAAAAGACTTTTGAAACTTACTTCAAAACTGCAAAGCCTTCCAAAGCCACGATCACAAATAACTGGCTTGATATTAAAGTATATGGCAACGGAGCGTACGTTCGCTTTGTACAAGTTGTAAAAGCCGAGATTGACCATGACGAAACTTCACAGGTGCGTGTACTCGAAAAGAAAGACGGGCAATGGAAAGTAATTTGTGTTGGTGCTGTGGCAAAATATCCGGTCGAGCAGATCATCAATCACTAGAACTGGTTTGTACGAAGCATTACCAAGGTACAAGCTTCAAGTGAGTCAATGCCTTTTTCGTTTAATAGTTTCTCGAGTTGTGGATTTTCCGTTCCAGGATTAAATATGACCCGTTTAGGCTCAAGGCTCAAAATGTAATCATACCATTCCAATTGGTTATTGGGGTTTATATAAAGTGTGATGGTATGCACGTTGGTAATTTGAGGGCGCTGTCGAAGATCTAGAATTTCTTTTCCGAAGACTAGGCCGCGCTTTATTCCGACAGGAACAAATTCAATTTGATGCTCGTCAAGCATTTGGGCGGCCAGATAGGCATACCGCGATTTGTTCTCAGTTGCTCCTATGATGACTGTCTTTTTCACCGGATTCATTTTTTTAAATACAAACTTACCAACGCTTCTGCACAACGTTCGCCATCCATAGCAGCCGATACAATACCACCGGCATAACCAGCGCCTTCGGCACAAGGGAACAATCTCTTGATTTGAGGATGTTCCAGTGTTTGCTTGTCGCGCGGGATACGCACCGGCGATGACGTTCGGCTTTCCACACCTATCACTTGCGCCTCATCGGTAAGATAACCTTTCATCTTGGTACCAAAGTTCCTGAATCCCTGTCTTAAACTTTGAAAAATAAAGTCAGGGAGCACTGATTTCATATCTACGCTTTTGAGACCAGGCTGATAAGAAGTCTCTAACAGGGAATCCGAAACTTTCCCCTCTACAAAATCAGTCAATCGTTGCGCGGGAGCAGTCTGATTTTTGCCAGCCTCAGAGCAAGCCTTCTGTTCAATTTCCATTTGAAAATACATTCCTGCCAACGGGCCGAACTGATGAAATGGTTTAAAATCATTTTCGTTCACCGCTACAACAATACCGGAGTTGGCAAATTTTGAATCCCGACGTGAAGGGCTCATGCCGTTAACCACAATTTCTCCAGGTGCAGTTGCTGCAGGCACAATAAATCCTCCCGGACACATACAAAATGAAAATACACCGCGCTCCATACCATTCACTTTGGCTTGATGAACAAGTGAATAGGATGAAGCAGGTAAGTATTGCCCACGCTCGGTAGCACAATGATATTGCACTTTGTCGATAAAATTTTGTTGGTGCTCTACCCGAAGGCCCAATGCAAATGGCTTAGTCTCAATCAGGATTTTTCGCCGATGCAAAAGCTGAAAAATATCCCTTGCAGAATGGCCGGTGGCAATGACTACGGCCGCCGCATCGTGTTTAGTTCCATCGGCAACAATCACTCCTTTAATTTCATCTTCCAACATAATGAAATCAACCACTTTCTGCTCAAAATGAATTTCTCCTCCGGCATTGAGAATACTTTCACGCAAGGCCGCCACCAGTTGGGGCAATTTGTTTGTACCGATATGCGGATGCGCATCAAACAATATCTCTTCAGGGGCACCATGAGCAATTAGAATCTCTAAAATACGCTGCACGTCACCACGCTTGGTAGATCGCGTGTACAATTTACCGTCAGAGTATGTGCCTGCTCCACCTTCGCCAAAGCAATAGTTCGACTCTGGATTGACGATGTGCTCTTTATTAATGGCGGCCAAATCGCGTCTTCGAGCCTGCACATCCTTCCCTCGTTCAAAAATAATCGGCTTAATGCCCAGTTCAATCAACCGGATAGCGGCAAACAAACCCGCTGGCCCTGCACCTACAATAATCACTGAGGGCTTTTTACTAACGTCGACATAGTTATTATTGTAGAAAGATATTTTTTGCTCACCAACAGGTGTCAGTTCCACCTGCACCTTCACTAAAACATTTCTCCCGCGAGCGTCGATTGACCTGCGGATGGGGCGGACAAAGACCTCCTCGGGATTAAGGTTCAGTTTTGAGTAAAGCCTGGACTTAAATAGAGCTTCGTCAAAGGCTTCTTCGGGCTGTAAACTGACTTCAATTTTTTTATTCATAAGAAAGGTAGTTACCCTTTCAAAAAGGAATGCGAAGGTAACAATTACTGAAAATCTCTCCGCTCCCTTTATATTTGCGCCTTTATTTAGATCATGAAAGTAAATTTTATTGAAGAACTGCGCTGGCGTGGCATGTTGCACGATATCATGCCAGGAACTGAAGAGCAACTATTGAGGGAAAAGACAGCCGGGTACATCGGGTTTGACCCTACAGCCGATTCGTTGCACATCGGCAACCTTGTTCAAATAATGTCACTGGTTCATTTTCAGTCCGCTGGTCATAAGCCCTTGGCACTTGTAGGTGGAGCAACCGGAATGGTGGGCGATCCATCAGGCAAGTCGGCCGAGCGTAATCTTCTGTCGGAGGAAACACTTAGGCACAACGAGTCATGTGTAAAAAAACAACTGGAAAAATTCATTGACTTCTCTCCTTCTGCCAACAGCGCAGAAATGGTGAATAACTATGACTGGTTCAAGGGTCTTGGTTTTCTTGAATTTATCCGTGACGTAGGCAAACATCTTTCGGTGAACTATATGATGGCAAAGGATTCCGTGCAAAAGAGATTGGAAACAGGTCTTTCATTCACTGAATTTAGTTATCAGTTGGTTCAGGGTTATGACTTTTACTGGCTCTACAAAAATAAAAATTGCAAGCTGCAGATGGGCGGCTCTGACCAGTGGGGAAACATCGTGACTGGCACTGAACTCATCCGCAGAAAAGACGGAGGCGAAGCATTCGCGTTGACTACTCCGTTGATCAAAAAAGCAGACGGTACCAAATTTGGGAAAACCGAACAAGGGAATGTTTGGCTGGATTCGCAGAAGACCTCACCTTATGCGTTTTATCAATATTGGCTGAACGCCTCCGATGAAGACGCTGCAAATTTCATAAAGATCTTTACCCAGAAAAGCAAAAGTGAAATTGACTCGCTGATTGTAGAGCACCAGCAGGCGCCTCATTTGCGCAAACTTCAAAGCGAATTGGCTAAAGACATAACAGAACGAGTACATTCAAAGGCAGATGTGGAAAGTGCACTAAAAGCTTCTTCAATTTTGTTTGGGAATTCTGTAACCGAAGATTTGTTAGGTCTTGACACGCAAACATTCATGGCCGTATTCGAAGGTGTTCCGCAAATCACCATTACAAAGTCCAGCTACGAAGCCTGCGCAACGATTACAGATCTGCTTTCGGAAGCAACCCATAGCAAAATATTCTCATCTAAAGGTGAAGCGCGAAAAATGATTATTGCCGGTGGTGTGAGTATGAATAAGCAGAAAGTAGAAGACGCAACTCAAAAGCCAAAGTATGATCTACTTTTGCAAAGATATCTGCTGGCTCAGAAGGGGAAGAAAAATTATTTCTTGATCGAAATCGCCGATTGACATGTGGGCTGACTGGAGGGAAGCTTTCAAAAATAATCGCTTCCGAATTCACTTAATTATTGCCCTGCTGGGACTAGCGGCATTCGCCATCTCGCTTCCTTATTTTTTTAACAATATCCTTTTGCCAAAACCAGGGGTGCAGTTAAGCGATCCGATATTGAATTTCTTTACCCCCACAAACTGGTCAATTGAAATTTTTGTCCTGATTTACGTCTGTACAGTGTTGTCATTAGTGTCGAATATCAAAGACCCAAAGGTAATTTTACTTGGTTTGCAGGTATATGTAGTAGTCAACTTTATGCGCATGGTTAGCCTATACCTGTTTACGCTCGAAGCTCCTGAAGGCACTATTCCGCTCAGCGACCCATTTCTCACCGTATTTGCTTACGGCAAGGAAGTCTATGTAAAAGACCTCTTTTTCTCAGGCCACATTTCGACTCTCTTTCTGTTATACATGATCGAGAAAAGAAAATCCTTACAATGGTTAACACTTATCTCCGCACTTGTAGCATCCTTATTTCTGGCGTGGCAACGCGTACATTACACGCTCGACATGGCAGCGGCACCATTGATTGTCATTGCCGTGTATCGGCTCTTTAAATGGTTCAATTCAAAATTTATTTTTTCTGCTCCCGAGTAGTAAACTATCAATTTGGTAGATTTAGTGAATGAGTAAGAAAAGAAACCCTGTTTAACACCAGTCTTTGGGAGAACATAGTTAATTTAGCCTACGTATAACGGTTTAATTAAAATTGTATTAACTTAGCGATAACTTTCTATTAACCTATTTTGGGAAAAGACATGGATTTGAACGGAGCAGCAACTAAGAACTTTAAAGGTGAAGTCAACGGTAAAAACCATTCCCCCAGCAATGGACATCATAACGGAAATGGTCACGTTAATGGAAAGGATCGATTTCACAATAATTACCCGGTTTTTCAATTGGAGGAAAAATTAACTGAAGAACAGAAAAAATTCTTTGATAAAAATGGATTTATCCACTTCAAAAATTTCATTCCCAAAGAAAAAGTAAATGAGCTTCTGAGAGAAGCGGAGGCTATTCAGAATGAATGGGTAAGTAAAGATTATAAGATGATCAACGGGGTGCCAATAAAATATGGCACTGACGTAGACGGAAAAAAAATAGTTCAGCGATTTGCATTCCTCAATCAGCACAGCGAGATTTTTGCTAACGTACTTAAAGATTCGCGTTTGAAGGGATTATTTGAATTGATTGGCGCGGCAGATTGCCGTATCGGCGAAAGCGAAAAAGACGGTCTCGTTTTTAACCACTACATCAATACAGACGAAAGTAACTTCAGTCAGTTAGGCTGGCACACAGATGCTTTGCGCGATATTTTTCAAGGCCAGAAAATTATGCCTATGCTCAACGTAGGTATCCACCTGGATAATTCTACAACCGATAACGGCGGCCTACGCTTAATTCCGGGTACACATAACAAGGGAATCAGAACGATGCTGTTCAAAAAAATATATTTCATCAGTCACAAACCCGACAAGAAAGAAGTTGGCCTAAATGTGGAGGCTGGAGACCTTACCGTACATGATGGCCGCTTGTGGCATCGTGTTGCCCGCTCACCATTTGTGGGAGAAAAAAGTCGCAGACGAGTTATGTATGTACCTATCGTTTCCGGGAAATATGTTCCTCGCTCAGAGAATAGCAAACCCTTGCTGTATCAGCGCCTTATCGCTATTACCAATAAATAACTAATCATGGCTTTCGCTCTTGTTACAGGCGCCAGTGGCGGCATTGGTTTGTGTATTGCGCGCGAACTGGCTCAAAGAAAGATCGATCTCCTGCTGATTGCGCGATCCGAGCAAAAACTTCTGGAAACCAAAAGCGAGTTTGAGGAAAAATATAAGATCAGAGTTGAAGTATTGAGCCTCGATCTCTCACTGCCTGGCAGTGCGCAAAAGGTGTCTGCGTGGATCATTCAAAATTCTTATCCAGTAAATATCCTTGTTAACAATGCAGGGTATGGAACTTGGGGGAGTATTGAGAAATCTGAATGGAGCACATTAAGTAACATGATGCAGTTAAACATGTTTTCTCTCGCCGAGTTGTGCCACGTCATGTTGCCGGAGCTAAAAAAACACAATAAGTCGTATATTTTGAACGTAGCCAGCACGGCTGCTTACCAAGCCGTTCCAACGTTGGCAACCTATGCGGCATCGAAAGCCTTCGTAGTACTTTTTACCCGAGGTCTTCGCAAGGAAATGAGCGGGTCACCTGTTTCTGTTACATGCCTAAGTCCCGGAGCAACATCCACCAACTTCATAGATCGCGCCGGCATGAATTCATTAAAAGAACGTGCCGAAAAATTCAGTATGAAAGCGGAAGATGTCGCCAGGATAGCCGTCAATGGAATGTTTAAAGGAAAAGCAGAAGTCATTCCCGGCTTAGTGAACTGGTTATCGGTTCAATTCACTTATCTGTTACCGAAAACCATTATCGAGAATATTGCAGCCGGACTTTACAAGACAAAACCCTAAAAGGCCTCGGTGATATTAAAATAAGATCCGTTGGACTGCTGGCCAAAGCCAAAGTCGAGTCTAAAATTCAATTTCTCTTTTTTATCAATTGCATATCGTAAGCCGGTTCCCAGGGATGGCTTTAAACCCTGAAAGGTAAAGAGATCGCTGGGTTGATTTCCCACGCGTCCTGCAGCGGCAAACACAACCATCCCAAAGCGCCCGATTATTGGAAACCGATGTTCCACCTGGGCTCCAATTAAATTATTGTCAGTATAACGTCCCTCATAATAGCCGCGCATAATCGAGTTACTGCCAATGTTGGCCATACTGCGCAGTGGAACCGTTCCGGTATTTGTATTTAAAACAAATTGAAAGGCAAGTACCTGGGTATGAGCAATCGTAAAGTACTTCCGAATGTCAACCGCTTGAGTTACATAATTAAACTTACTACCTAAAAAAGCTGAAAAATTATTCACATAATAAGAAAAGTAAAATCCTTTGTTCGGACTAAATGCATTGTTCCTTCCATCCCAAAGCGCCACAAAGCCAAGTCCTGAGACGAAACTTCCATTTCGTCCCGGCACATTTTGCTGATCAAAAATACTGGTGCCCGCCGGCTTGCCTGCACCATAGTCGAATGAGAATACATTTTGTATTTCGTAGGCTGCACCCAAAAAAAGGTTTTTATATGTCTTTCGAAGAAGCTGAGGAAACAGATAAAACTGCCCGACGGTATAATGCTCCATAGCGGCATCCTGAGAATTATTTCCCAAGCCCCAGAATCGATCGGGGAAATAGCTGGCTGAAGCTTTGGTCTTCAAAATATATCTTTCATTATGAAAGAAGATCGTGCTCTCCATCCCGAAGACAGCCTGTTTTCTCAAGGTGTACAATGCCAATGCCTGCACGAAGGAAGTACGCACAGTCGTATCTCTGCCCAATTTAAAATAATAATTTCCTGCTCCTCCAAAGGCCAGCGTAGTTTCGGGAGAATAGATCATAGCAGGAAAAGCAAAGAGCTTTCGCTTTTTGCCCCGCCTTGTTATAGAATCCTTTTTTTCGAGATTAATCTGCGCGTCGGCGATATTGCTGGCGCAAAAAAATAAAAGGAACGAGACACAAACGCAGATCAGCCGACTAGACACGTGTTGATATTCAAAGCAAATTGCTTATTTCGTCTTTAAAACAAAAACTACTTGCCCTTTCGATTTCTCGGGCACTTTTCCGTTGGATGTACGGATCAAGGAGTTCTTTCTGATTTCATTTTTCAATAACTGTTCGGCTCGCGGGCTAAGGCCGCGTTCCAAAGTGGTTATACCAACAATCTCGCCGGTTTCGTCGCATTCAATTTCAAAAACAATCCTGCCGTCTTCATTATCCGGCAGATCGGGAGTTTTTGGCTGATTTGCCCATGCCCATCCTGACATTGCCAATCCAAAGCCATCGCCGCCACCTCCGCCTCCGGGTTTACCATACAAAGCTTTAGCATCAAGCTTTCCCTGAGGGCTTCCCTTGTCACCAACCTTACCTGGGTCGTCACCCTGACTTTGACCACTTTCGCCTTTTTTGATGCCAGGGTTACCCGTATATGTTGCCTCTTTTTTTACAGTAGGCTTTATCTCTTCAGTATTCTTACTGTCTTTCTTAACCTCTACTTTTTCTTTAGGTTTATCTTCGTCTTTCTTTTTTTCTGTCTTCACTGTCACCGGGCTGTCTTCATCAGAAAGCACTGCAGCTTCTTTTTTATCCTCGGTGGCAGTTGCTTTTTGGGCGGCTTCCTTATCGGGTTCTTCGCTGGGAGTTTGTTCTTCAGTCTTAAGCTCCACCGTCTTATCATCCGTGGCTGAGTTGCCTACAGGCTTATCTGGCTGTATGTCACCACCACCTTGGGTATCGAGACCAAAATTTAATTCAACACCATATTCAGGTGCTGGTGGATATGGCGCACGCCAAGAGACTAAGAAAAAGAATGCTAAAAAAAGGCATGAATGAAGGCCGGCTGATACCAGAAATGCAATCCGTTTATTTTTTTTCTCCTGCCCTTCCATTCAATTCCCCGTTTTGGGTATTTAATATTTCATTACCCAGAGTGCGTTTCCATAATCCGCTTTTGAAGCGTCTGCACTGGATTGTGCGCTAGCAAATGAATCATAGTCTCCAATACCAAGTCGGTAAAATTTCCATTTACCAAAAGGAGGAATGATTTTGCTTCCAGTTCCCTTAGCGCTTAATTTCTTGGCATAATCCATTACCAAGTCGCCATCAATATCGCTGGTCACAATAACGTAGTAATGACCAGTGCGGGCTGTAAGTGTTTCAATTGTACCTATTGCAGGCTTGGCATTAGCAGCTGCTTCGCGTTTTAATCTTTCTTCTTCGGCTAATTTGGCAAGACGCTCATCTTCGGCTTTTTTCGCTGCATCTGCTTTTTCTTTGGCTAATAGCTCCTGCTTGGCTTTCTCTTTTGGCAGGTACACGAATTTATAAATCAGAAATGCGGCTACAACCACAACCAACCCTATAAGCACAGTTATTACCATACCTGACTTGGATCCGCCATCATCTTCGTCTTCTTCATAGACAGGTGTCTCCTGCGCTATGCTTTCTTTTGAGAAAGTATGAACCCGAGACGTCTCTTCCCCTTTGGCAGGCTCGTCCTCTGCAGGCTTGGCCGGATCTAATTGGTCGAGTGGTTTATACTCAATATCGGGTAAGCCGAAGTTATCCTCATCATTAGTGTTCTTATTGGAGTCATCAGTAGTGTTTGCCATATCGTTAGGGTTAACTGTATGTTATACAAAAATAAAGGAATTTCCCTGAATATTAATCAATTTCAAAAGCTCCAGCTTGCCCCGCCCATCACCTGGAAGCCCCGCACGGGGTAGTTCAAATACAGCTGATAGTTGCTCGAAAGTATATTATTGAAGTTGAGGAACACCGAAAATTGCTTTGACAAAAAATAGTTCGCCTTCAAATTCAAATCAGCTGCTGCATTTAATGTTACCAGGTTTTTCTGTTCTAAATCCAGCGCTTTGATCCCGCCTTGTGCAATAAAATCAATACCTAAGAACAATTTGTCATAAATATTATACTGAGAATTTACTGTGAGCCTGTACGTGGGTCGTTGCAATGCGCCATTACCAAAGGGGTTTCCACTAATCGCATATTGGCTGCCAATCTGATTGGCTATCGTTGACGAATAGGCGAAATAATCACCGCGGGCAACCAGTTTAAATGATTCCGTAGAATAGCTCAACTCACCAAAAAAATTGGTGCGCTGAGTAGTGCCATTGTCATAGAAGACATTGAATTTAGACCGATTGATAGCACCTACATCCGTTTGATAATAGTACAGATTTTTTAAAGAGGCCAGAGACAAGCCTGCCCCAAACGAAACCTTACCACTCACTTTTCCTCTAAGGCCGGCCAAAAACTCTAAGGCGCGATTGGTATTGAAGATATTAATGTTGGAATTAATCCATACGTTTTCGCGCGAAAGCGAATGTAATGATACCTTGTCGATATCGCCGGTAAGACCTGCATAAGCCTCCACCGAAGGAGACAAAGCATAATTAGCCGCAAGATTGGGATACGCATGTAGTCCATTCTGCTTTCCGATGGTATCATTTTCAACAGCAACATTCGCGCCCAGCGTCAACGTCAGATTATCCATTGGCATAAACTGATAGGCTGGCTTCAGTTTAAATATCATGCGGGCCTTTGCAGGTACAAGTGCATCTTTTCTGTTGATCAGATAATAATCGGAATTGACGATGATTCGTTTCTTGGCATTAATCTTATACTGACTGGAGAAATTCAGATTCATTTCACCTTCACTTGCGGAGTAATGATCGGTAAGATTACTGTAACCAGCCTTGAAATTATATTTATAATCAGATTGCTTGGAGTTCTCCAACTCGCCACCCAGGCTTACGATGGTGTAGCTCTGCCGGATAGAGCTAGCATCGACTACCTGACCGGGTTGGTAGCCATAGAAATGAGCTACTGTATTTTCCGCATTGACAAAACCACCCAGCGCCACGTTGTTGCTCATCGTCTTACCAAACAACCTGAATTCTGTATTTCCACCCGCGGAGTTACTACCATCCACGGGGCCATTCAAAAAGCTGCGATGATAAAACTTCACTCCATAATATTTAGTCTTATTCCTCTTGTTGGTGATGTATGCTTCCGCGTATGGTGAGCTATAATTGCCAAATCCAGCACTCACATAATTGCCGTAAATTTTTGAGATCGACTCAGCTTTTAACCGCAATGGCCGAATAGCAGGGTTGTAATCACCAGCATTGAAGGATAAATTTTTAAATTGATATGTTATCTCCGGCTTGATCGGTTCAACCGGGCGAGGTGGTACTTTTTCAAAATTACGATTTGCCTGTGGCAATGATATCTGCCGGTCTTTTACTATTTCAATCTCTACTCTTTGGATTTCCCCTTCGCCCCATTTTTCCTTTTCATCTTGGGCACAAACTGTAGAGATGGAAAAGGCAAAGCAAAAAATAAAAATGAGAATCACAAGAGTCAAAGATTGAGGCTGATCACTGATGTCTATTGACCGATATCTATTCCTGCTGTTCATCAGTTTTTATCGTTAGAGGTCGAGTCTGTCTTTGCGGGCTGCTGCTTCTTCAACTCATCAGCATCAATTTTCTTAAGTTTTTCTGCCGCCTGTTTTTTCACTTCTTCTAATGGAAAATTATCGATGAGTGATTGTAGGGTGGCTTTGGCTTGGTACGAATCGTTCATCGCCAGGCAATCATCTGCGAGTAGCAAATAGGACTTCCCTACCCAATCCGTATATGATGCAAAATCGGTGTGCAATCCAATTAGCGTTGCATAACATTGCTTGTAATCCTTGGTGATATAAAAAATTTCTGCCAACCGGTATTTCGCCTCAGCACCGTATTCATCCTGGGCTGCGTTGATGGTACCCAGCAACTCGTCTTTGGCAGTTTCGTAATCTTTTTTACCTATAGCTGCCTTTCCAAGAAAAAGTGAAGCTTTGTTTTGCGCTCCCGCATTCACACTTCCTTTCTCAAGAATTATTTTCGCGTATTTTTCAGTAGAGTCATATTGCGCCAGGGAATAATAAGATTCCATCAGGCCATTCCATGCATTGTACTGTTCTTTCTTGTTGGCAGCCTCTCTCGCAAGTGTCTGAAAAAAAGGTACAGCTTTATCGAAGTGCGTCTGTTTAAACTCAAGCTCGGCAATGCGACCCGTAACTTTGCCGGCCATTGAAAAGGTTTTGTCAGGATTTATCTCATAGTAAAGTGTCAATGCTTTTGAAAAATCTTTCAAACGGTAATTGGCTTCCGCCTGATAATACTTGGCTTCTGATAATCGGCTGCTTTGTGGATAGGCAATGATGTAATTGTCAAAGTTCTTAATAGCATTGGCATACTTCTGATCGAAATAAAGATTTTTGGCTGCTTCAAATTCCACGGCTTCAATTCCTTTCGCGTCGGGGTTTACATTTTTATACATTGCCAGGTACTTATCAAACTCGCCAGAGCGCCCTGCCAGATTGAGAGCCTCCTGCAATGACAGCAACACATCTTTGGCTGCCGGATGATTTGGGTAATTTTCAATCACAGTAATATAATCCTGCGCAGTCTTATTATAATCCTTCAAATTGTAATAGGAGGCTGCACGGCGCACATATGCAAAAGGTGTGAACGATGACGTCGGGTTAGAAGCAATCAGGCTTGCGTATCCTTCTTTGGCATCTTCATAATGGCCCTGCTCAAATTCCAACTGCGCTAACTGAAAGCGTGCCTCATCGGCAAACCGAGAGCCTGAATAATTCCTGATTACCAAACTTAATTCAGTTTTTGCCTCGGCATATCTCCTCAAAATGCCAAGAATATTTCCGGCCTGAAAGTGAGCGTAGTCATTGTCGACAGAATTGAGATTGATAGCTTTTTTGTAATACGTCAGTGCTTCAGTATAGGATTTGGAAACGTAATAACAGTCCGCCAAACGTAAAGCACCATCCGCAAGATTGGTCTGACCGGCTGGTGATTTTAAAACAAACTCCTTGAAACTAAACAAGGCGCGGTCGTACTGTTGCAAATTGAAATAAGCATACCCCAAGCCATATCGTGCTCTCAATCGCAACCCTGAATTACCATTTTCTTCTTCGACCACACGCAGATAATTGGTTGCAGCCAGTTCATATTTCTTTCCAATTGAATAAGCTTCACCGTTCCAAAAACTTGCCTCAGCGAGATAGTCTTTATCACCTGGATGCTGTAGCGATTTTTCAAAATACTGAACAGCCTGTGCATAAGCTTCCTGGTTAAATAATTCCATTCCTTTAAGCATTGTAGCTTTTTGGTAGGCACGCTCTACTCCGGGACTACGGCTTGGCAATGATTCGATATAATCGATAGCCTTGTTGAAATTATTGGCGTTCACGTAGGCTTGCGAAAGCAGCTCCTTTATTTCAATGGTGTGAGTACTGTTGGGAAATGCTTTTAATATTTTTTCGAATTCTCCAATAGCTTGATCAGCGCGACCCAAGTCGTATGAAATCTTTGCAAACTGGAAAGAAGACTCTTCTACTAATTTTGGATCCGGCTTAAACTGTCGCGCTATTCCAAATGCAGTAAGGGCCATCGGTTTTTGATTGTTCTTCAGATAAATCTGCCCGAGATAGTAAGAAGAATAAAATCCCACTGAATCAGTGTCGGCGAAAGAACTCTTCAGATAGTTCAATGCTTTAACATCCTGATTTAATACAAAAGCCGAATACCCCGCGCGTAATAAAATCTTCTTATCTGCAGTCTCTTCTTTTCCCGATAGGTACTTATCGTAACCTGCAAGCGCGTTTTTGTAATCGCCTTTCTTGTAGTTGGCTTCCGCTGTTAGCAGAGCTATCTCATCACCATTTGCTAAATCGGCACGCGAACTCACGGCTTGAGCATACGCAATCAAGGCATTGTAATCTTTTTGTTTATAATAAACATTGGCGATCAAATAAGGAACAATGCCTGCATAAGCTTCGGTTTGTTCCTCCCTCTTCAAATCAGTGATTGCATTCGAATAATCTGCAAGACTGTACTCGGCAAAGCCTGCATAATAGCTGGCTGCAGGGCCATATTGCCCGCCCTGAGCTTTGATGTAATTGAATTGATCAAGTGCATCCTTTAAAATTTTCTGACTAAACAAGCTATAGCCCCAGCGAAAATGAGCTGTATTTTGCTGTGAAGCTGATAGCGCACTAAAATCGGACTTTGCAAAATAGCTGGCCGCTTTTTTATAATTTTTTTCGGTATAAAAGAAACTGGCCAAATCACTGTAGGCAACAGAAGCCTTTGAGCTATACGGATGATTGTCGATAAAATCCTGAAGCTGTTTCTCGGCATCACTATGATATAAGTTCAGTGCGCAAATTGCCAATGAGTATTCTGCATCTTGTTTTTGGGCGCCATCTTGAGGTTGGAGACGGAGATATTGCCTGAAGTTTTCCTGGGCGGCAGCAAATTGATTTTGCTCCATCAATTCAGTTCCCGTTTTATACAAGCGGGCAGTCTTTTGCTGCATAAGCACGTCTTGTGCTACAACCTGGCTGGAAAGAAATAGAATGAAGACTGAAAAAATTTTCATCCAAAGCTTTCCCCTAAAACCCCGAAACGATGATTTTATTGCAACTTTCAGTTTAAAAAATAAATCCATGCAAAAAAATTTCAATGAAGCATGAACAGCATGGACTCAAAGCTACTAAAAAAATTACGGCGAAACGAGGCTGCTTCAAAAAATCACGCGAGCAGCCGAAAGACCAACTCCTTCAAAATCTGACCTTCGCTTTCAGAGCCCGAATTAACGCCCTTAAGTTTTAGATCGGCTTGGCGCAACAAAGAGATATTTTCAAGCGCCTTGGTTTGAGGATAACGCTGCAGTGCCGCCACATAATCTTTGGCCGCATACGGACTGATCTTCAATGCAGCCGTCAACCCTTGCGATGACCTGTCGGCTACGGTATGAGCCGCCAGCACCTTACTAAAGAATGAGTACAAAAAAGCAACCATCGGGATGCCAGGGTTTTTCTTCGGATTCGCTTCAAAGTAGTTCGAAATTTTTGCAGCCTGTTGCCAATCTTTATTGATCAATGCTTTTTGCAATTCAAAAATATTATACTCCCTGCTGATACCCACTTTAGCCATCACTTCCGCTAAGGTGATTGTCGCCTTTTGGTCGTGGCTGATCAATACCTTATCTACTTCATTGGCAAGCCGGTTCAGATCATTCCCGACATATTCAGCCAAAATACGCGCGGCATCTTCTTCAATAGAATATTTTTTTTCTTTGACGCACTCCAAAACAAAATCAACCAACTGGTTGTCGTATGGTTTTTTGAAAGTGGCAGACGTTGCCAACTGTTCAGCCTTCTTGCCTAGTTCCCGGCGTTTATCTAACGTCTTATTTTTGTGGCACAATACGAGTACAGTGGTGGGCGAAGGTTTGGCTAAATAATCAAGCAATAATTTTGAGCCGGTTTCTTTATTAAGATCCTGGATATCCTGTGCTTCTCTAACTATTACTACCTGGCGCTCAGCCATCATTGGGAAACGCCTTGCATGGGTAAGGATAGTAGCCATGGTTGCGTCTTTGCCGTAGACCACCACCTGATTAAAACTCTTCTCAGACTCAGTCAGTGCATGTTCTTCGATATATTGAGAGATCAAATCAATATAATACGTCTCTTCACCCTGTAATAAATAGACAGGGTCATATTTGCCCGACTTCAGTTTGTCTAAAATCTTTTTTGCAGAACTGTCCATCAGCGAATCTTCTTTTTGCCTGCCAAGTTAAATGCTGTTACCGCACCAGTCAAGGCACCAAACAAATGAGCTTCCCAGGAAATGCGAGGATCGGTGGGAAACACTCCATACAAAAAAGCGCTTCCATAAAGAAGAAGGATGATGATCGAAATTGTAAGAGATAAAAAATCCTGCCGAAGTATGCCATACAAAATCAAGAAGGCTCCAAGTCCATAGATCAATCCGCTGGCACCAATATGATATGACGGTCGGGGGCTGAATAGCCATACTAGAATATTGGTAACGAAATAACACCGAAAAAAACTATCCCACCAATACGGTCATAAAAAAAATAAAGAAGCGTTCCGAGGAAAAGCAGTGGAAATGTGTTGGACACCAAATGCGCAAAGTTGCCATGTATCATCGGCGCAAAGAAAATGCCCGGCAGGCCCCGAAGCGTGCGCGGCAATATTCCTAAAAAGCCTAAATCGATATGATAAAAATACTCTATGCTAAAACTCAGCCACATGATAAACACCAAACGGAAGGGCACTACCGAACTTCCAAAGATTTGATTTTCGTGTGATGCCATTAAGCGGCCGAAGGATCTTTAATCATGGGCAATTTTACATATTTGGCCTCTGCCGCTCCGATCGATTTCATTCCAAGCAACCCACCGGAGGATTTGGCAACTTTCATTGCCAGGTCGCAAATACTGATGTAATATTGCAGAGCAAAATCGTGTCCTATTTTAGCAAATATTAGATTCAATGCAGATAGCTCTTCCACTATCAACGGGTTTCGCTGCGAAACCTCAACCGGATAGCCTTGCAAAACAATCTTGAGTTTATCTTCAAAGTCCTCGCCGATTTCACGATACAATTCAATCATTTCTGCGCTCGCATTCTTCTGCTTTTTTGTCGCCTGAGTTATAGCCTCCTCTATTTCGTTGCGGTCTATATCGCCATCAGCACCGGCAATGAGGATACACACAAGAACAGGTGCTTTGTACACGAACTCCTGCTCCTGAGGTGAAAGGCGGCTCAACTGCGGTATCATTGTCTATAAAATTATAGTGTGTAAAAGTGATTTATTTACTGTAAATTTTAAAACTTTACTGATTAAATATCTTTGCACTTAATACACCATTAGCACACATGTACGAAAAAGAGCCAATAAAAATATTTGTAGTGGAGGATGATCCCACGTATACCAAGTTTTTACAGTACGTACTTGGGCTAGACCCAGACTTTGAAACTGAATTTTTTACCACAGGCAAAGATTGCATAAGTCAGCTTCACAAGAAACCTGCTGTAATTACACTTGATTATTCTCTTCCAGATATGGCAGGAGAGAAAGTTCTAAAGGCTATCCGTGAATTTGATCCCGACATCAGCGTAATTGTAATCTCGGCACAAGAAAAAATAGGTACTGCGGTAGAGCTTCTCAAATTGGGCGCCTTCGATTACATTACCAAAGACGAAGAGGCTAAAGACAGGATTCTAAATGGCATCAAAAATGCTCGTAACAAGTCATCTTTAATTCGGGAAATCGGACGGCTCAAAGAAGAGATTTCTGCCAAGTACGAATTCGAAAAAAGTATTATCGGCAACAGCCCTGCCATCAAAAAAGTCTTCGCTTTATTGGAGAAGGCAGTAAAAACTCAGATTACTGTTTCAGTCACAGGCGAAACAGGTACAGGAAAAGAATTAGTAGCCAAAGCTGTTCACTATAATTCGAAAAGAAAAAATAAACCTTTCATCGCTGTCAACATCGCTGCCATTCCTCATGACTTGATCGAGAGTGAATTATTCGGGCACGAAAAGGGGGCATTCACAAGCGCCGCCAACCGGCGGATAGGAAAATTTGAGGAAGCCGAAGGAGGTACAATTTTCTTAGACGAAATCGGTGAAATGGATCTCAGTCTTCAATCAAAATTATTACGCGTACTGCAAGAGAAAGAAATCACGCGAATAGGCAGCAATCAAACAATCAAACTCGATGTACGTGTGATCGTTGCCACCCATCGAAATTTGGCCGAAGAAACTAAGGCGGGCAAATTCAGGGAAGACTTATATTATAGGCTGCTGGGGTTACCTATCCAGCTGCCAGCTCTTCGAGAACGTGACCAGGACATTATCTTATTGTCACGCCATTTTCTTGACCAGTTCAGCAAAGAAAACCAGATGCCCAAATTCAAAATCACAGCAGATGCTCAAAATAAATTATTAAAGTACCCCTTCCCAGGAAATGTGCGCGAGCTGAAGTCTGTAATTGAATTAGCCGCAGTAATGGCAGAAGGCAATGAAGTCCGCGATCAGGATATTAATTTTCACAGTGTGGCTGGAAATGAAGCATTGTTGCTTCGCGAAATGACTTTGCAAGAATATACCTACCACATTATAAGGAATTACTTAACCAAATACGATGATAACGTACTTGATGTGGCGCGGAGGCTTGACATCGGCAAATCATCAATTTATCGCTATTTAAAAGAAATGGATCAAGCCGGCATTTAAAATGAAAGCACTTAAGACTTACGTGAAACGCGGAGGTTTCTTCAAGGCCGTTGTTGAAGACGGATCTGACATTATTTTTATCGTCGATTATACAGGGGAAATTCTTTATCACAATCCTTCTGTAAAAGAAACACTTGGCTATGGCGGCAAAAGTCTGGTCGGTAAGAACTTCTTCGATTTCATTTTGCCTTCCAGTCTTGCCACATTCAAGAAAGCATATCAGTTGAGCACGAAAAAGAAATTCAATGAGTCGGTAGAGTTTCAGTTTTTGTGTAAAGACCAATCCTATAAGTATTTGGAATTTAATTCCATCAATCTCTTTCCTACTGAAAAAATAAAAGGTCTCATACTCGACTGTCGTGACATTGCCCAGCGCAAAAAAGATGCAGAAGAGTTGTTGCGCGCACAAAAAGCAAAGGAATTGTTTTTGGCTAATATCAGCCATGAAATACGCACACCTTTGAATGGTATTGCAGGCATGGCATCACTACTGAGCCAAAGCCCAAGTATCAACGAGCAAGCTACCTATTTGCAGGCTATTCAAAGCGCAGCAGATAATTTAAAAGTAATTATCAACGATATTCTTGACCTCGCTTCGATTGAATCCGGCAAGCTAAAATTAGAGCAGATAGGGTTCAATCTGAATGACCTGCTCCATTCGCTGATCAGCACATTTTCATTTCAGGCTTCCGAAAAGAAAATTGATTTGCATTTTCACCTGCACGAAGACGCCAACCTGATCTACATCGGTGACCCAGTGCGACTAAACCAAATCTTGATCAACCTGATCAATAACGCCATCAAGTTTACACATCACGGGTCAATTTCGGTCGACTGTCGGGTGAAGAAAAAAGAAACAAAAAAATATGTATTGTCTTTCGAAGTACGTGACACCGGCATTGGCATACCCAAAGACAAACTGAAAACCATTTTTGAGAGCTTTAGCCAGGCGGATGCCAGTGTAACAAGAAAATATGGCGGCACTGGTTTAGGTCTGACCATTGTAAAACAATTGGTAGAGCTTCAACAAGGTTCCATCAGCGTAAAGAGTGAGGAAGGTGTGGGGTCAACATTTAGTTTTAGTATTCCTTATGAATTGGGAAGCCGTGATAATATCAGAGGCCATCTTACCAAAGGTCTGCCGCTGCGCAAAAAAACACTACGAGACTTGTCAGTTTTGTTAGTAGAAGACAATGACATCAATAGGCTTTATGCCAGTAGTATTCTAAAAATTTGGGACTGTAAAATCGACTCGGCCGAAAATGGTTACGTTGCTGTAGAAAAGATAAAGAATGAAGATTATGATATCGTATTGATGGATGTGCAGATGCCTGTAATGGATGGCTTTGAAGCAACCAAGGCAATTCGGGCACTCGATTCACCCAAAAAGAATTTGCCAATCATCGCGCTCACAGCCAACGCCACCCGGGCGGCGGTAGAGCAATGCCTGGCTAACGGCATGAATGATTGTATTCCTAAACCATTCACACCTGAAGATTTATATGATAAACTTTCTCGTTTCAGAACCACCGAAA
>Ga0206976_1138_pt2 | contig 20705 bp, 17 predicted proteins | sample Alteio_BWOrgHeat_82_FD_152926 | JGI IMG/M metagenome (GOLD analysis project Ga0206976, IMG submission 152926) | Enriched cells from forest soil in Barre Woods Harvard Forest LTER site, Petersham, Massachusetts, United States -... | ecosystem: Environmental > Terrestrial > Soil > Temperate forest >... | reverse complement strand
CTATGGTAGGCTTTGCGGGCTTAGAACCCACTATTAAAGCCATAAAAGCAAGCAAGGACATCGCATTGGCCAACAAGGAAACCTTGGTAGTCGCCGGCGAACTGATCACCAGCCTGGCCAAACAGCATAATGTTAAAATATTACCCGTTGATTCTGAACATTCGGCTATTTTCCAATGCCTGGCAGGAGAAGAAGCTGATGCGGTTGAAAAGATCATATTAACAGCCTCGGGCGGCCCGTTCAGGGGCAAAAGCCTGGAATTTTTGACTGGTGTAACACGCGAGGATGCCTTGAAACATCCAAACTGGGTAATGGGCGCCAAGATCACTATCGATTCCGCTTCGTTAATGAATAAAGGGCTCGAGGTAATTGAAGCCAGGTGGTTATTTGATTTAGGTGCCGATCAGATCGATATTATCGTTCATCCTCAATCTATTATCCATTCGATGGTACAGTTTAAGGATGGCTCCGTAAAGGCGCAAATGGGCTTGCCGGATATGAAATTACCCATACAATATGCGCTTACCTATCCCGGCAGGGTAAAAAACAATTTCAAAAGGCTTGATTTCACCAATTACCCGAACCTGACTTTTGAGAAACCTGACATAAAGACATTTCGCAATCTGGCTTTAGCCTTTGAGGCCCTGAAACAGGGTGGAAATATGCCATGTATCATTAACGCAGCCAATGAAGTTGCCGTGGCAGGCTTTTTGAACAACAGTATTGGCTTTTTAGCCATGAGCGATATCATTGAAGAGTGTATGCAAAAGGTTGAATTTAATGCCCGGCCCGCACTGGATGATTATTTGAATACTGACAAAGAAACACGCATCTTTGCGAAAAATTTAATACAAAAAATACCGTTAAAGACATTTACAAATTGATATAAATAACGAATGAGTATAGTGATAATGGTTGGCCAGTTACTGCTGGGCCTTTCAATTTTGGTGATTTTGCATGAGTTTGGCCACTTTATAGCGGCACGCGCCTTTGGCATTAAGGTAGAGAAGTTCTACCTGTTTTTTGATGCCTGGGGGGTAAGTCTTTTCAAATTTAATTATAAAGGCGTTGAATATGGTATCGGCTGGCTGCCATTGGGTGGCTATGTAAAGATAGCCGGTATGATCGATGAGTCGATGGATACCGAGCAGCTTGCCGGGCCGCCACAACCCTGGGAATTTCGCTCTAAACCGGCCTGGCAGCGCTTAATTGTAATGCTTGGCGGGGTAACAGTAAACATGATCCTGGGTGTGCTCATCTTTTGGGTACTCGCACTTAAATATGGCGAAGTTTACACCCCTAATGATGGTTTAAAATACGGCATAGCACCCGGAAAGATCGGTCAGAAAATAGGTCTTCTACCAGGGGATAAAATAACTGCTATTAACGGCAAACATGTTGAATATTTTGATGAACTGGTAAGCTCAAAAGTATTGCTTGGCAATAGCGTATTATCAGTTGTGCGTGGCGATCAGAACTTATCCATTACCGTGCCGGGTACTATTTTGAACGACCTGTCTGACTATGGTATTGGCGAGTTTGTAAAGCCGCGTGTAAAATTTGCACTCGATTCCATATCACCTAACAGCGGAGCTCAAAAAGCTGGCCTGGCAAAGGGCGATAGTATACTTGCTGTAAACGGCACCAGGGTTTTATTCTTTGATCAGATCCAGTCTTTGCTGTTGGATAATAAAAACAAACAAGTACAACTAACTATAGAGCACAATAATGTGATCAGGCAACAAGCGGCGCAGATAAGCAAGGATGGAACACTTGGTTTTTTACCTAAAGTAAATCTGCCTGAAGACACCATTAAATTTGGCTTCTTTGCATCATTACCAGTAGGTGCAAACAAGGCCTGGGGTACCTTCAGCGATCAATCAAAGGCATTAAGCAAGATATTTACAGGTCAGGTAAAAGCGCGTAAAGCTATTTCAAGCCCTATAGGCATAGCCGTTATGTTTGGCTCCCATATTGACTGGATCAGGTTCTGGAACCTGGTTGGTTTATTATCCATGGTACTGGCATTGATGAATCTATTACCGATACCCGCTCTTGATGGCGGCCACGCTGTGTTTTTGATCATCGAAATGATCAAAGGTAAACCACTAAGCGATAAATTTTTAGAACGTGCCCAGATAGTGGGCTTTGTGATATTGATCAGCCTGATGGTATTTGCTTTTGGCAATGACATCGTGAAGCAGATCATGAAGAAGTAATTCAGGTTTTCTCATGCATAAAAAAAGCGACCTGGTAATCACCGGGGCGCTTTTTTATGTGGTATATTGAATTTAAACCGTTGGGTCTGGTTCTGCCGTGGCATCAAAACGCAAGGGGTCCTTTTTAAATATAGCTGCAAATATCAAGGCGACAACAAACATTAGTATAATGGAAATGGCGATACCTTCTATAGTTTTAGCGATACTGACATTTTTCTGTGAGTCAAATTGTTTTTGCACGTCAGCAATCTTCGAATCTATTGTTGCCTGGTCAGCCCCGGTTTTTTCAAGCATGGCTGTGGTAGCATTTGTCATGGCATCCTGAGTCTTTTGCACCATATTAGGTTCAATTACTTTTGCAAAAATAAAATTCATGCCTACCGTTTGTACAGCATAAGCAACTAAAAACATAATGAATATTCCGGTAACTGCTTGTTTGAATATCCAATATCCACCGATCTTTTTACGCATATCTATACAGAAAAGGATAACCATTACAATCGGTATTATAATTGAAAAAATTATCGGTGCCCCAATAATCATAGCAAAGGAAGTTGTCATCCCGGTAATAAAGTAGAATGAAAAGATACCAAGCACCAATGTAATTAGCCCGAGTATTAATCCACTTGTTATTGCATTTTTTCTTATTTGCTGATTCAGATTTTCCATAATTGTGAAGGGGTTTATATTTTAATTGAAACTAACTAATATTTCTAATACCGCCATATCAAAATCCTTATTTATTGCATTTTTGGCAATAATATCTTTTTCAAGCTCTCCGGTTGCGGCATTTTGGAAAAAACACATCATCGGGTAAAATATCTCTTTGATCTCCGAGTCATCCGCAAGCGCTTTAGCGGCAGCGCTGATCTCCTCAACAGGGCTTTCCATCAGTACCTGGTTATCTATTACCGGTTCATATATATGGTACTCATCCTGGAACTCGTCCTCATCAACCAGTAAAAACTCTTTCAGGTAGTCTTCCAGGCCGGGTTCAATATCTTCATCGGCACACTCATTCAGATAAAGCAGAAGGTTTAAAAGCTCTGTACCCCTGTCTAATGTTTGCTCCTCTATTTCTTCCCACTCTTTGGTTTCCAGGTAATCCTCTTCCAACTTCTTTACATCGGCGCTGAAGAAATTGATCAGCATCAGGTCAAAGAATACCTCGCGTAAAGCCTCCAGTTTTGGTTGGTCATCAAAAACCGCGTCCAGCGATTCCACCTTACTCATAAAATCACCATCTGACGAGAAAATAGCATCAAATTTTGGTGTAAGCGGTGTGGCATCAAAACTGCCGTACGAAGAAAAAGCGCGCAAAGCAGCCCCTATGGCTGTTTCTATTTTGGGGTCGATCATATTTTTATGCTTTAAATAGCTTGTTGTTATTATAAGTTAACAAAATTGAGCCTTTAAGTTTTTGCCCGATAAAAGGCGAATTGTAGGATTTTGACCAGTTGGTTATTTTGAGATATTCCCATTCCGCATCTTTATCAAAAAGCACCACATTGGCCTTTTGCCCTTCGGCGATGACAGGAATTTCCACATTCAATATTTTCCTTGGGTTAACGGCCATCTTTTTCACGATCATGTCCACCGGTAATTTTGCTTTCAGCGCAATCGAAAATGCCGTTTGCAAGGCGACCATACCGTACTCGGCCACTTCAAACTCCACGTTTTTAAACTCCACTTCGTGTGGTGTATGCTGTGATACAATTGCGTCTATCGTACCATCCTTTAAGCCTGCGTGCAGGGCATTTACATCCTTTTGGGTACGCAGGGGTGGTTTAACCTTATACAGGCTGTCAAAGCCCAGCAGCGCTTCGTCGGTAAGCACCAAATGGTGTACCGCAACGTCGCAGGTGACCTGCAACCCTTTTTTCTTAGCTTCCCTGATCAGTTCTACCGAGCGTTCAGTTGATATGGTACTAAAGTGTATCCTGGAGCCTGTATATTCAGCAAGGTACAGGTCGCGGGCTATCATCAGTTCTTCAGCCAGCGATGGGATGCCCTTCATTCCAAGCAAAGTGCTTACTACTCCTTCATGCACCTTTGCTTTGCCTGCAATGGCGGTATCTTCCGGGTAGGAAAGTATCAATGCTCCAAAACCCTGTGCATATAAAAGCGCGCGTTCCATCAGTCCGGCGTCCTGCACGGGGCGGTTACCGTCTGTGAAAGCTTTAGCACCGCTTTGGTACATATCATACATTTCGGCCATGTCCTTACCCTCACGCTTGTAAGAGATAGCGCCCAAAGGATAAACATCCACCAAATTATTTTTGGCCCTGTTCATCAGGTATTCGATCTCGGCTTTGGAATGTACCGGCGGCTGGGTATTTGGCATCAGCGCCACACCTGTAAAGCCACCTGCAGCAGCGGCACGGGTACCTGTGCGCAGATCTTCCTTGGTTTCAAGCCCAAGCTCACCGATATTGCAATTCAGGTCGAAAAAGCCTGGCGAAAGATATTTGCCTTCGGCCTCAAAGGTATCTGCATCTGCATCAATGTTTTGGCCGATCTTAGTAATGTGGCCCTTCTCAATTAATACATCGGCAACTTGTTGATAAAAGGGCGAACCGGGGTCAGAGATAGTCGCAGATTTGATAAGCAAATTCATTAGCGCTGCTTTAAGGATGGATTGGTTTTGATCTACACCTGCGTTGCAATTCGCTGTTTATCAGATTTATAGTACCTGATCAACAGTATTTCGGCAGCCAGGAAGATCAATGCCAAAATTATACAAAGTTTCCATAATTGCAGACCAAAATTTAATTCAGATACTTCGCCCTTTAATGAAGCCTGCCCGGCTTGCAAAACGGCGCCTGCCGTCGGGAATATTTGCTTCAGATCGGTACCATTCAAATAACTCATATCCGACTCTTTCCGGTTATCATTAAACGCCAGTACAGATATAGTGCTATCCCCTTTTTTCAATTCATAATTCCCGGTCTCCTGCAATTGATCCGACACATAAAGCAGCGTACTGCCCTCCTGTTGCCTCACATCAGGTATAATAGCCTGGCCGCCTTTTACTAATTTCAGCAACTGTTTTTCATTGCTTTGTACAGGCGGTACTTCAATGCTTTCATCCTCGCCCATCGTGTAAAACAAAGGCTGATCGTGCCCGCTTAATAAAGCGATGCGAAACATCACCGGTACAAATAGCGCATGGCGCGGCAGGTTACTAAAGTCATCATCGAGCGGCACTGCCGAAACATATACCTTACCTTTACCGCTGTTATATCCGGCCCATAAATATTGCCTGCCGGGCAATTCCATCAGGCTTTCGCCATTGCTATTTGGCGCGGAATTTAACTGGTAATATTTTTTTACTACAGGCAGATCAGGTTTTTGTGGATATGATTCAAAAATATTTTTAAAAACGGGGTTTTGCAGGTTGATAGCCGATACTTTGGTATCGCCGGCAATCAATTTCTCCGGCCATGCTGCATTCATTGGTTGCAAAAATGCCTTGTAATTAGCCAGGTCAGCATCAACTGACGGGAATATCATTAATGTACCTCCCATAGCCGTATAAGTTTTTAATTGCTGGGCCAACCCTGTCGAAATGGTTTTTACGTCGCTTAAAACGATCAGTGGGAATGTGCCTAATGCTGCATAATCAACATTGCCATCCGTTACCCGCTTTGCCGAGAAGAAGGGATCCGTATTAAAAACCGCTTTTAAAAACGGATTGGCTACGCCCCCGTCTATCAACAACACCGGCATCTGCTGTTTTACATTGAAAGTAAAATAGAACTGGTTATCAAACGTCACCGGGTTATCCTGTAATTGTATCTCGCCCCGCTGCCAGCCGCTTTGTAAACCCGAAAATGACAGGGTATCGTTTTGTACCGATCTTGCGTCGATAGTAAAACTACCCAAAGCCTTTTGCGAGCCATTGATCTGTAGCTTTAGTGGTATCTTCTCCGCTTTCTCTCCGGCATAATTATGCAGCCGTACCACCAGTTTTTCGCTTTCACCGGGACGATGTACCGCTGTCAACAACCAGGCTGAATCAACAGCCACATTGGGCAATTCGCTGGCTTTTAGCTGCACCAGGTTAAAATGTATGCTGCTGTCGGCCTTAACGGATTTTCCATTGGTCATATTCTTTTGGAAATCGGATACTAGGTATGCCGACAGGATAGCATTATGCTGAGTACTCAATAGAGTTTGCTGCCTATTGACGATCTGCTGAATGTTGCGGCTTTGCGGACTGATCTTTACCGCATCGACGGCATCATTAAACTCGTCTCGGCTCAATAGACGCTGGTGCTTGCCCTCGAAATCTTGTGTAAGCAGTTGGAAACGGTCGTTTATATTATAAGCTGACGCGATCTCTTTTGCACGGCGTTTGGCCTCATCAAGCAGCGTCCCCTCCTTATTCAATGTTTGCATGGAATAAGAGTTGTCCACAAAAACACTGACCGCCTGTAGCTTACCTGAGTTAGCCGCGTTTTTGCCGGGGATATAAGGTCGCGCGAATGCGAGAACTAAAAAAGCCAGCGCCAATAACCGGGACGCCAGTATTAAACGCTCTTTTAGATTTCTGCGCGAAGCCTGCTGCTCCTGTATCTCCTTTAAAAACTGAACATTGCTAAAGTAAACTTTTTGATACCTGCGGAAATTGAACAGGTGTATAATAACAGGTATTGCCAGCGAGAGTAATGCAAATAAAAAGGCGGGATATAAAAAATGCATTATTGATGTGCGAATGTTAGTCCCGATAGTTATCGGGATACAAATGTGCGAATTATTTCTGAACGATAATTTCAGACCTATTCTTCATCACTATTATGATGTTTCTTGTGTTTCTTCTTTTTATGCTTTTGTTCAGGTGCCTGCTTTTTCGATTTCTTTTTCTTCGAAGTGGTTTTCTTTTCTGGAGCAGATGCTTTTACTGTTTCTTTCGCAACCGGCTTAACTGTACTATTATCGGTGGAATCTTTACTTAGTTGTTTTACAGTAAAGCTGTTGCTTCTCAACCCATACTCTAATATGCGTTTAGCACCTGTAGGTTTGGCATCCTTACCATTCCCATCATAAACAGGGAATTCGCGCATAAATTTCCCTTCTTTGATATAGAAATTATCCCCACCCATGTACCCTTTTCTTTGCGATTTGGTCAGCTTTGGAAAATCCAATTTATTAGCCTTGCTGCCGTTAAACTCATAAGCATAAATAGTGGCATAGCTGGCTGTATCGGTGGCTTTGGCCTGTATCAATATCTCGGGGTTGCCATCCAGGTCCATATCCGAATTATAAACATCGACAATCGTCCCGTCAAGGTCGCCGGTTGTGGTGGTATATTTTTTCCCGGCAGAATCTGAATGTAATATCATAAAGGCACCCACAGTAGCGGATCCCCTGCCCCAGCTTAAAATATCAAAATCCTGGCCCGGCGAAACTTCAATTAATTTATGAAACCGAAATGGGTCCGTCAGCGTGGTTTTTTTTTCAATAGTAGGGGCAGTAGCAGGTTCCGTAACTTTCTTTGCATCCTGGTTACAGCCCGCGACTGCGATGAGGCAGCCCGTCAATATCAATAAATAAACATTGGCCTTCATTTTTTAGATTCTAATTATACATCGTATCGGGCGTCAATTCACCTTTTGGTTTGCCGGGCATAGTCATATATACCCTTAATGCACTCACCTGGCCTGCATCAAAATATTTTAAAGTAAACTTATGATATCCTTTTTGCAAAGCAATTGCACCGCCCTGTTCTGATAATGGGTGTTTCCCGTCATTATCCACAACCGGTTGATCATCAATGGCCAAAACCGAGCCATCGTCAGACCGCGTTGAAAACTGGTACAAACCGTCAGCATCAATACGTATAAAACCGTTATATATTACCCCAAAAGCAGGATTCTTTTTTCTCAGTGGCAGCGGGTTGAAACTTTTAACTACTCCGCTGTCAACTACCGCCGCGTCCTTAAACTGGCTGGTATTTGCGAATGTGCCTGTCAACAATTGGTATTTTAAGCCCGGTGTATTACCCTGGTAAGCAACAGGTGCAAGCGGCGATTTATTATACATCACGGTATGTGTTACCTGGCTCCTTTTTCCCGATGGGGTGATCTCGATCGTTTGCAAATCGCGATATTGATCCTGCGGCACATTATAGGTCATCGGGATATGATATTCCAGGTCAGTCTCGCGCGGTGTGTAGCTGTCAATCGTATAATATATTTTAGCCCCGGTAACCGATGGTTTCAGGTTCACGGTTAACTGCGAACCGAACTCAATGGTATCAATTGGAGTGCCGATAACTTCCGGAACACGGTAATCATAATTATTTTTATCCAGCCATGCCAGTTGCGAAGGCAGGCGCGTTTCAGAAAAATCTTTAAAATTTTTATTCGCCAGCGGCGTCCATGCAACTTCTGATAATGCCAGTAATCTTGGATACAGCATATACTCAGCCTTTGCATCGGTGCTGATATATTCCGTCCACAAATTAGCCTGCACCCCGATCACATATTTTTGTTGATCGGGCGTTAATATTGCAGGTGTTGGGTTATAGCTATACGTTTTTTGCAGCGGATAATAGCCTCCAATGCTCAATGGCTCGTTGGTTTTGCCTTGTGAATGATCCAAATAAAGGCCGCCGCTTCCCGGTGTCATGATCACATTATGATTTTGCCTGGCAGCCGCTATACCGCCATCTTCGCCGCGCCAGCTCATTACTGTAGCATTTGGTGATAAACCGCCTTCCAATATCTCGTCCCAACCAATAATGCTGCGCCCTTTCGAATTCACAAATTTTTCAACCCGTTGGATGAAATAGCTTTGCAAACCTTCTTCGTCTTTCAATTTCAATTTTTTGATCAGTTTCTGGCAAAATGCGGAACTTTTCCAGGCATCTTTAGGCACTTCATCTCCGCCTATGTGGATATATTTGCTTGGGAAAAGATCGATCACCTCCGTCAAAACATCTTCAATAAAATCAAACGTTTTTTCAGACGGGCAATACACATCATGTATTACGCCCCATGTTTCGCCTACTTTATAGGTTTTAGTCGGATCACAACTTAATTCAGGATAAGCAGCTAAAGCAGCTAGTGAGTGACCCGGCATTTCAATCTCTGGCACTACATTAATGTACCGGTCGGCAGCATATTTAATTACCTCGCGGATCTGATCCTGCGTATAAAAACCGCCATAAGGCGTATTATCAAATTGCTGCGGCGTGCGGTCATGATAGTTACCAATTACGGTTTGAGCCCGCTGACTGCCGATCTCGGTAAGCCGTGGATATTTTTTTATTTCGATGCGCCAGCCCTGGTCGTCAGTTAAATGCCAGTGAAAATTATTCAGCTTATAGTAAGCCATTAGGTCGATAGTCTTTTTTACAAACTCAACCGAAAAAAAGTGACGGCAAACATCCAGCATCAACCCGCGGTAACCAAAACGCGGATAATCCTCTATCTGTGCACAGGGTATTTTAATCGAAGCCATCCTGTCAGCAGGGACAAGCTGTAACAAAGATTGTATCCCATAAAAAACTCCTGCTCCCTTTGCTGCAATAATGATCTGTTGTGGAGTGATGGTTAAACGGTAACCCTGATCGGGCAGGTTCTCGGTTCCTTTTACTGTGAATACGATGCTGTTGGTAACGCTTTCGCCCGTATTTAATTTAAGCTGATTATGAAGCATCAATTTATTCTGAAGATAATCTGTAAAAAAAGCGATCGCTTTATTGCTGGTGCTGTCAGCCAATAAAACGGTTTGCTGGCTAAGCACAAATTCGCCCGAAGTTTTCTTAACAGAAACCGGGGCGGGGATAATACCCATAGAAGGATCATTGTCCTGAGCATTGGCATCAGACCCGACAAGACACACAAATACCAGAAGAAATAAGGCAATATTTTTAAACATAATAGCTTATACGTTGAATTAAGCCGGTGAAGTTAACAGATTTTGAAAAAAATGCCGCTTTAAACCATGTAAAAAATATGCAATCAACAAAAAAGCCATTCGTTTTACCGGAATGGCTATGCTTTTTCTTTAACTGGTGGTTTAACAGGTTCCGCCTTTTTAACCTTATGCGGGCGTCTTTTACCGAATGAACCTATTGCAATTTTTCCTTTGGCTGTTTTTTTATCGCCTCTTCCCATGGTAATATGATTAAGTGATTTATTGAATAATCAATATTACGATAAATTGTTTGTCGGAACTATGATTTGCATGATTAATATCTAAATATTAATCTCTAATCACCAGCCTCTAATCTCTAATTAAGCGCTAACCGCGTGTTCTTTCGCAGCCAAATAACGTTCCGCATCAATAGCAGCCATACACCCTGTTCCCGCTGCCGTCACGGCCTGGCGGTACACGTGGTCCTGTGCATCGCCGCAGGCAAACACACCTTCTACATTGGTCCTTGTTGATCCTGGTTCAGTCATAATATAGCCGGTATCATTCATATTTATCCAGCCTTTAAATATTTCGGTATTGGGGTGGTGGCCGATCGCCACAAAAAAGCCGGTGATATCCAGTGTTTTTTCTTCGTTCGTTTTATTATTGATGGTACGCAACCCGGTTACCACCTGGCCATCGCCCAAAATCTCTTTCGCTTCGGTATTGTAGATCACTTCGATGTTATGCGTATGCATTACACGGTGCATCATCGCTTTTGAGGCACGGAACTCATCACGCCTTACCAGCATATAAACCTTCTTGCATAGTTTAGCCAAATAAGTTGCCTCTTCTGCAGCAGTATCGCCGGCACCCACAATAGCCACATCTTGTCCGCGGAAAAAGAAGCCGTCGCATACAGCACATGCTGATACACCGAATCCATTATACTTTTGCTCTGATTCCAAACCCAGCCATTTGGCTGATGCGCCTGTAGAAATGATCACGGTATCTGCCAGTATGGTTTTGGTTTCATCAACGATCACCTTATGTGGCAAGCTCGAAAAATCAACTGAGGTTACGTAGCCAAAACGAATGTCAGTACCTAAACGCGAAGCCTGTTTTTCAAAATGCTCCATCATGGCTGGCCCTTGTATCCCATCGGGATAACCAGGGTAATTTTCCACTTCGGTAGTTTGGGTTAGTTGGCCACCAGCAAGCAGCCCGGTATATAAAACAGGTTTCAGATCAGCGCGTGCAGCATATATAGCAGCCGTATAACCGGCAGGGCCCGAACCGATGATCAGGCATTTAACGTGTTCCAGTTCTTCAGACATCAGAATTTTTTAATGATTGCAAATCTAAGAAAAAAGAGGATTTTATTGGTCAGGCAGCAGTAAAGTTAATTTACAGGTTTACCAATACCCATATTATTTAATCCTCTGCCAATATCGTCGGCATGCTTTGCGCGCATATCCATATTTTTCTGGTTAATTACATCATCAACCATACCCTGCATCGCATTTAACTTGCCAATATCTGCAAAATCAAAAATATATATTTGTTTAAATGGCTTATCATCATATAAGGCAGGCTTAAATTTGGGAGATTTTACTAAAACATCACTAACTGCCAGCTTCATTGCTTGATTCATGGGCTTAGTGAAAATCACACTGTCGACATTTCCTTCCTCTGTTAACGAGATTGAAACTTTTACCTTCTCTTTTATCAAAGAATCCATGTAATGCCTTAATTTCTTTTGAACATAATTATCAAAATCCTTTGGGGGGATCGCATTTTTTAAATGAACAATCTTTTTATTCATTTGGTCATGCAAATAAACATCTGTAGAAACCGGCTTTTGATCATCATTTTGATAGTTATTCCATTCACCTTCTTTTTTACCCTCAATATAATATCCTTGCAGCAAAAGCTTCCCTGTACGGTAATTATAACTCTGGTATAATCCATTCAATTTATTATTTTCAAAAGTATAAGTACAATATTTTGTATAACGATCAGCATACTCAATCCACTTACCGGTTTTCACTCCATTCAAAAAATATCCAGTATATTTCAAATAACTATTAGTATCCACATACTGACTTGGCTTATAGTTGATGCGATATTTGTGGTAATAAAAGAATCTGCCATTAGGGATGGTCATTAAGCTATCTTTATAAGTACCTTGTACTACCAGCGTATCATGCATATCAAATTGACGGGCTAAATAAACAGAGTCTTCTATCTTTTTGATCAGAACGTAGGAAATAGCAGATTTTGGATCATTAGAAGTTTCTCCTTTTGGGTTAATATATACTTTATAAGTTTGGGTGAAGCCTTTTATCGAAAATAAGAGGATAATAAATATTGTGGTACAAAATTTCATTTGCAATAATTTTAGGCTTACTAAAATAACAATTATTCTCTATTTGCCAGTATTCGCTTTCAATACCCTGATAAAATTACCACCTAATATTTTGTCAATATCGGCTTCACTGTAATGCAGCTTCAATAGCTCCGCGGTTATTTTGGGATAATCGCTCACATCATCCATACCCAAAGGGTAAGATTCTGCCCCATCAAAGTCCGAGCCGATGCCAACATGATCCACACCGATCAGTTTGGCGATGTAATCAATATGTTTGATGAGCAAGCTCAATGGCGGGCGTAACTGGTCTGATTCGGATTTATAGATAGCATTCAGCCTGATATTTGCCAAATCCTGGTCGTGATATATTTTAGTGAGCGAATCCAGTTCAGCTTTATGCTCATGCAGAAATTTTGCCACCTTGCGCCCATAAGTGCTATCCACAAAGCCGCTGTAAAAATTAACAAACACTACGCCACCATTTTTTGCCAAAGCTTTTAACTGGGCGTCCTTCATGTTGCGTTGGTGCGGATTTAACGCATAAGCGCAGCTATGCGACGCGATAACCGGTTTGCTGGTAGCGGCTATTACATCGTAAAAAGTTTGCTCGCCAACGTGCGATACATCCACCATTACACCGAGGTCGTTTAAATGACGTACGATCTGTTTGCCATATTCAGTTAAGCCTAAATGTTTTAATGAATCCCGGTGGTGCGTTTCATCACGTGCAGAAGTGGCCCATGAAGTGCTGTTGTTCCAGGTGAGGGTAAGGTAACGCATCCCGCGTTTAGCCAGTGCATCAATATAATCCATCCGGTCTTCGATCATATGACCGCCTTCAACCCCTATCATCGCCGCAAATTGCTTCTTGGCTACAGCATTTTCCAATTCAGCGGCGTTGCGCACCAATACCATCCTACCGGGATTACGTTTTATCAATGCATATAACGAATCTATCTCGCGGTTGGCAAATTTAAATGCTGTCCCTTTGCCATAATCCTCGCCGCACCATATCGAAAACACCTGCACATCCAACCCACCCTCCTTTGCACGTACCAGGTCAAAATTACCTGTACCCTGGCGTTTGGAGAGATCGACCTTGGTTATGAGTTCGTTAGAGAGCACATCATTGTGCGTATCCACCAAAATAGCACGCTCGTGGATTTGTTGAGGAGTTTGAGCCGAAGCCCTGATTATAAGCAACAGCAGAAACGGCAGCAGCAGTTTTTTCATGGTTTGAAGGTAGACAAATGATCACAGAGACGCAAGGTTTGCTGTTCTACTTAATATGATCCAACTGATAAATTATTAAACCTATGGCAAAAATAACGAGAGCTATGCCTGCAATTATCAGTAAATTCCATACAAGAGGGCCTTCTGCTTTCTTCCCTGCTTTGCGCAACCGCAACCGTTCGCGCTGGCGCGCTACACCAATTATAATGAACAGAGAACCTCCTGTTGCTGCGATAATTTCACGGTAGAGATGATGCATGGTATTGTGTATCAGTTGCTAACATGAACTTACACAATTTTATTGTGTTGCGGGCCAGAATAATAATTTATGTCGCAAATCTTTTACAACAATTGTCTGAACCATGATTTACTTGATTAAAAGATTTACTTGATTTTAAAATAGTCTAATCAACAAATCTCTAATCACTAATCTCTACCTACGTCTGTATGATCCCCACATTAAACGCTTTTTCAATAGGCGCATGATTGGCTGCCTCTATACCCATTGATATTACTTTGCGGGTTTCCAGGGGATCGATAATGCCATCTACCCAAAGCCTGGCAGCGGCATAATAAGGTGTAGTTTGCGAGTTATACCGATCGGTTATCTGTTTCAGTAATTCTTCTTCCTTTTGTTTGCTAACCTCTTCGCCCCTTGCTTTCATACCCGATTCCTGTATCTGCAATAAGGTTTTGGCTGCCTGCGAACCACCCATCACCGCTATCTTAGCCGATGGCCATGCGTAAATAAGTCGAGGGTCATAAGCTTTGCCACACATGGCATAATTACCGGCCCCATACGAATTGCCTATAATGATGGTAAACTTAGGCACCACCGAGTTAGCCACTGCGTTTACCATTTTAGCGCCGTCTTTAATGATACCGCCCTGCTCCGAACGGCTGCCGACCATGAAACCGGTAACATCCTGCAAAAAAACCAGTGGTATTTTCTTCTGGTTGCAATTCATGATAAAGCGCGTGGCCTTGTCAGCTGAATCAGAATAGATCACCCCGCCAAATTGCATTTCGCCCTTTTTTGACTTAATAACTTTACGCTGGTTGGCAACAATGCCGACTGCCCACCCTTCAACCCGGCCCAGACCGCAAATGATGGACTGCCCATATCCGGCCTTATACTCCTCAAATTCTGAATTATCCAATACCCTGTGAATGATATCCATCATATCATAAGGCTTCTCCCTGTTCTCGGGCATAATGCCATATATTTCCTTTTCATCCAGTTTGGGCGCGGCAGGCTCTATGCGGTCGAAACCGGCTTTAATAAAGTCGCCTGTCATACTCATGATCTTGCGGATCGAATCCAGGCAAGCCTTGTCATTAGGCTGTTTATAATCGGTTACTCCTGATATTTCGCAATGCGTAGTTGCGCCGCCCAGGGTTTCATTGTCCACATCTTCGCCAATGGCTGATTTAACCAAATATGATCCCGCCAGGAAAACAGACCCGGTTCCATCTACGATCATAGCCTCATCGCTCATGATAGGCAAATAAGCGCCGCCTGCTACGCACGAACCCATAATGGCAGATATCTGGATAATACCCATACTGCTCATGATGGCATTGTTGCGGAAAATGCGTCCGAAATGTTCTTTATCAGGAAAAATCTCATCCTGCATTGGCAGGTATACACCTGCAGAATCGACCAGGTAAATGATAGGCAACCGATTCTCCATGGCGATCTCCTGCGCACGAAGGTTTTTCTTAGCTGTGATAGGGAACCATGCCCCGGCTTTCACTGTTGCATCATTGGCAACCACCACGCATTGCCTGCCTGATATGTACCCGATACCACACACCACACCACCCGAAGGACATCCGCCGTGCTCAGCGTACATCCCCTCACCAACAAAAGCGCCCATTTCGAGCCAGGGTTTATCATCATCGATTAAATAAGCTACCCGTTCACGGGCAAGCATTTTGCCCTTCTCTTTTTGTTTAGCAGCCGCTTTTTCGCCGCCGCCCAGGTGTACTTTTTTCAGCTTGTTTTGCAGATCATAAACAAGCTGCTTATTAATATCTTCACTTTTATTGAATTCAAGGTCCATGAGTTAGAAATTGGATATTAAATGTAATTTTAGGAAAATAAACTAACAAAGCATCAAGACTAATCTTATCAATTTAACGCGGCCATCCTTGTCCCATGAGAAATTTATTCTTTTTACTAATCATTCTTTTTGCTTACACAATTGCAAATGCACAAGATCTACCCACAAGGCATCTTCATTCCAGAAGATTTGGAAACGATAGCGTGATCATATACTACAATCAATTTTATGATTTAATTGAACCAGATTGTGCGAAAATAATAAGGCACGGTCATTTTAATTCGCGATACGAACATTTCTATGGAAAGTTTGAAGATGTTAGCAAAGACGATACAACTTTTGTAGTTGCGAGGGGCAGTTATTCAAATGATGGGTTAAAAAATGGTGAATTTATAACTTATTACCTAAATAAAGTTCCGCAAGCAAAAGGGTATTTTAAAAACGGGAATTATTATGGCCCATGGGTTTTTTACTCCATCAACGGGCATATACTGGAGACTGCAAATTTTTTAAATGGCTATTATAATGATGAATGCATGTTTTACAATGAAAATGGTTCGCCAAACACGCACATGAAAATAACGGGATACAAAGTTGAGATTTTAGATGCCTGGGATCATGATGGTAAAAAGATTGTTGATCACGGTAATGGCGATTATTCATTTTATGATGGCGGTATAACCTGGAGAGGCGAAGTATTAAATGGATTACCCAATGGAATCTGGTACTTCCGTATGTCGGAAACCGTTTATGGAAGTGAAATATTTAAAAAAGGAAAATTTGTTAGTGGGCACAATAAATCACCTGTTGGCGATAAAGACTATGATGACAAGTCACGTATACATTTTATACCAACTGTACCCAAGCTAGGTATTTCCAGGGCTAGCGAATTTCATCCATTTAGCCATTCTGCTTGTGATACAACCACTTACAAAATAGAAAATAATATATCGAAGTATATGATCAAAATTTTCGACTGAGCATTAATTTTTCGGCCGCTTTTTAACCGGCGATATCGACTTCACAATCGTTTCGCCTTTAATTATTTTTTTGACCGGTTTCATCCTCGAAATTGAATTCTGGCAAGCAGCTTCCAGCAGCTGTTTCATATACTCTTCCGGAAAATCTTCCCTTTCTCTCACTCGGATATAGCGGTATTGATTGCCATTCCCCAACAGGATATTATCCGGGTCATCAATATCAACGCCGCGGTTGAAGCCAAAATTCACATGATCACTGGCAACGGCTATACTGCAAAATACGTCTCCGGCTTTATCCGTAGGCGACCAGCCAAAGGCTACCGCATTGTAATTATCATAAATAAGTTCGTTAGTTTCGGGATACAGGTCCCAAACAAAGCCCCGCAGCCATAGGGCCGCCGCCTTCACCTTGTCGGGATAAGGAAGCATAAATCTGACCAGGTCATCAACAGTTTCTTTGGGCATCTACCGGAAGTTTAGATAGAATAATCTTGCTTGATAGTCCATCCAAAATTAATCATTTCTGCTAAAATAATCCAAAAGAAAAAGCACGGGTGAGCATTAAAAAAGGAGTAGAAAACGATTAGCAGATCAGCCTATATCCAAAATAAACAAGCAGACAAAATGGTTGTTATACTATCAATTATGCAAAACGGAGCCCGCATCCCGGGATTTCGCCGCGTTTATTTCGTGTTCAGTATATTCAATAAAACGGTAACATTCGTCATTTGACATATGGCTGGCTTTGATGTCGATACGGCCCCCGGAAGTAGCAAACAAAAGGTGCCTTTTTCTGATCAGGGCATAAGCAAACAACCCGAGCACCATTATACTTCCCGCAAGTTTGAAAGCATCATCCAATCCGTCCTGGTCGTTATTATAAAAAATGGGGATTAAAACATTAATTATCACGGTAATATACAATATCAGCGGAATGCTTCTTTTGGACAATTCCATGTAGGTGATGTTTTCCAGCCTTATTGATTTATATTCCTGGTTACTTTTATACAATATTCTCCTATTGGTTAAAATCAATTGATTAGAATCTGCTGTAGCAACTCTTTCTTCATTTTTCAGATCATCCATATTTTCTAATTTAAATAGATTTATTCAATTTAATAATACCATCGGAGCAAGCATCTATCGCTTATTTTATAACAATTGCATTTTATAACAATTGGGTAACAGGTAGTTACTCTAACTATATCCTGTTTTACGATAAGAATAGGTAAATAGGTTTAAAAATAGCTATTAAATATATCTAAAAATACTCCGCCAGGCCACAAATACAAATAAACTGATGGGCAAAGATCAAAAAAATGCTGTTGCCCAAAATTTATCATCGAGCCAACAACGGGAATCGAACCTGCGACCTACTCATTACGAATGAGTTGCTCTACCAGCTGAGCTACGTTGGCTAAAACCGTACCTGGAGTTTTTTAATGTGGGGTATCAAATGAGTGCCAAAACTAATTAAATTTTATGCTTTGTCTTTTAACGGTATGGTAAACCAAAAAGTGCTGCCTTTTCCAACTTCTGAGTTAACACCTATTTGTCCATCATGTTTTTTTATGATCTCTGAACTGATGTAAAGGCCCAACCCCAACCCCGAATATTGTATACCCGCATTATCAACCCTATAATAACGTTCGAATAAATGGGATATCTTTTCTGGTGGGATGCCCGGCCCCTTGTCGCTTACAGAGACCTTAGCCATTTCGCCCTGTTTTTCTATTTTAACAGCGATCTCCTTTGATTCGGGCGCATATTTAATAGCGTTATTTACAAAGTTAACCAGCACCTGCTCAATTCGCTCGGGGTCCGCGTAAGCCTGGAGCGTCAAGTCGCCGCTTGTAACAATTGAATATGCGCCCTCAATACGAACATGCTGGCAACAATCATCAACTAATTGATGAATGAGGAAGCTGGTTTTATTTAAATGAAGCTGGCCCTGGTTAAGCTTGCTTACATTTAACAAATCTTCGACCAATATATTTACCCTGTCAAGGCTTTTATTTGCCTGCCCTATCAGCTTAGGAAACATTTGTACTGATGGATCGTGCTTTATCCTGTCTAAAAGCTGAAGGGAAACTTTAAGCGTAGTGATGGGGGTTTTCAATTCATGACTTGCAATCGAAATAAAATCATCTTTCTGCTGCTGTAGGTTTTTCAACTCCTGGATATCAGTGGCGGTACCTACCCAAATCCGCACTTTACCCGTATCATTCAAAACTGGCTGCATCCTTATCAGGTGCCAACGATAAACACCATCCCTGCGTTTCTCCCTCACTTCAAATTCTCCCTCGTTTCCACTTTCCAATATCGATTTATATTTTTCCAAAGTATAGGATACTTCATCAGGATGGATCACTGACATCCATTCCCATCCCTTACTCCGTTCAAAGTTGAGCCCTGTATAATCATACCATTGCTTGTTAAAAAAGGTAATCTCTCCGTTGCTTGTACTATTCCAGGCTATTTGAGGAATCGTTTCCATCATCACTCCAAACTGGCTTTCACTTTCTTTTAACTCTTTGGTGCGGCTCTCAACACGCTCTTCCAGTTCATTATTCAGTTCCTGCAAACTATTTTGCGATCCGTAAAGCTCATCCACAGTGGCGGATAGTTCTTCATTAGTGGCGGCTAATCTTTCGTTTAATTCCTGTATGTTTTCTTGTGCCTTATTCAATTGCGTATTGATATCTATCAATTCTTCATTCGCCGCGGATATCTCTTCGTTTGACGCCGATATCTCTTCATTTGCGGCTGATATTTCTTCGTTTGATGCGGCCAATTCCTCATTTGCGGCAGCTATTTCTTCATTTGCAGCGGCTAATTCTTCATTCATGGCAGCTGTTTCCTGTTCTTTCTTTTCGAGGGCAGCATGTAACCTGGCTCTGGCAGCAATATCATTCATCACCCTGAAATATGAAAAAATTGAAATGATAATTGACAACAGGGTTGCAAAAATCAGGAAAATTGGTGTTATAGAAGTATAATGCTGTAATGAGTTTAAACGGGTATGCAAAAGTCCCGTCTCGTCTGCTTCAGCCTCATTGATAGCTGCACGTAAGGAATCCATTGCCGACTTGCCGGCTTGCAAATCATTGATGGTAATTATTCCTCCTGCGTTCTTTTTATCAATTAACTGCTGCAGTATATTAAGTCGTTTTAACAAGACGTATTTTATCTTTTCGGCCGCCAATTGCATCTGCGGATTATCTTTGGTTAATACCTGTACTTCATCAATTGATCTGACAGCCTTCTGATAAGATCCGGTATATGGTTCTAAAAATTCAGCGTCGTTGGTTAACAGGTAGCCGCGCTGCCCGGTTTCAGCGTCCTTCATGATAGATATTGTATATTCCAATTTCTTTATCACCAAACTACTGTGATCAGCCAGGTCCCTACTTTTAAATAAATTTTGGATACTGATATAAGATGCAGTAGAAGTACAGATGAGAATTAATAAGGAAACCCCGAATCCTATTTGCAAATTGCGGGTAAGGCGTGTTTTCATAACCATGTATCACAGAAAATAGTTAGCAATCAAAATTAAAATATAGGCAATTGCTGTGCAATAGCCAGGTCGTTTAATATTGGGGATTTGCTAAGTTAATGATTATTTTTACAATGCATCTCCAGGACAAATTTCAAAAATAACCCGACGACCTGAGTGGGATTTATGGAACTATCTGATACAGAAAGTAAATGTTCTATTACATTCGACTTGCATATTAAACTTTTTTATAAATTTATAATCAAACAACTATAAAAACCGTTATCCTTTAATACTGTCGGTACCGGAATCCAATTTTTGATGAATTTAATCTAATCAATTAAAAATGAAAGCTTTACTTTTTACAATTGCGATCGTATTATTTATTTCAGTTTCAACACTAAAGGCACAAAACAAGGCCCAACAGGATAATAATCAATTTATATCCGTTGTTCAAACACAAAAAACAGT
>Ga0206976_1163_pt1 | contig 20858 bp, 23 predicted proteins | sample Alteio_BWOrgHeat_82_FD_152926 | JGI IMG/M metagenome (GOLD analysis project Ga0206976, IMG submission 152926) | Enriched cells from forest soil in Barre Woods Harvard Forest LTER site, Petersham, Massachusetts, United States -... | ecosystem: Environmental > Terrestrial > Soil > Temperate forest >... | reverse complement strand
TCTTTGTCACCTTGCGCGATTCTTCAGAATATCGGGCGTGGTTGCCGCGTACGCTGATGGCATCCGGGCAAAGCTTAAAAGCATCGCGCGACGACATACCCGAATGTACCCCAAACTTGCGCGTTTCGTAACTGCACGAGGCCACAATACCCCGCTGCGCATTCCCGCCGATAATAATAGGCTTACCAATCAGCTCCGGGTTATCCAGCCGCTCCACCGATACAAAAAATGAATCGAGGTCGATATGCATGATGTAGCGTTTGTAGGCCATCACACAAAAATGAAAATAAATAAGGAATATTACTAATATTTTTAGTAATTTATTGCTTTACAGAGGCCAGCGTTTCCGTAGTTCTGCCACATTCAGGCATTTTTTTGCCGTAGTAAGGATTTTTGATGGTTACTGTTTCGCTTAGCCAGGTGGCTTTTTTCATCGGGCAGTATTGCTCATAGACTACCGTACTATTCAGTTTCATTGCTTTTAAAACAGCATACAGGTTTTTTGATAAGCTGGTAAAATGCTCCCGTTGATGTTCAATAGCTCCACTTTCACTGATATGCCTGCTGTCGAATTGCAGTTTATCGGTGTAAGTGATCCAAATCTTATGCTGATCCGCGTTTAGTTTGTCCGACGGGACAGCAATAACAGCGGCTAATAATTCTTTGGCTTTGCTTTTTGCATCACCGTTATTATCAGCAACAAGCGCATTTTTCACACCATAATAGGATGTCAATACTTTGTTAACAGCTAATCCCCCGGTCATACTCCCCTGCGCATGTACCGAAATAAATGTTACAACCAAGGTTAAAGATGCCAACAGGTATTTTAAAGTTTTCATGTTTATAATTACTTACAGGTAACGCTTCAATATCCTCAGCTTATGAGTATATCGTTTTAACTCTTCCGAATAGATACCTTCACTATCTATGTTATCAATTTTAACCCGGCCGGATGCGTGGATGATCTGGTTATTATTCAGCATAATACCTACGTGGGTTATTTTGCCTTCCTCGTTGTCAAAAAATGCAAGGTCGCCAAGCCTGGCTTCTGCTAAAAAATCAACTACCTCACCCTGCCCAGCCTGCATCCAGGCGTCACGCTGCAGATCAATACCCTGTAGTTTAAATACAGCCTGTGTAAAACCCGAACAATCTATACCGTAATGGGTGCGGCCACCCCAAAGATAGGCCGTATTAATAAAAGATTTGGCTGTAACATCAATGGCTTCTGTTTCGCCTATCTCCCCTATTATTTCAAACTTTTCATTATTAATATGGCAAGTGGTTCCCTTTAAAAAGGCAAGCGAACTGCCAACGGGTAAGTACAATATGCTGTTATCAGCTTTTTTCCAGGCCTGTGTTACTGCACGGTAAGTAATAGGCGGAGGATTGATTTTAAGGCTTTTATAAGCTATATGGCCCAGCATTGCAAACTGCAGGCGGCCGATCCAGCCTTGATAATTGTCATTACCGGTAATTATTTTCACCCACCTGTCTTTCCATTCCACAATTTCAAAAGCTTCACCAAATAATACCTGCGACACCTGTTCGCTTTTATCACTTGGTTCGGCCCTTAGCGGGATAACAGCCAGATTGCAAATGCCATATTCCATTATTCAGGATAAGATTCGGGGTTAAAAAAATATTTTACGCAACGATAGGTTAAAAATTTCATTAAAAAAATAGGGGAATGCATAAATTATACATTCCCCTAACCTACACGAAATAGGTTTAACTATTCATTCATGTGCAGCCATTCTTTTTTGGCTAAAAGTTCTTCTTTTGTCTCTCTCACGTCTTCATCATCAACACAACAATCAACCGGGCAAACCGCGGCGCATTGTGGCTCATCATGAAATCCCACACACTCTGTACATTTATCGGGTACTATATAATAAATATCATCTGATAAAGCAGCCTGTGTTTCCTCGGCGCTCAATGTATTACCATCACCAAAATCAATCAATCCTTTTAAGCCTGTTCCGTCCGAAAAACGCCAGGCAGCACCTGCATCATAAATAGCATTATTGGGGCATTCCGGTTCGCAGGCCCCACAGTTTATGCATTCATCGGTGATTTTAATCGCCATATTTTCTTAATATCTTATATTCTAAACTACCTTTGCCTTACTGAAGTAAGCATGCAAATATAACAAAAAAACACTTTAAGGGTTTCTACCCTTACCATTTATATGTCAAAATTTACTAAAAACTACTTAGCAGGTGTATTTTCTACGTTAAGCGGGCAATTATGTTACCCCAACGATGATTTATTTGCGATAATACAGGATGAACACTATTATAATGCATGGTTCACCCCCGAAAGCGTAGAGCGCGCGGTTAAAGCCATAGGCGCCATGCTGAACAAAGATGACCTTCTGACCTGGCTCAACCAATATAGTATTAATAGTGATAAGTCGGGCAAAAAGGTGGGGCTAATACTGGCCGGCAATATCCCTTTGGTCGGCTTTCATGATGTATTATGCGTGCTGGTCAGCGGTAATCATGCTTTAATAAAAGCATCCGCACAGGATTCAAGGCTGATCAAATATATATTGAATATGCTGGTTGCCATTGACGAGGGCTTTAAGGATCAATACACCTTTGTTGAACGACTGGAAAACTTTGATGCGGTAATAGCTACCGGCAGCAATAACAGCTCGCGCTACTTTGAATATTATTTTAGCAAGGTGCCTAATATTATCCGCAAAAACCGCAATAGTGTGGCAGTATTAACCGGCAACGAAACAACTGAACAACTTTATAACCTGGGCCACGATATTTTTGATTATTACGGGTTAGGTTGCCGCAACGTATCTAAGCTGCTGGTACCAAAGGATTATGATTTCGTACCATTTTTTGAGGCGATAGAACCTTATCAGCCTATCATCAATCATCATAAATACAATAACAATTATGATTATAACAAATCCATCTACCTGGTAAATCGTGACAAGCACCTGGATAATGGGTTTCTATTAGTTAAGGAAGACATCCGGATGGTATCGCCATTAGCTGTTGTTTTTTATGAATATTATGAAGATACAGCCGCGGTTGAAGCTTTACTAAATCGCGAGAGTGAAAACATCCAGTGTATTGTAAGTACCGCCCCATTAAAGGTAAGCAGTCAGGTAGTTGATTTTGGCAAGAGCCAGCAGCCTGCCTTATGGGATTATGCCGATGGTATTGATACCCTTGATTTCTTGACAAAGCTTTAAATAAACGATACCTTTGGGGTGAGCATAAAGCTGAAAGCGAAAAGACCAAAGCTTTATTTAATTGTTAAAAAAGCTTTCAGCTTTGTGCTTTAAGCCTTAAGCTTAAAAAATGTATATTATAAAAGTAAAAGGCATAGCTAAAATACCTGATTATGTGCAATTACGCGACGATCAGTTTACCTTGCTTGCCTATTTCAGGGTTGACAGGCCCGAAAAATCGTTGGATAAAGTGGGGCTTGGCAATAAAACTGAGTATATCATGAATATTATTAAAGACCTGCCTTTCGGGCAGATCTTAAAATTAGAATTATAAAAGATGATCGGAAACTCCATAATAAAGCTTAATAACGTTGATATTTTTCAGCAAAAGCACCTGGTATTATCAAATGTAAACCTGCATGTGGATAAGGGGGATTTTGTTTGGCTCATCGGCCAGACAGGTTCCGGCAAAAGCAGTTTGCTGAAATTAATTTATGGCGATTTGACCTTAGCTTCCGGCGAGGGGCACGCCTGCGGGTACGACCTGAAAAAGATTACCACGAACGATGTTCCCTTTCTGCGCAGAAAGCTGGGTATTGTTTTCCAGGATTTTCAATTGCTGACCGATCGCTCTGTTGAAGATAACCTGCGTTTTGTGATGCAAGCAACTGGCTGGACCGATAAAAAGCTGATTGCCGAACGTACACTGGATGTTTTGGAAAAAGTGGGTTTACGTTCCAAATTAAAAAAAATGCCCCATGAACTATCCGGCGGCGAGCAGCAGCGTGTGGTAATTGCCCGTGCATTGATCAACGACCCCGAGATCATTCTCGCGGATGAGCCTACAGGTAATCTTGACCCCGACACTTCCGAAGAAATTGTGATGTTATTAAAACAGATCAGTCAATCTGGTACCGCAATCCTGATAGCCACCCACGATTATCATATCATCCGTACTTTTCCATCACGCATTATTAAGTGCGAGAACGGCAAAGTGCTGGAAGATGCACAGATAGCTTAATCAGTTTGCAGTGGACAGTTAGCAGTTTGCATATTGACAAATGCTAACTATCCATTACAAATAGGAAACTGCCAACTGTGCACTGGTAACTGCCAACTCAAGATGACAGTATTTACATCAAAAACTTTATAGCGCTGACACTCTGTCCTGAAAATACAAATGGCAGGATACTTGATTTGCAGTGTTGAATCATGAATTTTAGTGATATGTTAAAGAAGAAAAAGAAAGAAGAAAATACAGATAATGCCGAACATCTGAACGATGGAATGGATGGCCAGCAAAATGTTGCCGTAGAACCCGAACCGTCGCCGGAGGAATTATTGAAGCAGGAACTTGGCCTGGCTAATGACCGGTACCTGCGTTTATATGCCGAGTTCGACAACTTCAGAAGGCGTACCGCTAAGGAACGCGAAGAAGCCAGGAAAGAAGAAGGCAAGGATGTAATGGTAGCCCTGCTCCCTGTTTTAGATGATTTTGACCGTGCTTTACGCTCAATGGAAAACTCAACAGACGTAACCGCCGTAAAAGAGGGCGTTGCATTGATCCAGAATAAGTTAAAAAATGTGCTTTCGCAAAAAGGGTTAAAAGAGATGCAATCAATAGGTGCTGCTTTTGACCCCGAAATACATGAAGCCATCACCAACATACCCGCCCCATCAGATGATCTGAAAGGTAAGGTTGTGGATGAAATGGAAAAGGGCTATTACCTGAATGATAAGGTGGCCCGTTTCGCGAAAGTTATAGTAGGAAGTTAATTGATTTCGGATTGCGGATGTCCAATTTCGGATTTTTATTCACACCATTAAATCCGAAATCGAAATTTCGAAATCCGAAATAAAAAATAAAATACATGTCAAAAAGAGATTACTACGATGTTTTAGGGGTTTCCAAAGGTTCTGATGCCGATGAGATCAAGAAAGCCTATCGCAAGATGGCTATCAAATATCACCCTGATAAAAACCAGGGAGATAAGCAGGCAGAAGAAAGCTTTAAGGAAGCCGCTGAAGCTTACGAAGTATTAAGTAACCCCGAAAAACGCCAGCGTTACGACCAGTTTGGCCATGCAGCCAATGCACAATCGCCAAATGGCGGTGGTGGCTATGGTGGTGGCAGCATGAATATGGAGGACATATTCAGCCAGTTTGGCGATATATTTGGCGGTGGCAGTCCGTTTGATGGCTTTTTTGGCGGCGGAAGGCAAAGTGGTGGCGGTCGGCGTGTAGTGCGTGGAAGTAACCTGCGTATTAAAGTAAGACTGACGCTTGAAGAAATTGCCAACGGAGCAGAAAAGAAAATAAAAGTAAACAAACAAATAATTTGTAAAACTTGCGATGGTACGGGTGCCAAGGATAAATCATCCTTCCAAACCTGTAAAACCTGCGGTGGTCAGGGTGCTGTTCGCCGGGTTACCAATACCATACTGGGCCAGATGCAAACTACCAGCACATGCCCTACCTGTAACGGCGAAGGCTCTATTATTACTTCGAAATGTACAGTTTGTCATGGCGATGGCGTAGTACGTGGCGAAGAAACGATCAGCATCAATATACCTGCGGGTGTAAGTGAAGGCATGCAGTTAAGCATGAGCGGAAAAGGTAATGCAGCGCCGCGCGGCGGTGTGCCCGGCGATTTGATCATCCTGATAGAAGAAATTCCGCACGAAACACTGAAACGCGACGGCAATAACGTGATCTACGATCTCCACATTAATTTTGTGGATGCAGCCATCGGTACCAGTGTTGAAGTGCCTACTATTGACGGTAAGGTTAAAATTAAAATAGACGCCGGAACACAAGGCGGAAAAATATTAAGACTGAAAGCAAAAGGTGTACCCGAGGTAAATTCCTATCACCGTGGCGACCAGCTGGTGCACATCAATATATGGACACCAAAAGCTCTTAGTCGCGAAGAGCGTGAGCTGTTAGAAAAATTACAGAACTCCCCTAACTTTAAACCCAACCCCGGCAAAAATGAGAAAAGCTTTTTTGATCGGATGAAGGAATATTTTGATTAAATCCGAAAGTCGGTAAGACAGAAAAGTCCGAAAGATAAATGAAAGCCCGAAATCAGTTTGATTTCGGGCTTTTTTATAAGGGGGTGTCATCCTGAGCCTCGTCGAAGGATGTGCGGTAAGGCCTGCCCACCATGCTTCGAGTGCCTCAGCATGACACCCATTTTAGTTTCACTATCAGAAATAACAAGTAGCTATTTGGCGTTTGGCGTTTTCACTGGCTGATGCATGATCAATTCATTGATCAAATCCTGTACTTGCTTATAGTCAACCTTCTCAACCAGGTAAGCTTGTCCTTTACCGTTATCATCCCAGGTATCTTTTCCATCATCCGCTACATTAATCCTGCCTTGATGCAAAGTGTAAAACTTCGGATATCCTTTAACGGCAACCAGCACAGCCGTTTCGTCCCAGCTTTTTCGGCCTGATGAATCTTCTTTGGCTTGAGGTATTGAGATACGGAACACATCTTTTACCGGGTCGTTTTTAATAGCGTCGTTGTGGATCAATGGTAATCCTACTTTTATCTTCTCTCCTATCTCAAACCCGCTGAAAATAGTGGGTGTGGGCCGGTTATTGTAAACATTTTGCGAAGCTGCAGCATCTTTCATCACATTAAACTCATAGCCAGATGGGAATTTCCCGGCCATGCACACCAGCAGCTTCACCTTTTTCATGACTAATTGCTTACCGTTTAGCGGCGAATATTCGTCTGCCCTTGTATTTAATAAATTAGACAGGTTGGTTAAAAACCCGATAGTCACTATAGTTACGCTTTTGTCAGGCCGCGATGCCAGTATTTTACGGTAAAGCTTTACGGCATCCTGTGCTTCATCATTGGTTTTTATTTTGTGGGAATATTTGGCGATCAGGGTATCCGTCCAATGCTGCCAGTCGCGCAGTTCCAATGCGTTGCCTTTTGGTACACCAATTGGAGTATTGGGGCGATTAAAGTAAGTGTTAAATACATCCAAAACCGCAGCGACTCCTTCATATTTGGTACTAGCCATAGTTGCCAGGATATTAACTTCGCCTTTGTCTGCCAGTGCATGAAGTATGGCAATCGCCCCCACATCATCATAATCCGGCCCCATGTCGCTGTCAAAAATAATATTGACGGGTTTTGGGGAAGATGTCTGCGCTTGAGTATGCACTGCACATAAAATGCATAAGCAAAACAGGATCGCTTTATATTTATTAAGCCTCATATTATTTATAATCCAGGGTAAATAAAAATGAATATATAATACCAAAATATTAATTTTAACATCGACCAATATTCATAGCCTAACCCATCAGATGAATGTAAGCAAAGAAACTAACAGGCGAATGAAAAAAGTGAACATCGCAGGAATTATTTCCCTGCTCATTTTTTCCTTCGTAAAAATAAATTCTGATCCCTTACTTTATTCCTTGTTAGATATCATTACTGGCGTGATATCCATCTACCTGCTGTTATATTTAATAAGCATTTTGCAATTCGCCCACGAATCTGTTTCTGTTCAAAACCCATTCAGCATATTTTTAGGATTAGAAGTAGTAAGGCTTGTAGGTATATTTTTTGCTGAAAGTGCGGCATCGTTACTTTCCGGCATCGGTATTATAGAGCTTATCATCATGATTTATATATTAATAGCTACTTTTAAAATAAAGTCGGATAAGTTTGCCCGGCCTTTTCAGATTTTTGGAATTTTATTAATATTGGCAACAGCGGCAAAAATATGTTTGGTGTTCGGTTTTATGGGGCGGGGTAATGAGTTAATTTCATTGTACATTAATTTAATGGGTATGTTGCCATTACTGGCTATTTTTTACATTATACGTCAAACAGGAAAATATTTGCAAAACATTCAAACAACTGTTATAAGTTAAATGACATGACCTGTAACAATTTTTTCTACTTTTAATCAAATTACAAAAACCTGATCTTCTTATGCTAAGCATTCGGCACATCGAAAAACAATACGCGGGGCACAAAGCCTTAAGCGATGTTAGTTTAGAAGTGGAAAGCGGACAAATATTTGGCCTGTTGGGCCCAAATGGCGCCGGCAAAACTTCTCTTATCCGCATCATCAATCAAATTACCGCACCGGACTCCGGCGAAATCTATTTCGACGGCGAAAAGCTCAACCAATCACACATCAACCGTATCGGCTATTTGCCCGAAGAACGCGGTCTTTATAAAAAGATGGAGATCGGCGAGCAAATGATCTACCTGGCCCGCTTAAAAGGATTAAGCCGCGATGAAGCCACCCGCCGCTTAAAAACCTGGTTTGAAAAGCTTGGTATGGAAACCTGGTGGAAAAAGAAGATCGAGGAACTATCCAAAGGTATGCAGCAAAAGGCGCAGTTTGTAGCTACTGTATTGCACGAACCTGATTTGATCATATTAGATGAACCCTTCAGCGGTTTCGACCCGGTAAATGCCGAGCTGATCAAAGACGAAATATTAGAACTTAACCGCAAAGGCGCTACCATACTTTTCTCAACGCATCGCATGGAGTCTGTTGAGGAACTTTGCGATTCTATCGCACTGATCAATCTTTCACATAAAATATTGGATGGCAAGGTAAAAACCATACGGAATTCTTACCGCAATGATACCTACCGGGTTGAATACTCTGGTGAAAAGCTATTATTTGATGGTTCACAACCCTTCGAGATATTAAATGAATCTACCGATGATGACAGGTATGCCATCAGGATCAGCCTGAAGACCGGCAAAACATCCAACGAAGTATTACAATACCTTATCCCCAAGGTAAATGTCAATATGCTGCAGGAAGTGATACCGAGCATGAACGAAATATTTATTGAGAAAGTTAACCAAAAATCAGCCTGACCATGGATAAGATCTTATTAATTATACAGCGTGAATATGTAACACGCGTTAGAAAAAAGGCATTTATTGTGATGACTTTGCTGGTTCCATCGCTTTTTGGGGGGATGTTTGCCACTATTTCATACCTGGCCAATAATAAAGACCAGACGATTCATATTGTAAATGTTATAGATGATAGTCACCAATTCCAGGACAAGTTCGTTAGTACCAAATTTTTAAAATTCCAAAGCACTGCCAGGCCGCTCGACTCTGTTAAAGCCGGGTTGAACGAAGACGATATTGTGCTGATGATCCCCGCAGGTAAAAAGGATACCGCTGAGCTATTTGCAAAGAAAAAGAATACACTTGCCCTATCTGATGACATTCAGCAGCAGATGAACACCATCGCCTCAAACGAAAGTCTTGTAAAAATGGGCATAGATACCGCCCGGCTGCACAGTATTAAAAGCAATATCGTAATAAAAACCAGGGAGATGACGGCCGAGGGCGACAAAAGCGCCAATATCGGCTCAGCCTACGCTCTTGCTTTTGCCGGGGCTATCCTGATCTATTTGTCACTATTTATTTATGGCGCGCAGGTAATGCGCGGTGTTATCGAAGAAAAAACAAGCCGTATCGTCGAGGTTATCGTGTCTTCGGTGAAACCATTCCAGCTAATGGCCGGGAAAATTATAGGCGTAGGTTTAGTCGGGCTCACCCAATTTGCGTTGTGGATCATCTTGTCATACCTGGTTGGTAAACTATTGGGTCAGAATGGTGGAGCACAAAGCTCAACTTTTAAGTTTATTCAAACCATGGCTTCAAGTGCGGGCTATGAACTGGCCTGTTTCTTCTTCTACTGGCTCACGGGCTTCCTATTATACAGCGCACTTTTTGCTGCTGTGGGCTCTGCTGTTGATAGCGAAACCGAAACACAGCAATTTATGTTCCCGATAACTTTACCTTTGTTGTTTACCTATATTTTATCAGTATCCTACTTGTTCCAGGCGCCTGACAGCACACTGGCTATATGGCTGTCCATTATACCATTTACTGCTCCTGTTGCTATGATGGTGAGAGTACCTTTCCATGTACCGGGCTGGCAATTAGGGCTTTCTATGGGCCTGATGATAGTTGCTTTTATCTTTTGCACCTATGTAGCCGCCCGAATATATAGGGTAGGTATCTTAATGTACGGTAAGAAAACCAGCTTTAAGGAACTGGCCAAATGGTTCTTCTATAAAGAGTAGGTCAAGCCCCCTAACCCCCTAAAGGGGGAATGATTTTTGATAGTGACGTATCTGATGAAAAACAAAAAAACACCCCCTTTAGGGGGCAGGGGGGCACGCGTGGCCGTAATGGACCTGGGCACAAATACCTTTCATTTGCTCATTGCCGAAGGTAACATCAATAATTTTCGCGAGATCGTACACCAGCATATTGCCGTTAAAATTGGCGAGGGCGGTATCAATAAAGGTGTTATCCTCCCGGCTGCCTTTGAACGGGGCCTCGCTACTATGAAGAAGTTTCAGCAGGATATCATCGCCTGCAATGTACAGCAGGTTAAAGCAATTGCTACATCCGCCCTGCGCAGCGCATCTAACGGAAATGATTTTATTGACCAGGTAAAAGCTGAAACGGGCATTGAGATCGAGATCATTAATGGCGACCGTGAAGCCGCTTATATTTATGAGGGCGTTAAAGCAAGCGGGCTTTTATCTGCTCAAAACTCATTAATAATTGATATTGGCGGGGGCAGCGTGGAGTTTATCATAGGCAATAACGACCGGCTGATATGGAAACAAAGCTTTGAAATTGGCGCAGCAAGGCTGATGGGAAGGTTCCACCATACCGACCCTATCCCCCCTGCTTCCATCGAAGCCCTTAACCTTTATCTCGAAGACACCCTTGTTGACCTTTTCGCCGCCATTAAACAAACACCGGTAAATCATATCATCGGCTCATCAGGTGCTTTTGAAACTTTTGCAGGGCTGATAGAATCAGAAAGAAGTGATTTATTCGACCTTAAGAAAACCAAAGTTTATGACTTTGATGAAGATGAATTATTAACCATAACCGATCAACTCATCCTATCGACACATGCAGAACGTTTTGGCAATAAAGGAATTATCCCCGTTAGGGTAGATATGATCGTAGTTGCATCATTGATAACCCGTTACATCATGCAGAGATTGGCAGTTGGCAACGTATCGATGTGCACCTATTCTTTAAAAGAAGGGGTGCTGGCAGAGATGATGGGTTAACAGTATAATTGTATCATTTCTAAAGCAAACCGGAAAATAAACGTAACCCTTTGTATATTGCGTCTATATATAATTGACACCATGCAAATAAAGTTTATAACCCTTGGCCTCATTCTGCTTTTGACCATATCTGCTGAAGCACAAAGAAAACATAAACAGGAGACTAAAATCGTTGATACGATCTATTCTAACTACCAGCCTGCCGACCTGTTCTCGCCGATGTTTTATCCTGAAAAAGGGAATGAAAATCATGCTGCGAATGGTGAACCAGGGCCTAAATACTGGCAAAACAGGGTTAATTACCAACTAAAAGCTACCATTGATACTGCGAGCAAAACGCTTAGCGCGGTTGAAAGGATCAGTTATATGAACAACAGCCCGGATGCGCTGCAATATTTATGGCTGCAACTGGACCAGAATACTTATAAAAAAGATGCACGGTCAAACTTTGCCACTGGTCAATCTCCCGCTGCAGATCAGCATACGGATGGCTACCAGATCGAATCGGTATCCATCGACTACGGGGATGTTGTTAAAAAGGCTGATTTTATTATTACGGATACCCGCATGCAGATCCGCCTTGCAAAAGCTTTAATGGCACATGGACAGATCAGCCTGAGAATCACCTATAAATATACTATCCCTGGAGTTTTTGGCGGTCGTACAGATTATTCCGACACCAAAAATGGCCAGATATACGAAATTGCCCAATGGTTCCCGCGTATGTGTGTGTATGACGACAGCCATGGCTGGGATACACTGCCATTTTTAGGAGCCGGTGAGTTTTACCTCGAATATGGCGATATAGATTACGAAGTAACCGTGCCATGGGATATGATCGTTGCCGGTTCGGGCGAGTTATTAAACCCTAAGGATGTGTTAACACAAACACAGATCAATCGCCTTGCAACTGCACATAACAGCGATAAAACGGTGATGATACGCAGTGCTGATGAGGTAAATGAGGCTTCGTCCCGCCCTGTGCATAAAGGCACGCTTACCTGGCATTTTAAAATGAATAACACCCGCGATGTGGCCTTTGGCGCATCAAAAGCGTATGTATGGGATGCGGCAAGGGTTAACCTGCCTGAAGGCAAAAAGTCGTTGGCTATGTCTGTTTACCCGGTTGAAAGCGTGGGTGATGGTGCCTGGGGCCGGGCGACTGAATACCTGAAGAAATCCATTGAATATTTTTCAGAAAAATGGTTTGTTTACCCCTACCCGGTTGCCGTAAACGAAGCCGGTACAGCCGGTGGCATGGAATACCCCGGAATTGTTTTTGACGGCATAACCGACAAAGGCAAGGAATTATATTGGGTAACTGCGCACGAGATTGGCCACAACTGGTTCCCGATGATCGTGGGTTCCGATGAGCGCCGTTATGCTTTTATGGACGAAGGCTTTAACACCTTCATCGATATATATGCTTCGGATGCTTTCAATAATGGCGAGTACGCCCCTAAACGCGATGGTGAATACGCGCCCGGTGGTGGTAATCCCGCTGACGAGATCATCCCTACCATCCTTGATCCTGATGCACCAACCATTATGACCGCGGCTGATGCAGTTGCCGAAAAGTATCGCCACCCGATAGAATATTTTAAACCCGCCTTTGGGCTGGTTTTGCTGCGCGAACAGATATTGGGTAACGACCGGTTTGATTACGCCTTTAGAAATTATATCCATAAATGGGCCTTTAAACACCCACAGCCTGATGATTTTTTCCGCTCGATGGATAATGGCGGTGGCGAGGACCTGGCATGGTTCTGGAAGGGCTGGTACTATAATAACCTGCCTTTAGACCTGGAGCTTACCGAGGCAAGTTATGTAGATAACGATCCGAAAAACGGAATAAAAGTAACTGTAGCTAATTTGGAGCAAATGGCGATGCCATTTATCATAGAGGTAAAATTCAAAGACGGCACCAATCAAAGGATGCAGGTACCTGTTGAAGCCTGGTTGCAGAATAGTGTTATCAGTTTTACCATACCAACTACAAAAGCAGCGGCAAAAATTACTATCGATCCTGATTCTGCCTTACCGGATATGAATAGAGGAAATAATGGGATTATTATGAAGTGAAATATTTTAACCGTCATTGCGAGGAACGAAGCAATCTCTACACTTGCCGATCAAACCCCGCAATGATTGTTAACCGCAAAAAGCCATTAGCTCATCAAGATGTTGAGGTTCTTGACTGTCCTATTCGGAGATTGCTTCGTTCCTCGCAATGACGCTCGGTTTATAATAGCCCCATCACAAACTGGAATATCCCTGCGGCAAATAAAGCAAGACTGATATACCAGAGCGATCGTTTCTTTGACAAAATAGATATCGCCGAAATGGATATGGCGATCTGGAAAAAGGTAACGGCGCGGGCCAGGGTAACGTCCTTAGCTAAATGCTCTTCAGACTCCTTCTCGAGTTTTTCGGCTTTTTCCTGTATTTGCGCCTGATCTTCCTTCAGTTTGGCTTTCCTGGCTGTTGCTGATGCCGTGCTTGCAGTATCTGCAGCTGCTTTTGAATAATTAATTTTAGTAACCGCATCAGCAACTTCGGCTTTGATGCCTTTGGCATTATAATATGACCATTGATCGGATGCCTTTATCTGGGTGATCAACGCTTCATTGGATTGATGCCCGGCCATTAAACTGCTTAAGGCAGCAAACGCGGCCATAAATGCGGTTGATATAGCTACCAGCATCGACCATTTATCATGGCTTTCATGGGCAGCTTCATGTATATGCTCGTGCAGGTGTTCGGTGGGTACTTCCGGATCTTCCATCTGGTATAAATTGATTTGTCAGGGTAAAAATAAGATAAATCCCGGATTTTTCAGACCAATCTCATTAATTGCTGGTACAATTTTTCCGTAGGCAGCCCCACTACGTTGGTATAGGAGCCATTGATCCTTTCGATGCCGATAAGCCCTATCCATTCCTGGATGCCATAGGCGCCGGCCTTATCCAACGGCTCATATTTATTAACATAAAAGTCTATTTCCTGCGCTGTAATCTTACGGAAAAACACTTCGGATACATCATAAAACAAATTGTATTGATGCTTATAAAGCAGGCATACGCCCGTTATCACCCTATGCACTTTGCCCGAAAGCATGGCCAGCATTTCGGCAGCATGTTGTTTTGTTTCGGGTTTGCCGAGGATATGCCCGTCAATGCTTACGATGGTATCCGCGGTTAGCACGATCTCATCATCTACTGATTCATCAAAAGCCTTTGCCTTTTTCTCAGCGATATAAACAGCGATCTCTTCAGGGCTTAAATGCTCAGGGTACGACTCATCCACATCTTTTAGCACGATGCGAAAGTCAACATCCATTAAACGCAGCAACTCCTGTCGCCTGGGAGATTTGGATGCAAGAATGATTTTATGATTCATTAGAATTGATTACACCGATTTATGGTTGATTTCACAGATGTTTGTATGTTATAACATTCCAACTTTACAACATTTCAACCTTACAACAAAAATCTACCAGCTATACGCCTGTTCGCTCATCCATTTACCCTGTATTTTCAGCACCTTTTCTATCACATCGCGAACAGCTCCTTTACCCCCGTTAAATGGAGAAATATATTGGCTGATGGCTTTTACTTCTTCAGCTGCATCGGCAGGGCAAACCGCTAAACCGGCCAGGTTCATCACTTCCAGGTCGGGGATATCATCACCCATAAACAAAACGCTTGCCGGACTAACCCTTTTCTCTTCCAGGTAGGTCCTGAAGTTCTCCGTCTTAGTATGAGCCCCCACATACACATCTTTTACACCTAAACTATTCAAACGGTGAAAAGCGATCTTTGACCGACTACCAGAAATGGCACATACATTGTACCCGCATTTAACAGCCAATTGAATTGCATAACCATCTTTAATATTAAATTGACGGCCCTGTTCCCCATTATCCATAACATAAACAGAGCCATCGGTCAGCACGCCATCCACATCAAAAATGAAGGTCGAAATATCTTTTAATTTGTTTAAAAATGATTCCATTGTTGGGATTACACAGATTTTTTTTATGATTTCACCGATCTTTGGTCATTAGCTATTTAATACTACTGCTAACTGCCAACTCAAAACTGCCAACTGAACTATTGGTTATCCCGCCATTCATAAACCCAGGCAGATTGTATTTGTTCCAGGTGGCCTTCGTTCGATTCTTCACGAGTGCCAACAAAGTTAGGCAGGCTAAGCACCCATTCCAGCAGGTCAGTAAATCGGATACGGTATATTTTGGATTCATCAAAGTCATCGCCAAACTTTTCGTAAAGTTCTATGGCAATGTCTTCGTGGTCTTTCCAGTGAATGGGTAAGGCAAATTTATTATCTGTCATTTCTTTAAGTTAATACAATATCTGTATAAATATAATCAGTGTAATCTTAATACAATCGGTGAAATCATACCATTAATGACCCATAAAGCCGGATTGATCTGGCAGCGTAACTTCAATATCGCCATCAATGATCACGCACTGGCAACCCAGCCTGGAATTGATGCGCGGGTTAACCGCACGGTCTATAAAATCCTCTTCCTTATCTGATATTTCCTGGATATTGTCCATCCCTTTATTCACATACACCTGGCAGGTACTGCAACCGCAAACACCACCGCAATTATGTTGTAGCTCGATGCCATTTTCAAGGCAAACATCCAAAACAGACTCACCTTCGGCAATAGGCAATTCAACAGATTCGTGCCCTTTTTCCTCAAAGTTGATCTTTACTTTAAAAATATTCATTAGGGCAAAAGTAACAAAATTTAACAATGCGCTTAACCGTCATTATCCATTGTGATAATACCCTGACTTAATAGCTTGTAAAGCTGTTGTAACCCAGGTTTTTCTTGTAATTGCTGCAAATGATCAGTCATTGTTTTTTCATCATTTCGCACAGCCGGTCCCGTTTGCACATCTGCCGGGAGATATTCCTTTACCTTTTGCGCTGTCTCCAGTATCAAAGGACGCAACAGATCAAAAGGCAATTGCTTTTCGGCTAATAATTGCTGAGCTAAATAATATAAGTAGTTAGGGAAATTACAGGCGAATACCGCCGCCAGGTGCAACGTTTTACGTTCAGCAGAACTGATGCGATAAACATTTTGGGTGACGGTATAGGCCAATTCGTTAAGTTGCGAGGTGATATGTTCATCCGCTCCTTCAATGCAAATCGGTACGGTATTAAAATCAACCTCTTTTGTTTTGCTGAAGGTTTGCAGCGGATAAAAAACACCGGCTTTTTGGCTGTGATTTAATAAAACCTGCAAATCCGTCGCACCTGAAGTATGGACGATGAGTTTCTGATATGGGGCTAATGCTGTGGCAACAGTTTCAATCGCATCATCCTTAACTGCGATAATAAAAAGATCGGTTTCAGCATTGATCTGATCCAGGTTATCGATAGCTTCGGCACGCACATGGTAAGCCAGCAAGGATGCGTTTTGCAGATCGCGGCTGTAAACCTGCACAATGGCGTGGCCAGCATTCTTAAAAGCCGCCGCCAAGTGGGTAGCTACATTGCCCGAACCGATGATGGTGATGCGCATAATTATTTTTATCTTGCTTTATCTAAGCCATCAAAAGTATGCGATTAATTGCATTTATTTTATCCCTGTTTCTATTTGCGAATGTAACATCTGCCTTTAGCACAGAATATACTTTACGTACTGATACGGTAAAACGTACTGTAATAAAGCAAAAACATAATCGGGTAGTTCATAATTGGCCTAAGCCAAAGAGTATGTTACCACCTGATAAACTTTATTATAATGATTGCGTGTTCATACACAAATACACTATCGCACAGCGTCTAAAAAAGTATCCATTTTCTAAAGCTGCTAAAATATTGGCTGTGTCTTACGATAGTAGTATGCCAAATGCACCGATAATAACAGATACTGACACAATTAAACATTTAGTATCCAAAAAGCACCATGGCTTATTTATTAATAATGGCAGACTGGATTATTCCTCATTGTTCGAAGTAAAACAATTAACATCCAGCCAAATAAACCGATTGACTAATATGATGTTTAATACTGATGTTAAAGTTCATAATAATTATGCGACAGCTTCGAGAGCCTGTTTTGACCCCCGTAATGCTTTTATATTTTTTGATAAGGACGGAAAGGTGTTCGATTATATAGAAATATGTTTTGAATGTGAAAGGACAGAGTCAAAGTCAGGTAAATTATACCTCGGATCAGGCTGCAACCAGGAACTGGATATGACAAAGAAATTCCTTATCGGTTTGGGTATAAAGTTTGGAACAACAACTACTGATGATACTGGATTCAATTAAACCGTAAATTTAAACTTACGAAGTTTTAGAAACTTCGTAAGTTTTTTATAGGTCTTAAACCGTCTTCAACTCCTTATTCCGTCTGAATATCGAGAGCAGGAACCCAATCACCATAATGATGGTACCCGACCAGAAGAAATTGATATAAGGGAACTGGATGGCCTTCATGACGATATAGGCTTTCTTGCTTTCCGGTTGCTGATAAACTGATATCTCTACCTTTCCTTTCTCCGGGATGATCTTTGAGAAACGGAGCTTTAACCCGGCGTCTTCCACCTTCCGGGCAAAATCAAAAGCACTGCCATTTTTGATCATGTACACAGGCTCGGCATCATAGGTTTTACCGTGCGATACTACTTCCAATTTCGCACCTACCGCTACATCATTGCCCGTTAACGGGATATTTTGTACCTGGGCTTTTTTGTTTAAACCTGCAAGCAGGATGTAACCCTCACGGAAACGAATAGTATCACCTACTGCTATCTCATGCGCTATTGGCGGGTCATAATTCTGGTCGTCATTTGTTTCGCTATGACCATCGTCCGGCTGACTGATGCCTGAATTAGCCGGGACCATGGTAACATGCGTATAAAGGTCGTGAAAAAGATAATGTTTTGTATCAGGTGAGGAAACTAAGCCCATTTTAGGGTTAAACTGGGAATTAGGTTTCAGTACAAATTCTTCTTTTAAACCGCCATTTGCATCCATCAATTTATAATCCACTTTAAAATAATGGTTAGGCATTGACAGGGAATCCCCTAAATAGGTTATCACATAATCCCCCATTTTTACAGGCTCGTTTTTATAAAGCATAATATTCTCTTTCGGATCATTATGCTTGGCGAACTCGCTTGAATATTGCTCGCCGGTATTATTTTGCGATACCACCTTGCTTGTACCGGCTGCTATGACCGCGCCGACCAATATCAATCCAAAACCAATATGCGCCACGGCAGAACCGGCCAGTTTGATCTTTCCTTTAAATGCATCAGCCAGAACCTTGGCATTTGCCAGCACCGAATAAATAGCGCCCAGCATAACCAACGTAAACACGATATGCAGATGATAAATACCGCTTGTATAAACCACCAGCGCCGTAATTAAACCTGCAAAAACAAAGTAAACCAGCGAGGTAATGAAGAACCTGGTAGTATCGGTTTTTTTATATTTTAAAAACTGGGTAAAACCTGCCAATAAAGTAACCACTACCGCAAAACCCGCCTGGAACACATTGTATAACGTTACAGGGTTATTTGGCGGGGCGACATTTGTTTTAAATATAGCGTTCCATACCGGTATGGAAGTTACGATGATCAGCTGCAGGCAGGATAAAGCCAAAAACACCGAACCAACAAACATCCAGAACTCGCGCGAATAGGTTTCTTCCTCTTTTTTGCTGATCGGTAATTCCTTCCACCTGATCACAAGCAGCCAGATGCTGATCGCCAGGAATATGGCTACATCCACTACCAAATGCCAGAACATGCCTAAATCGGTGAATGCATGTACCGAAGTGTCACCCAAAATACCGCTCCGGGTCAAGAATGAGGCGTATAGTACCAGCACAAAGCTAATGAGCACTAAAAAAGTAGCTGTGAAATAAGAATGACCTGTATTTTTATAAACGATGAGCACGTGCACCGCGCCTATCAAAGTAAGCCAAGGAATAAGAGCGGCGTTTTCTACCGGGTCCCAGGCCCAAAAACCACCAAAGTTGAGCGACTCATAAGCCCAGAATGAACCCATGATAACCCCCGTACCCAATACCATTACCGCAAACAGGGAATAGGAAATAGCAGGCTGAACCCATTCTTTATAGCGTTTTTGCCATAAACCGGCAATAGCATAAGCAAATGGCACCACCATGGATGCAAAACCCAAAAACAGGGTCGGCGGGTGGATCACCATCCAGTAGTTTTGCAGCAGTGGGTTTAAGCCGTTGCCATCGGTAATGTAACTTAAATAATTGTGATACAGATCGGGCCTTGATGCGAATATGGGTGTAGTACCTTTCAGATCTATCGCATCACGCAGTAAAATGAATGGGGAACTGCCTATCCTTTCGCCGAATATCGCTACACCGATCAGCATGGATGATAGCAAAACCTGTGAAAGCGATACGATGGTCATCACCGGTTTTTCCCATGATTTGGCTTTCCAGATCAGGATATTACCCAATACTGCCTGCCAGAAACCCCATAGCCAGAAACTGCCTTCCTGCCCCTCCCAGTAACTTGAAATGATATAATAAACGGGCAAACTCTTGGACGAATGCTCCCAGGCGTAATGATATTCAAACAGGTGAGTGTAAATGATATAGAACAAACAGCAGCCAATACCTATAACTGAAACTGTATTGGTAAAAAAGCTGAACCGGGCGATACGCTGCCAGGAACGATCTGACTGATCGGGATTGGTGGTAGCAAAATAATAGCTTATGGTTGACAGCAGGGCCGAAGCGAATGCGAGAATAACAAAGAATTGGCCCAACTGGCCGGGTAAAAGGTGTTCGCCTTTAAAAGCTGTATCCATTAAAATGATTTATAAGTCGGCCTTTTTAGCACTGGCCTCTGTAATTTCAACCTTATCCTGGGTATATTTAGAAGGGCATTTCATCTGTATATGCGATGCATGGAATTCGCCTCCCCGCATCTCGCCTACCAGGACGATCTGCTCGGAGCGTTCAAAATCCTGTGGTTTGGTGCCGGTAAATATTACTTTGCACTCTTCGCCATTCTTTTTGTCCTTCATAAAAAAAGAGAAGTAATTGGCATCTTTCGCGGCATCGTAATACAACTCCTTTGTCTTATCCAAATAGCCGATCACGTGCAATTCGCCATTGGTGCTTTTTGCATCCTTAAATGATCCGTAAGTGCTTGCGCTGCCATACAAACCAATAATTAAAGCAATTGCAATTGCGATGACAATCAAACCTAAAATCGAACTTTTCTTCATTAGTGACTTTACTTCTGTAACAGGAGCACAAAAATACAAAACGTATAGTTAATAATGTTTATTACAAGTGATTAATCTTATTTAGAATCATTATTAATATCGGATTTCGAATATTCGATTTCGGATTTCGTTAAAATGAAAAAAGCTGGCATACATAAGTAAACCAGCTTTTAAAATAAATTCGAAATTGAACATCCGAAATCCGAAATCAAAATCTCACGGCCAAACACCTAAAGTTTGATAAGATCCGGCTATTTTGTTAATGGCACCAA
>Ga0206976_1162_pt1 | contig 20961 bp, 22 predicted proteins | sample Alteio_BWOrgHeat_82_FD_152926 | JGI IMG/M metagenome (GOLD analysis project Ga0206976, IMG submission 152926) | Enriched cells from forest soil in Barre Woods Harvard Forest LTER site, Petersham, Massachusetts, United States -... | ecosystem: Environmental > Terrestrial > Soil > Temperate forest >... | reverse complement strand
CAAAACTTTGGAAGACGGATCAGCTACGCTGGAAAAAGAATCCATCAACCAATTAGCGGCCCGCCAAAAGAAATTTATTGAGCAGCTGGAAGCGGCCCTGGTACGCATTGAAAATAAAACCTACGGTGTTTGCCGCGAAACTGGTAAGCTGATACAAAAGGAACGCTTGCGCGCGGTGCCACACACTACGCTGAGCATGGAAGCGAAACTGAAGCAATATTAATGAAGGCTGCTTACACCAAACCCTTTCTTGTTGCTACATTTATTATACTTGCCGACCAGATCATAAAGACCTGGGTTAGGGCGCACATGTACTTAGGTGAAGAAATTCACCTGATGGGCAGCCACGGTATGCTGCATTATACCGAAAACAACGGCATGGCCTTCGGGATGGAATTTGGCGGCACCCTTGGAAAGCTGGCCCTCACTTTATTCCGTATTGGCGCTGTGGTAGCTATCGGTTATGGCCTTGTTTACCTTATTAAGCATAAATATCATCGGGGGCTGATCATGAATGTGGCGCTGATATTTGCAGGTGCGATGGGCAATATCATTGATTCCACCTTTTACGGGATCATGTACCATTATGCGCCGCTTTTCCATGGCCGTGTGGTAGATATGTTTTACTTCCCACTGATATCAGGCAATTTCCCGGCATGGGTACCTTTCTGGGGCGGGCAGGATTTCATATTTTTCCGCCCGGTATTTAATTTGGCCGATTCGGCTATATCGGTAGGCGTTATCCTGATACTGATCTACCAGAAACATTACTTCAAACACCATACCCCCGAAGTAAGCACCCCGAACAGCGAGGTTGTGGAGGAATAATATGTGAATGTGCAGATTACAAATTTGCAGATATGCGAATTGCTGATGTGCAGATGATAAAATATTTTGAGCCGCTTTTATAGCGGCTTTTTTTATTACCTTCACAAACCCCAAGACCGTAGATTTCGTTTTAATCACTTATTAATTCTAAACCCTTATCATGAAACAAAAATTAGTTATCTGCTTATTAGCGTTACTGCCATTTTTTGCCGCTGCCCAGGACGAGGCCCCGCCACTTATAAAGGACTTTTACGAAGGCACGCATGCGATTCCAGAAAGCTTTATTCTTAATGACCATGTCAATATCATGGAGTTTAAAAATGGCAGTGAAGATTATTCCATCATGGCTATAGATGACCAAATGCAAACCCTTTGGAATACACCTATACAAGGGAATGTGATCAACGCTTCAAAATTTAAAGATAAAGTGCTGGTGGTTACCTCAACAGAATTTAGTAATACCAGAGGCAATAACAATACCTTTAAAGCCTACCTGCTTGACCCGTCAAACGGTAAAATATTGATTGAGAAAGTAATTTTCGATGGACCGCAGGAATACCTTGTATTTCCTTTTGTGTTCACAGGCGAAGGCAATATTTTTAAGTTCGCTGTACGGCAAAGCGGTTTTGAGCGTGGATTGCATGTAGGCTTGATGGATGTGTTTTCTTTGATATCTCTAAATAAATATTATAAACAATATAGAGAAACCAAAGATTTCGATGTGATCGACTTTAATGAGAAGCTTGAGCCAGTAACCAAAATAAAAGTGGCGAAAAATGCTGGTTCGTTTCTTGACATGACCGCCAACAACCAGGGCGATCTATTTATTAATTGGTTTGACAATGGCAGCATGAATATACTCAGGTATGATTCGGGTAAAAGTAACCCTTCAAGTCAGCTTGCTTGCAACATAACAGTTGAGGATGCCGTATTGCATCAATTGAATGATAATATCCTGTTATCTCCGTCCAAGAAAAATAGTAATGTGCTTTATTATTCATTAGTATTTAGGAACGCTGACAAAGAAATGGAACTGGGTATTGGTAAACTCGATTTTTCGACCGGTAAAAAACAATATGAAAATGAACTGCTTACCAGGGATGCGATCAAGAGCCTGCAAAAAAGCTATGTGCCGGTGAACAAGAAAATGGATTCGCCCGATCTGGGTTATGTAAGAGGCTTGGATGTAAGGATGTTAAGTGAATTTGGCGACAGGGTAGTTGTGTCATTAACAAGCCAGGTAGTTACTGCTAGTTCTAATTACGTGTCAGTAACAGAGTATAACGTTCTTCTTAATGCCTACGATACTGATCTGAAATTAAAATATCAGCAATTGGTGCCAACAAGCTATAGCGCCTCCATTGCTCTCCCTATTGGCTATCATTATCATAATAATAAATTATATGTTATATCAAATGATAAGCACAGACTGACTTACTATGCAACTTATAGTGTATTTGATCTGGCAACCGGTCAGTGCGATAAAATGTACCCGCTAACAAAAAGAAAAATCGGCAGCGATGATGCTGCAGCTGGATCATCAGTCCTCTGGTTTGAAAATGATTTCGTTGTACCTTATCTGGATAAGAAAATGTTGTCCGTAAGCAAATATAATGTATCGCTGCAGCAAAACTCTTATTGATTTTTTTGGTAAATGCTCAATGGGTTAATATGCGCATAATTTTAAAAGGAATAAAAAACAAAATTTAATTATAAATTAAACAAAAAATACACAAAGGGCCCTGGGGCTTTGGAAAACGGCTTTTGCCTTTTTGAAAAAAAGTGAAAATACCGTGAAAACACGGGTTGTGGTTATAATTTTTATTGCTGTAATTTATGTCACCCTAAGCCTTATACCATCAAAAGCAAAAAAGACAACCTCAGCTTACTGAAGTTGTCTTTTTGTTTTTAGTGGTTTTACGAAAACCGGGCTATTTCCCCAAAGATTTTTCCCTTACCGCTTTAAACTCCGATCCGTTTTTCCAGCCGGGGTAGGTGGTTTCGTTACTTAGCTGGTAGCCCACGTTAAACAACAGGTTGGCAATTTGCGCCATACCGCTGGCATCCATATCGGCCGAGTAATTATCCGATGCCTGGTGGTAGTGATTAGCTGTATAACTCTCCTGTTGCTTTTTGCCCCACTCAGCGCCGTGTGCCTTGCTAATGGTACCGTTGTTCATATCCAATGCCGGTACGCCCACTTTGGCAAAACTAAAATGATCTGAACGGTAATAACTGCCCGAGCCGGGATTTTGGTCGCCGGTTATTACCAGGTCGTCAGCCTTTGCAAATTTCTCTATATAATCATCCAGGTCGTTCTGACCCTTGCCGGTGATGGAAACATCTTTGGTTTCGCCATAATTGCCCAGGGCGTCCATGTTGAGGTCGGCAATGGTTTTATTAAGCGGGTAAACGGGATGGGTGGAATAGTATTCGGAACCCAGCAGACCCTGCTCTTCGCCGGTTACCGCCAAAAATACGATAGAACGTTTAGGCTTATCCTTCACTTCGGTAAAAGCTTTTGCCATGCTGATCAAAGATGCTACGCCATCAGCGTTATCCACAGCGCCATTATAAATGCTGTCGCCTTTGGCATCGGGCTTGCCTATCCCCAGGTGATCCCAATGCGCGGTATAAATGATATACTCTCCCGGCTGGGTGCTGCCCTTTAAGGTGGCTATTACATTATGCGAAACCGAATATTTAAGTTTATTATTTATACTTACGCTTAGGTTCATATTAAGCGGCACTGCCTTGAAATCTTTATTACGTGCCAGTTCGCGCATGTCGCCGTTGATGCCTGCGGATGCCAGCAGTTTTTTGGCGGCATCTTCGGTTATCCAGCCTTCAACCTTACAGCGGCTAAGGTGTTTATCGTTTTGTTTCAGGTATAATTTGGCTCCCGCAAAACTGCTGCTTACCACGCTCCATGGGTAGCTTGCAGCCTTGGTTTGATGCACAATGATGACACCTGCTGCGCCCTGCCTTGCGGCCTCCTCATATTTGTAGGTCCAGCGGCCATAGTAGGTCATGGTATCGCCTTTAAAGCCCGGGTCATTCACCAATACGATAACAGTTTTGCCTTTTACATCCAAGCCGGCATAATCGTTCCAGTGATATTCGGGCGCTACTACGCCATAACCGGCAAATACCAGGGGCGAATTTTTGAGGTCGACCTTATCCAACTCCTGGCGTGTGGCCACCATATAATCGGCAACACTGTGGAATATCAATGGCGACTTGCCCCCACTGATCTCCATGGTTTCTGACGGCGTGCCGTTGATCTCTACCATCGGCACTTCCTGGTAGTAGCTGCCATTGTTGCCGGGATCGAGCCCCAGTTTTTTAAATTGCTGCGAGATGTAAGCGATGGTCCTGTTCTCGCCCTCGGTAAAGGGCTTGCGGCCCATCAGCGAGTCGTTAGCCAAAACTGCAATGTGGCTTTTTATATCATCGGGGGTAATTGGTTTGGAGGATTTATCTTGATTGGAACAGGCGGTAAAAAAAACGATGCCGGAAAATAAGAGCAGGTAACAATAGCAATTTAGCTTCATTAAATATTTGAGTTAATTTCAAATGTAATTAAAGAGAGGTGAAAGGCAAAAGGTAAAAGATGAAAGGCTTAAATAAAAAGAGGTAAAATGCGAAAACGTGAAAGGCAAAAGGTTTCTTCGTCGCCTTTTAAAACAAAATTGTTACAATTAACCTTTAATTTCGTACTGTCTTACATATAAAACATATTCCTATGAAAAAGCTATTGATCCTTGCTGCACTGACAGTTTTTACACACAGCGCGTTCGCACAAAATGTTGACCTACGCCGCAGAATTGAGGTAACCGGTATCGCCGAAAAAGAAGTGACGCCGGATATCATTGATGTTTCCATCTCGCTGCAGGAATACCTGGACGGGAAGAAAAAGATCAGCATCAATCAATTGGAGAACCAGTTGGAAAAAGCGGTAAACGATGCCGGGATAGCCAAAGAAGATTTTACCATAAGCAATGTATCCGCCTGGAACAACACCTACCAGAAAAAGAAGAACCCCGATTTTTTAGCCGCGAAGCAATACAATATCCGGTTCCACGACCTGGATAAATACAACCGGATATTGAGCGCAATTGATCCTAAAGGCATACAGGCCACCAATATTGAAAGCTACGACTACTCTAAAATGGCAGAGCTAAAACGCGACCTGAAGATACAGGCCCTATTGGCTGCAAAAGAAAAAGCTACCTATTTGCTTAGCAGCATTAATGAAAAAATAGGCAGGCCGATCAGTATCACAGAAAGCGACAATACCAATTACCCCCAACCACGGATGTATGCAAATAAAGTGATGATGTCCAATGCTGCGCCCGCAGATTCGGACATCGATATCAAGCAGATAAAATTAAGTTTCCAGGTGCAGGCAGTTTTTGAAATTGCACCGTAACCTTTTAATCCAACATCCGTACAAGTAAAGTCAGCGAGGTATTTTTGAAGGAGAATCTAAAAACCTAATTATTATTTATTGATTAACAGGCACTTGACAATATAGAATATAGATATTATCTTTATCATTCCGTAAACGTTAGATCATGATACATATTAGATCCGAAAGAGTATTATTGGTTGCTCCCAATATATTTTCGGTACAGTTATTAGCCAGTAACAAACAGATCAAACACATCACCTCCGTTGACCGTGTTTTCCCAGCTATATATGACATGATCCCCAATCTCATCGTTTTTGATTACGATTATTTAAGCGATGATATGGAAAAAATGCTGCGCCGTATCCGGACCAACCCATACTACAACAAGATCAAGATATGCTGCTTTAAAAGCAGCCCCAACCGTAAAATAGATGAGTTTTTAAAGGTACTGGGCGTAAACCACGTGATCTATAAAACCGAATTGCACAATCCTACCAAGGCTTCCATGAGCCACGTGAAATCCATATTGGATTCGGCTGTTACTGATTTGTTGGTGAACGCTTCGTTTTAATCGGCCTCACCTAAATCCTCTCCAAAGGAGAGATTTGAAATATCATAACCACACTGTATTTGATATATTTATGTGGTTATTTACGTTTTTACTGTCAACGTCACTGTCAATAAAGATAAGCAAAATTGGCTGAATTTCAATCAATTCTTGACACTAAATCATCTAAAAAAAATATCTTTTTTAAAGTGCTTCGAGAGAAAAAATGATCTCGACCCGCCGTGAGTGGCGGTAATTAAGGACTTGGAATCGCAATAAAAAAGCTAAATCAAATTTATCTTTAACTAACCTTTTAATACCTAAAGTTAACTTACATTTTTTTAACCTTTAATAATTGCAAATCAAACTCGAATAATTTCTCTTTTTAATTGCTATTCTTCTTTCTTGTATAGTTCTTTTCCCATTTTTTCATCCTGTTTATAAATGTCTTTATAATAAGTCACCAAACCTTCCCGAACAATACAAGTGAGATGCACATATTTACCGGTGCTGCTCATCCATCTCAGCCGCTCCAGGTTAACCGCCATTTTACGAACAACTTCCGGGGGGGATCAAATAGCAATCACCACTACGCTGTCCTAAAACAATGCGCATATGATCCTGCATATCAATATATAATTTAGATTTTGGCTGCGATTGATCAATAGCATCTAAAAAAGCTGAGCTTTGTATGGCAATCTGCAATTCTTTTTCTGCTCTAAACCGTACACCGCGATCAATTTTTACTGTTGTATAAACCGGATTCAATTTCCCATAATGCAGGTCGTTCATTAAGCGGATCATAGCATCTGTTAAAAGGATATCATAGTCGGCCTTTTCAGCCTGGGTTCCTCCATGGTCAACCAGTTTATGCAATTGATCATATATCAATTGTTTGGGATGATAATCAGCATGTGAAAGCCCATATAGCTTGACGCAATCAAGCATTAGCATGGCTTGCCAGGCATGTGTTTTTACCGTATCGGGTGCGATCCATACCAATTGATGGCCATTTTGCCTATAAAACCGCTCCACCGAAAGCGGGTAATATAAATTCGCCCTGTTCTTTTTAATCGCTAAAGCAACCGTGCTTTGGGCCTTAAGCTGCGAAGGGATCAACAAAATAAGAAGGATCGATAGCTTAAACATGATAACTGATGCTTTCATATCGTTTTCATATTAAGATTAAATACTACGGTTAACTGATCTTTAGTTTTTATCATACCGCCAAGTTTACTTGGGGGGATAAGATTAAAGTCTGAAAAATTCAGGCTTCTCGATCCTAATAGATCAATGCCTTTCTCCGAATCCTGGCTGATCTGGTAATTGATCTCAAAACGCTTGCTCACCCCTGCAATTTCAATATCCACCATACCCGTTATCAATTGAGGATTTGCGGTTATTACAGGAAGCCTGTCGAGCGACAAAAACCTGATATGAAGCAGCGGGAATTGTTTTTGATTTAATGTTTTTTGGAGTTGCTTCGTCATTCCAGAGTTATGGCAATCAAAACTATTCACTTTAAGGTCAATGCTTCCTGATAAAACTATGCCTTTTTCATCTTTGCCTTTATTAATTGTAATGGTATCCACCTTTCCGTAAGCGGGTATTACGCAGGAAAACTTGTTGATATTAGTGCTTCCGTTTACGCTGAGGCTGCTATTCTCTTTTACTACCCATTTCTTCAATGGAAATCCATTCCCCATGTAGCGTGTAAAAAAGCCTGTGTTGGAAAATAAAACCAGTACTATACAAAGCATATTTTTGTGCCGCATGATTTTTGGGGTCAGGGATTAATTTTTGCAAATACCAACCCGGCGATGATGGCCTGTGCCAGCCCATAGAGGAACCAGCTTAATACCATCACCACAGTGATATCTAAAGAACTAAAGGATATCCACATCACGGGTAGCAAGGCGATGATGGAATACACTAATCCAAATTCCAGCCCCCTCATTATCAATGTGCCTTTAAACAGTACTTTAAATCTGTCCCAGAACCATGATAGCGCAAAACTTATGATAAATGCATGCAGATAGAATAATACATCCCTGCTACCATCGCTGTTAAATAGCGGATTATTATACGCCGCAAACAGACCGGGGAAAAACCTGACACCAAGGAATAGACCGCCGTAGCTGAGTACAAACAGGATACATCCCGCTATTAACCCGGTAATTAATATTTTTTTCATTTTTTATATCCTTAGTGCCAGGTGATAAACTAAAATCCGATAGAGGCTTCAAGCATTACGCCGTGAAATTTGCCGCCATTAAGGATATTGGTGTTTGGGAAATCCAGGTATTGCTGGGTTACGTATTCAGCCTTCATCATGATGTTTTTTGTCATAAACCATCCCATTGAACCTGCTGTACGATTTACAGTTACATCGTTTGGAACCCCTAAAATCTGAGCTGTTACCGTGTTATAACGAACACCTACCCAGAAGTTTTCGGTATTGGCAGGGAACCTGTAAATCAAATCACCTGCATATTGAGTTGCCCAGCGATTGCTGGTTTCAGCAGAGGTTCTGCCTGTTGCATTTTCAGCCGTGCCAAAAAATTCCAACCCTTTGTATTTTAAAAACAGGTTGCCCATAAAAGAATGTATCTCGTTACTAAACCCCGGATTAAATCTTCCTGAAAATGGGCTGTAATCAATAGCATCGCTTAGTGTTGTAGCATTTGCTACGGCCTGGTTTTCAAATAAATTATAATAATGTGATCCTGTACGATCACCACCCATCAATGTATTACTATAGTCGCTATTAACTGTATAAACAGATCCTGTTAACCTGAACCTGAAATCTTTATTAAGCTGTTTGTCGAACCCTATTTTTCCAAGTATCGCAGGCTGATAGGTAAGTGGTTTGCCTGTTACCGCATCGATCTTGCTTGATGCAACTACTGTTTCACTCAATAAGCCATCAGTTAGCCCACCCATCAGGAACAAACCTGATTTATTAAAGTAATAGAATTGAGCGCCAAGTTCGGTAGAGAATTCATCCATGATATAGTTTTCTATAAATGGGTTATAAATGGTATTACCACCATCGCTTCTCCTGTAATGCTGATCGCCGTAATCCACATCATTCTGGCCGATACGGATAGATACACTTTTCATAATGCTATCTACCAGCGCACTATGAAGGAAGAGTAATTTGTCAAATTGTATATAGCCCCCTTTAACCCAGCTATCTTCATGGTGCCTTGAGGCCAGGTAACTGGTCAGGTTCATGCGGATACCATCAGCCAGCTGAATATCAAAGCTCAGGTTAGCCATCGGAAGCTGGAATCCGTGGGTAAGCGGTGTAAGGCTATTTACGTTGCCGACAAAGCCGGTTTTTGTTACGGGGATCGCGGTGTTCCATTCTCCTAATGATTGGAAAGTTAGTTCGAAATTCCCTCCGACTTTAACTTTCAATCCGTTAAACGGAACGGTGTCCTTTTTAGAGGTTTCAAAGACATTTATACCCTGTTTATTATTTGGGCGAAAAAATTGTATTGATTCCTGTGCCTTTACTATGCCCGAAACCAGGCAAAGCAGTATGATTAATTTAATTTTCATGATAGTTAATGATTAATAGTAGTTTTAAACTCCTGCTTGCTTTTTGTATACCAGTGTAAAGTCGAGGGTAATGGAATCGCCGGTTTTCATTGCGCCCAGCATAAAAGTTGGAGGCTTTACGGCGTAATCGGTCATATTTAGTTTTTCTGAACCGGTACAGGTAATGGTTTTATCCGGGTTAACCGTGCACCATACATCCATATCTATTTCTTTGGTAACTCCCGCTATCGTGAGGTTGCCATGGGCCTTGACCAGGTATTTATTATCTTTTGACGGAGATATGATTGCTGATAACAATTTGTAGTCGATGTCTTTATATTGGTTCGTTTTTAATGCCTTGTAAGCGTTCTTATTTAATCCGCTTTCATCACTTTTCAGGTTGGCAACTTCGAGGGAAAATGTCAGCGACTTAACAGAGATCAGTTCCCCGGAACTACCTCCTTTAAAATTGAAAACCCCACCCCCTGAAAAGGTTTTTGCCTCCATGGTCCATTTATGTAATGTGGATGTACCGGACAACTTCATGTCCATATCCTTTGATTCATTGATCTTATAGGTGGTTTGTGCCTTAAGCAGGCTGCTGAATCCCATGATGCAGACCATTGTCAGCATCAGTATTTGTTTTATGTTCTTTTTCATTATCGTGTGTTTTTATGATTATGTAAATGTTTGGATATAGTTAATTCTCTATCAATACCTTCAAAGCCTTTTCCTTTGCAGCATGCTCAAAGGTGTCGTAAGCCTCAATCATCTGGTTGAGTTTGAAGCGATGGGTAATTAGCTTTTTAGGTTCTATTCTTTTGGATTGTACCGTTTTTAACAGCATTTGGGTGGTAACGGTATCCACCAACCGCGTAGTGATGGAGATATTGCGGTCCCATAATTTTTCCAGGTGAAGTGTTACACTTTTGCCGTGAACGCCGATATTGGCTATGTGCCCGCCTGCACAGATGATCTCCTCACATAATTCAAATGTCTGAGGCACCCCTACCGCCTCTATCGCGGTGTCCACGCCTTTTCCGCTGGTCAGGGCCATTACTTTATCAACTGCATTTTCATTGGCACTGTTGATGGTTTGTGTTGCCCCGAAAGTTTTGGCGACAGCCAGGCGGTTATCATCCTGGTCAATAACAATAATTTCTGCCGGTGTATAAAACTGGGCGGTTAACAAGGCAGCCATCCCTACAGGCCCTGCGCCAATAATGGCTATGGTATCTCCCGGTTTAACCTGCCCGTTTAAAACACCGCACTCAAAACCAGTTGGTAAAATATCGCTCAACATTACCAGCGCTTCTTCATCAGAACCGGCAGGGATGGGGTAAAGACTGTTATCGGCATAAGGTATACGGGTGTATTCAGCCTGGGTACCGTCAATCATATAGCCTAATATCCAACCACCTTTTTCGCAATGCGAATACATGCCTTTTTTGCAATAGTCGCATTTGCCGCACGAGGTTACACAGGAGATGATCACATGATCGCCCTTTTTGAAATTGCTAACCGAACTGCCCACCTCTTCGATGATACCCACACCTTCGTGCCCTAATATCCTCCCGGCTGCAACTTCAGGCATATCGCCTTTCATGATATGCAGGTCGGTACCGCAGATGGTTGTCTTTAATATTTTCACAACCGCATCAGTTGGTTCCTTAATGGTTGGCCTTGGTTGTTCTTCCCATGATTTTTTACCGGGAGCGTAATACACTAATGCTTTCATGTTTTTATGTTTAGTAGTTAAATGATTATGAAGCAAATGTATCCCGGCCTGCTGCTGCAAAAAGTGATGAGGATTATCCCGAAATGTGATGTAAATCAATTATTTACGAACTGTGGAGACTGACTCGCTTTAAGTTGCCGGGCCCTTGAATGACGGACATTATCATTTACAATGACGGCTATCGCCTGATATTGCCAAAAAGTGACCACCATCACTTTTTCAGTTGAAGCATATCACCTATTACCACTTTAAAAGGGCGATATTTGATCTATGGAAAATGCGGCCCTGTTAACTGCTATTATAAAAAATGCCATTGATGGTATCATTACCATTGATGAGCGCGGCAACATTGAATCCATTAACCCTGCAGCTTGCAGCCTATTCGATTATATCCCTGAAGAAGTGATCGGCAAAAATGTGTCGATACTGATGCCACCACCTGATAAACAACAGCATGATGAATACATACAGCGTTACCAGCGAACAGGGCAAGCGCATGTCATAGGTGTTGGCCGGGATGTTGTGGGGCTAAAAAAGGATGGTACTCAATTTCCATTTAGGCTGGGTATCAGCGAAGTGCAGTTTTTGGGCCGGAAAATTTATGCCGGTTTTATTCATGACATTAGCCACCAGAGAGAGGCCGAAGAACGGCTTAGAGAATATGCCGTTCACCTGGAAGATTTGGTTGCAGAAAGAACGCAATCCCTCAAAGCCACTGTTGAAGCCCTGCAAATGGCTAAAGAGGAGGTGAGCTTTTCGCTGGAAAAAGAAAGGGAACTGGGATTGTTAAAAAGCCGCTTTGTATCCATCGCCTCGCACGAGTTTCGTACACCTTTAACATCCGTGCAATTGTCAGTATCCTTGATTGAAAAATATGCGGAAGCGTTTAACAGTCCTAATATCATTAAACATGTCCACAAAATAAAAGGTGCGGTAGGCAATCTAACTTCGATATTAAACGATTTCCTTTCCCTGGAAAAATTAGAGTCGGGCAAGCAGGAAGCGGCTTACCATGACTTCAACCTGGTTGAGTTCTCGGAAGCTATAGCTGAAGAAATGCAGGTACTGGCTAAGCAAAATCAAAACATTATTTACCAGCATACCGGTACGAAAAGTACCATCAGGCTGGATCAAAATTTACTGAAGAACTGTATTGTTAATTTAGTTAACAACGCGATAAAATATTCAGGTGAAAACTCTTTTATCGGTTTCACCACCGAGATCAATGAGCGTGAATGTATTATTACCGTTAGCGATAATGGCATCGGTATCCCGGAGGCTGATCAAAGGCATCTGTTTGAAGCCTTTTTCCGCGCGCATAATACGGGCACTATTCCGGGTACCGGCCTGGGGCTAAACATTGTTGCCCGCTATACTAACCTGATGAACGGGAAAATTGATTTTAAAAGCGAGGTGAACCAGGGCACCTTATTTACGATAACCTTTCCAATGCCATGAAGAAAAAAGTACTGATCATTGAAGACAATGACGATATACGCGAAAATGTGATCGAGATACTGGAGCTTGCGGGCTATACCGTTGCTTCAACCAATAATGGCAAGGCTGGTGTTGAACTGGCTTTCCAGGATACTCCTGATATCATCCTGTGTGATATTATGATGCCCGAGTTGGATGGTTACGGTGTCTTGTACCTACTGTCTAAGCGTCCCGAAACAATTGCGGTCCCCTTTATATTTTTAACAGCCAAAGCTGAACACTTTGACCGGCGCAAAGGCATGGAAATGGGAGCCGACGATTACCTCACCAAACCTTTTGATGATATGGAACTCCTGGCCGCGATAGAAAGCCGTTTAAAAAAGAAGGAGGGCCAGCAGGCCTTTTACAGCAAATCGCTGGACAAGCTGAATATGCTGGTTGCTAAAAAGGATGGCCTTGCCGCGTTAAAAAAGATCATCGAAGAAAGAAAATCGAGAACCATCAAAAAAAACCAGGTTATTTATTACGAGGGTGATAAGGGGAATGGTTTGTACCTGTTGATTAGCGGTAAAGTAAAAACAATTAAGCTGGCAGAGGATGGCCGTGAACTGATGACAGGGATCTATGCAGCCGATGATTATTTAGGCATCAATGCTATGTTATCCAACGAAGCTTATGCCGATACTGCAACCGCCCTGGAGGATAGCTTACTATGCCTGATCCCAAAGGAGCAGCTGGAAGAACTACTAAATCTATATCCCGAAGTTGCCAGGGAGTTCATCAAACTTTTGGCAAACGATATTCGTGAAAAGGAGGATCAGTTATTACAGATGGCCTATAATTCTGTACGCAAAAAAATGGCTGAGGCCTTATTACGCCTGCAACGCCAAAGTAATGCTGATAATTTCAAAATAACACGTGAGGACCTTGCCGCTATGGCTGCTATGGCTACGGAAACAGTAAGCCGCACGCTATCAGATTTTAAAGCTGAGGGGTTGATAGAAAAGACGGGAAGCACGATCACTATCCTCGACCTTGCCCGGCTGACCAAAATGAAAAACTGACGCAAATCATTTTCCTGCCTGACTACGCTCATGGCTGTTGAACCACAGTAACACTACTATTGCAGCATGAAAGTAGTTGCTTATAGTGTAAAACCTTATGAAAAGGAATCACTGGCGAAAGCCAATCAAAAAAAACATGATATCACCCTGATCTTTAATTCGTTGAGTTTGGAAACCGTTATGTATGCTGCCGGTAAGCAAGTGGTCATTATATCAGCAGGTGATGATGTGGGTAGTGAGGTAATGGACAAACTGGCAGCAATGGGTGTTAAATATATTACTACCCGATCTACCGCGACTGACCATATTGATAGGGACGCTGCGGCACGGAATCATATTAAATTGGCTAATGTTCCTGAATACTCCAAACTACAGGATATTGCCATCCAAATAATTAAAAACCTGGATTTATGGGAAGTGGACAAATGTGTGGGAAGCGCCTGCATCTGTGCAAATAATTGCAGGGTGAAGCATTAATTGCAGGCAACATAAAAAACCTCCGGAGCTTTTAGAACCGGAGGTTTTTTTATGAGTAAGCCTATTAGAAAATATATAAGGCAAGCATACCTAAATTCACTAATACGCTGAAAAGAAATAAACCAATTACAACCCGGATATTTGAGCCCCCCATGCCCACAATGATATTCGCCAGGTACAAACCAAAAGTTATTGGCAGTACCACGATAGAGGCATTATAGTAAAACATCAGCACCGCGGGTATCGGTAGAAAAAGTACGCCCTGGAAAACCAAGGAGAAGAAGAACCAGATGGTTTTGTGTTCAGCCTGGTGATCTGCTATTGAAAGGAGGCTTGCCCAGGTATGATTTTTGACGGTCAAAGTGTTTATTGTAGTTTCCATAATTACTATGATTTTGTTTCTACAAATATCCCTTGCATGAGCAGGTTGGGGAATGACCGTTATCCTATAAAAAAGTGACCTAAGGCACCTTATTAAAAGGATTATGCAACCTGTAATAACGCTTTACCCTGATCCTGTAAACATCATACAGTAGCGTAAAACCCAATATGGCAAGAGGAATGAAGAAGGAGTGAAAACTGAAATAACGGAACAAATAAGCTCTGGCTAAAGCACCGCACATAAAGAAGAAGATGATAACCGAACGTAGTTTTATCCTGACTTTTAATGCTGCTCTGTCTTTGATATTTTTTTGGAGAATCTGGGCCATCTCAATACCGAGATCAGTAAAGGTTCCGGTAAGGTGCGTTGTCCTGACCACAGAACCGGATACGATGGATACCAGCGAATTTTGCAAGCCCATAGCAAAAAGCAGACTGCCGGCGAAAATTTCTTTTGCTACAAGGCTATGATCATATCGGTAACCAAATACCGCTACACCAAACAGGACGGTCATCTCGATCAGCATCGGTATCAGATAAGAGAAACGCTGGTTGCGCCCGATAATAGAAACGATGAAACTAGAAATAAAGGCACCTGCCAGAAAAAGAAACATCCAGAGTGCAACCACCCGCGCGGTTTTCCAATCCTGCATGGCAATACGTTCTGCAAATAATGCCGCATGGCCGGTTACATTGGTGGTTAAAACGGAAAATCCTAAAAATCCGGCAGCATTTACAAACCCGGCTGTTATGCAAAGCAGCGAGGCTAATTTAACATTATGCACATAGGTGCGCTTGGTGCCGATATGCCTTAACATTATTGGCTATCTATTTACCGGAAAGACCAATAGTGGTATAGGAATGTGGTTAGCCATTTTTTGCGTTTGGCTTCTCCTGAACAAGCTGTCGATAAAATTATGCGAACGATGCACCATAGCCAGCATATCGATATCTCCATGTTCGCACAACCAATCCAGCCCGGCAACAGTATGGCTGGCTTCAATAACCCGATAATAGATATGCGGATAATTAGCTTTATTAACCAATTCGTTCATAAACCATTCAGCGACATGCTCATCTTCATCAAAAATATTGGTGATCAATATTTCCGCATTGAGGGGCCTGGCTAATGTTATCAGCGTATAAATGCACTCCAGGTCCTTTGACGGATTTTTAAAATCTGTAGCAAAGGCTATCTTTTTTATAGGTAAGATTGGGGCAGCGGGTGGCACCAGCAATAAAGGCCTGGTTATTTCATCTATCATTTGGCGGCTATGGTTACCGAGTAACAGGGTAGTTAACCCGCTGCTGCCATGGGTGCCAACAATTACAAGTCCTATATCAAGATCATGCCCTAAATGGTTAACCATGTCCATTAATGTGCCGGCTTCATTCCTGCAGGTGACTATAGGATTAAAACTTATTGTTTCCTCTTTACCTTCCAGGTGCTCCCTAAGCAGTCTTAATTCATGACTGCTGTCTTCCAATAGCAGTTCAGATTCTTCCAGCGGCCAGCTAACCAGGCCTGATTGTGGCACTTCAGCAGGCTCAATAACCGCATTACAAATAATTATATTCGCTTTTACCTGTTTGGCAAGGCTATATCCATAATCCAGCGCATGCTTTGCATTGGCTGAAAAATCGGTTGGGAATAGGAATTTTTTCATGGTATACAAAACTGCTACTAATGAGTTGCCTATAGGGTGATACCGGTCACTTTCTAAGGTGTTTATTATCATTCCTGGCTAAGCGGATATTGTAGAAGTTTGCCCCCATGTTAGGAGAATTAAACAAGAGCAGATCGAGCACCTGTTAAAAGAACTTCCCATTGGCTGTCATGCTGACGGGATCACCTATATAATTCCTGTAAATTATGTTTATGATGGAATAAACCTTTATGTTCACTCCGAAAAAGGAATGAAGATAGACATGATGCGGAAAAATCCTGAAGTATGTTTTCAGACAGATATGATCGAAAATTTATCAGATTGGGAAAGTGTGATTGCCTGGGGTAGATTTGAAGAAATAACTGATCTGCTGGAAAAACAGCTTGCCATGCAAAAGGTCATAATAAAGTAATGCCATTAATGAATTGTGAAACGGCACAACCTTCACACGGCTTTACTTCGGTAGCTAGTGATGTGGGCAGCGAAGTAGAGTTGATCTTGTATAAGGTTATTTTGACTAAGAAGACGGGTAGTTTGAAAAACAGTAATAATCAAAATAACTTGTCTTATTATTATTGACGGATTTTATTATCATATTGAATTAGGGGTGGATATAAGCATTATACATTTGGTTATCTTTCATAGATTAAGCGGTATTTTCAAAAAGTCTTTGGTTTTAGTAGTTACAATTTCTATGTAATTCTCCTTTACGTTCTCTTTTTGCAGCTTTACTATATCGGAATAGCGCAACCCGGTAAAACAGGCAAAGCAAAAATTCTCCCGGACAACATTTAATTCGTGGTCGTCTAACTTTAAATGAAACACCTTTAACAATTCTTCTTCGGACAGGTAAATTAAATCTCCATCATCACTAAACACTTTAAAGTTTTTTAAACCATTATTGATTTTACAATAACCCCGGCTTTCACTAAAGGATATAAATGATTTAATGCTCTTTATATAGGTATCTGCGCTATTGTTTACCAATTCCTTATCTATCAACAGGTAACTTATAAAGCACTCATAAAAACTTTGATTAATACGCTCAAAGGTTAACTCATATCTCTTGGATTTTCTGAACTCTTTCAGATGGTTGAGTGTACATGTTAACCGCTCTGTTGTTTTGAACCTATGAGTTGTGCGAGAAAAGGCCAGGTATTCATTGAAACAATCTTCAAGCGTCCGTTTGACTTCTTTCTTGTTCAGGGCATCATTAAATTTTTGCTTGACGTAGCTAAAATTAATTTCATTGCTGTTCAGTAAGGAATGTGTCTGCGCCCCTTTAATGATGTTTTCAAGGTTGTCAATGTGACTATTAATAAATTTATCCTCTTGGTTGTTTTCTTTCAACCTTTGCTTTCCGGCTAACCACTTATCCGGAAATATTTTTAATTTTACGGAGTGCCGGAACTTTTGGCCTCCTGCTAAATAGGTCATCATGATGAATGATTTGCCTTGTTTGTCGGCCTTGTCGAGGTAAAAATTTAGTGTTGCCATGTTGTTTGCTGTCAATATTACTGTCAATTTGTTGTTTACTGAACTGGGTTAAAGTTGAGTAATATTGACATAGAAAACAACATAAATAATTGATAATAAGTATGTTATAACAATTTTAGCCTAGCTGACTCTAATTGAATCTAACATACTACCTCTCCAAAGGAGAGGACTTGAAGAAAAGAAATTTAATCGATCCACTCAAACTTCGTGTAAGGCACCAACACCTCGGGTATTTTGATCCCTTTTTCAGTTTGATTATTTTCTAAGATGGTTGCCATAATGCGCGGCAAAGCCAGTGCGCTGCCATTGAGGGTATGGGCCAGTTGGGTTTTACCTTCGGCGTTGCGGAAACGCAATTTGAGGCGGTTGCTCTGAAAAGTTTCGAAATTGGATACGGAAGATACTTCCAGCCAGCGCTGTTGGGCCGCGCTCCAGGTTTCCATATCATAAGTTAAGGCCGAGCCAAAACCCATATCGCCGCCGCATAAGCGCAGCACACGATAAGGCAGACCTAATTTTTGAAGCAGGCCCTGCACGTGTGCGCTCATTTGCTCCAAAATAGTATATGATTCATCGGGATGGGCAACGGTCACAATTTCCACCTTATCAAACTGGTGCAGTCGGTTCAGTCCGCGTACATGCGCACCATAAGAACCCGCCTCGCGGCGAAAACATGGGGTATAGCCGCAATTTTTTACCGGCAGCTCATCCGCCTTTAATATCACATCGCGGTACATATTGGTGATGGGCACTTCGGCAGTTGGTATCAGGTATAAATTATCCACCCCAACAAAATACATCTGGCCTTCCTTATCCGGCAACTGGCTCGTTCCGAACCCTGATGCTTCGTTAACCAATAAAGGCACTACCACTTCGCTGTAACCTGCTTTTTCGGCCTCGTCAATAAAATAATTGATCATGGCACGTTGCAGTTTGGCCCCCTTATTTTTATAAACAGGGAAACCCGCGCCGGTTATTTTTACACCCAGCTCAAAATCTATCAGGTTATATTTAGCGGCCAATTCCCAATGCGGCAAGGCATTAGCGGGGAGTTCCGGCTTGCTGCCATTTTCCAGCACTACCTCGTTATCCTCGGGTGTTAAGCCTTTGGGTACAGATGAATGTGGCAGGTTGGGTAGCAACACTAATTTTTGCTGTAATTCATTTTCTATCGCTGCTAAAGCATCGCCTAAAGTTTTTATCTCTTCTTTTAAAGAACCGGTTTTGGCTTTAACACCTTCTGCTTCGTCTTTTTTGCCTGTGCGCATTAGCTCACCTACCTGTTTCGCAGCAGCGTTTGCCTCCGCAGAAACATTGTCCATACGGTTTTGAGTTTGACGGCGATCATTATCCAACTGGATCACCTCATCAACCAGGCCTAATTGTTTAAAATTTTTTACAGCCAAACGTTCTAAAACCTGTTCCCTGTTATCGCGGATATAATTAACTTGCAGCATTATTGTATTTTTTGACAAAGATATAAATAAGTCCATAGTCAATAGACCATAGTCCATGGTTATTTAGCTACGGCGACGGTTGAAATTAAAAGCTATGGTCTATCGTCCATGGACTATGGACAAAAAAACAATTATGAACCAAACCGGTAAACTCTACTTAGTACCCACCCCTATAGGCAACCTGGAAGATATTACTTTCAGGGCCATACGTGTTTTAAAAGAAGCCGACCTGGTACTTGCCGAGGATACCCGCACATCCGCGCCTTTACTGAAGCATTTTGGTATCGAAAAAAAGGTATTTGCACATCATCAACATAATGAGCATCAATCATCGGGTGAGATCGTCCGGTTTTTAAAGGAAGGCAAGAACATTGCCCTTATATCAGATGCGGGCACACCCGCTATTTCTGATCCGGGTTTTTATTTGGTGCGCGAGGCTTTGAAAAATGATATTGCGGTAGAATGTTTGCCGGGGGCGACGGCCTTTGTTCCGGCGCTGGTCAATTCCGGTTTCCCTACCGACCGCTTTTGCTTTGAAGGTTTTTTGCCGCTTAAAAAAGGCCGGCAAACCCGGTACAAGCAATTAGCCGAGGAAGAACGCACCATTATACTTTATGAATCGCCGCACCGTTTTTTAAAAACGCTGGATGAGATGGCAACCTATTTTGGAGCAGAAAGGCAGATATCCGTATCGCGCGAGCTGACAAAAATGTTCGAGGAAACTGTACGCGGTACAGTTAGCGAGGTGAAATTGTATTTTGAAACGCATACGGTGAAAGGGGAGTTTGTGATATGTGTGGCAGGGGCTTCACCCAAATCATCTCCAAAGGACAAGGCTTATATTGACGATTAATATCAATGAAAAAAAACATCTCCTTATCCATCCTTTTCGGATTATTGCTGTGGATAGCCTGGCCGCCAACGCCTTACAGTACCTTTCTGCTGTTCATAGGTTTTGTGCCTATGCTGGTGGCTATGGAAAATATTATCCGGTCAGATTCGGTTAAAAAAGGAAAGCAGATATTTGGTGTTACCTTCCTGGGTTTTTTTATATGGAACTCCTTGTCTATTTATTGGGTTTATAATGCTTTAAAGATGATCGGAGCCGTGGCAGCTGTGCCGGTCACGCTGATCCCTTTTTCCTTAGCGCCGTTATTAATGGCTTTCGCCTGCTGGCTGTACTATAGGTTAAGGCTCATTACTAAGCGGGGCATAAGTTTGGCTGGCTTGGTTTGTTTTTGGATAGGTTACGAATACCTGCACCAAAGCTGGGATTTGAGTTTCCCCTGGATGACCTTAGGCAACGGGTTCGCGGTAAGTCATCAAATTATACAGTGGTATGAATACACGGGCGTTTATGGTGGAACGATATGGATATGGGTAGTAAATATCCTGGCCTTTTTGATCTATACCGGCCTAAACGAAAAACAGACCAGGAAGCTAAGATCAAAGCTGATAATCGCTTTGGGAATGATATTGGTATTGCCTATCAGTTTTTCCTTATACCGGTATAATACATACCAGGAGCAGGTGAACCCGTCAAATATCGTAGTGGCACAGCCTAATATAGATCCTTATGAGAAAGAGGGCAATATACCGGCCATAGAGCAAATTAATATACTCACTCATCTTTCAGATTCGTTGGGCCAACACAATACGGAGTTTTTCATATGGCCCGAAACAGCGATCGCTGACCCGGTAAATGAGGACCTGGTACGTAGCAGTCCTTATTTTTTACAGGTACAGCATTTTTTAAATAAGTACAAAAACGGCAACGTGCTAACAGGGGCCGAGGATATTAAGATATACAATTCAAGGAAAACCCCTACAGCAAGTCCAATGGATGCACAGGGTACTCAATTTGAAGATGCTTTTAACGCGGCCATCAACATTGAAAACTCCGCCGAG
>Ga0206976_1161_pt1 | contig 20964 bp, 18 predicted proteins | sample Alteio_BWOrgHeat_82_FD_152926 | JGI IMG/M metagenome (GOLD analysis project Ga0206976, IMG submission 152926) | Enriched cells from forest soil in Barre Woods Harvard Forest LTER site, Petersham, Massachusetts, United States -... | ecosystem: Environmental > Terrestrial > Soil > Temperate forest >... | reverse complement strand
TAAGAAAAGAGCTGGAAGGTGTATCGTGTATTTATACCATAAACATAGTCATAGTTAATAGCCGCCGCACCCCCAGCCACTGACGACAGTGGAATATTAGTCATATCCGTTGTATAAAGCAGAAGCTGGCTTGGTGGTAACAGGTTTTTAGGAAAAGTTCCTGGTTCTGGGTACACAATAAGATTGGCAGCGTTTAATATGAGTCTCGGATTATTTGCGAAAAAAGTCTTCAACGAAGGAAAAGCTAGTCGTGTGACCAATCCAGTTCCTGGCTGCACATACGAGATGTTACCAGTTTGGTAAGAGGTAATTCCTTTGCTTGTCTGAAGTGAAGCCAGTGCTGTGCCGGATCGATCAAATTGAATATTATTGAATTGATAATAGCTACCAATTTTAAAATCATGAAAGGTTTGCCTCAGATAATTGCCATAATACTTTTTATAATAAATCCTCAATTTAAGTTTTTGAGGATCAAATCCTGCAACACTTCCCACCGTAGAGGGGTCAACATTGAGATACATGCCAAAAAAGAAAGTGTTCACAAAGTTAGTTTCAATGGAGAACATGTGCGCAGAGTCCTGTTGCGCCAATCTAAACCAATTGGCTCCAAATTTATCTGAAACCCTGATGGACACTGTATCTGTATGTGGGAAAAACGTTACCGTACCAGAAGCAAATGGCGTAGGGTTATACCTAAAAGAGCTCGAACTGAAAAAACCGTTGCCAGCACTAAAGGGAGAAAGCCGAATACCTGATACTGCGGGTTGCTTCCGTATCATCATCTGCTCTGTAACCTGATAGGCGTTAATTTTTACCTGTTTTGTAGTATCGCCTGTTACTGTATGATTGTATGGTAACACGAGTACCATAGAATCGTATACCGATGAGTAGTCTGGCAGAAAAGACCCTCCATAGCTCACTTGAAAATAAGAAGAAGCCGAAACCACGCCTAATTTATCGTCCTGGTATCTACCTAAAAGAACGGTACCTGTATTGCTAGTAAGAAACGTATCAAGTTGTACAGTGGAAGTAACCACTGAAAAAGTGTCGATCAAAATGGTTTGCAAATTATTACCACTAAATGCCTTGCCCACAGACAAGGTATTAGGGTCTTCGCACGACCATGTGAAAGCAACAAACACCATTAGAATTAAAATCCTTCCTCGCATTTCCGGTATCAATAACTGTCCTAATGATGATTTATTGCCTGCAAAAGTTTCATGCACATCTGACTTTTCTTAAATGTGGGCTCGGAGGGATTCAAACCCCCAACCTTCTGATCCGTAGTCAGATGCTCTATTCAGTTAAGCTACGAGCCCGGCTTATTTTACAAAGCGGCAAATTTAAGAGAATAAATCCGATAGCCAAACGTTCTTTTTGGCCGCTCCCTTTAAAGGTGTATTTTTGCGACTTTAAAAAAATACCATGCTTAATCGTACTCTAGTTTCCCTCACTTTTCTTTTAACTATAATTTCTGTTAGCGGGCAAGCTCAGGAAAAGCAGCGCAAAGTCTACCGGCCTGATATCCCAGGTTCATTTTTAATTGATTTTGGTTTAAATAACGGCCTGAATAAACCTGTTAACTTCAACCAGGGTTTTTGGGGATCCCGCACTTTGAATTTGTACTATCATTATCCGGTAAGAATCAACAATACTAAGTTTACCTATAATCCAGGCGGAGGCTTCTCTTTTGAACGATTTAAGCTTGTAAATGACTACACTTTATCACACCAGCCAAATACTGACGGCACCTACCAATTGGTTCAATCGTCTACCTCCATACTACCTACCGCAGGCTTTCGAAAAAGCATGATCGTATCCAACTATTTTGATATAATGCCATTAGAGTTCCGATTTGATACTAATCCAAAAGATGTAACCAGAAGCTTTAGTGTTACAGTAGGTGGTCGTGTTGGCGTTTTGATGGAAAGCCATACAAAAGTAAAGTATACCGACAATGGTGTAAGTGGTATTTATAAGGATAAGCAGCCACACGGACTTAACCCATTTCGTTACGGCGTTTATACCCGAATTGGCATCGGTAATTTCAACTGGTTCTGGTTTTATAACATCTCCCACTATTTTGCAAATGGTAAAGGGCCATATACTTCGGCGATCGATCCTACACCTAGCGCAATGAACACAATGACAATCGGGATTTCTTTAAACGGATTCTAGTTCCCGGTAAAAGAGGGTTTCCTTTTTTCCAGAAACGCGGTGACGCCTTCTTGATGATCATGCGTACTGCCAGCGATCTCCTGGCAATAAGCTTCGTATTCGAGCATTTCTTCCAGCGTGGAAGTGGCCGACTTGTTGAGCATTTTCTTAATTAAACCTATTGCACGCGTTGGGGCTTGGGCAAAATAATCAGTGTACTGTTTTACAGCCGCATCAAGTTCTTCTGGTTTCACTACTTTATTTACTAAGCCCAGATCAAACGCTTCCTTTCCTTTAATTTTATTCCCCATGCTGCAGAGTTCAAAAGCTTTTGCCATGCCAGTGAGTCGCGGAAGAAAAAAAGATGAACCCGAATCGGGCACGAGTCCTATATTAATAAACACTTCAATCAAAGCAGCTTCTTCGCTGGCAACAATGATATCACTTGCCAGCGCTAGAGAGCAACCGGCACCCGCTGCAACTCCATTCAGTTTGCAGACAATGGGCTTTGGTAAATTGCGCATCCCAAGAATCAGGGGATTATAGCGTTTGTGTAAAGAATCGAGAAAGGATCGCTTGCCTTGCTTTGCGCCTGCCTTTAAATCCTGACCCGAACAAAAAGCTTTGCCCTCGCCCGTCAGTACAACCACGCGAACCGCAGCGTTCTTAGCCACAGCCTTAAACGCGTCTTGAAGTTCAAAGGTGATTTCATCATTCAAAGCATTATATACATCCGGCCTGTTAAGTGTGATAGTAGCGACTCCTTCGGTCGTTTCGTATTTCAAAAATTGAAAGGTCATTGCAATGAATTAGTTCGGCTCCAATATAAAAGAATTTAGTCGACTAAGGGTGCATTAATGCTTTGTGTCTTCATCGATTCGCAAGTGCTTGATCATCTCTGTGCTCAATGAATCGGAATAGGCACCGTAGGCATCTATTAAGATTCCCTTTAGATCATTTGTAGACCGGATTGCAAAAAGCACAGCACTATCATCAGGGTTGGTAGCCCCTTCAAAGCGATGTACCTCGTCTACATGAAATTCAGCTGGCTTAAGTTTCAAATTCATTTGCGGACACTCAATCCATTCGGGGTGAAGGTTAAAGTCGCTAGTGTATCCCCTGCTTTTCAAATCAAGGATTGCTTCACTGAGGGTTTCAAAGTTCTTCATATGCTGTACTTAACCCAATTTAGAGATTGCATGTTGAAATAAAAAGCTATTTTAGAGCGTTGGTAAAACCGCCATGCGCCTGTTAATGCTTTTATTTTTAACTCTCATGGCATGTTCGTGCCACTCCTCCAGGGGCACTAAAGTAGTTCGGCCAAAGACACATAAAATCTGGCCGAAAGGAAATAAATATCTCATAGACATTCCTGTTGGGACACGTCACATCCACTTATTTGAGCGAAGGCGAACCAAAACGGTAAAGATGAGTTGACCTGATCGTGCCAAGAATTACTGCAATCCCTTTAGGGTAAGTTCAAGGTTCTTCCTAAAAAAATTCTTCAAAGGCGATAGTTGATTGATGTGCGCTGTCACTACCGAACCATAAAATACTGATAGCAACAAATTTGTAATATCCCGGGTAGAAGTGATTTTGGTGATCTCCTTTTTAAAAATAGCTTCCAACGAAAATTTCTCGAACATTTGATCGACCGATTGAATTTCAATTGAATGTATATTATCAATCGCAGGGTATAATAATTTTTTCTCCTCCACTTTTACAGGAAATGGCCTCAAGGTTCGCCTCAGGTCTGCGAGGTATGCAATGAGACTCAAGATGATCCCGGGATGAGTTTCTGCATCTTCACTTAGCTTATCAAAAAGAAAGGTGACTCCAGTCAGGCCTTCTTTTGGTTTGTCGCGCAGCTCTACGGCTCGCCTCAAACACCATAATCTGAAATAATACAACAATATATCCTCCTTCTGTGGAAAATACTTAAACAATGTAACCTTCGAAATTTTAACTTTAGCACAAATCTCCTCGACATAGAGGTCATCAAATGATTTCTTGCCAATTAACTTTAAGGTGCTATCCAGAACTGCCAGTTTCAACCGTGCAGCTTTTTCTTTTCTCAATCCCATGTGCTCGTTGCCTGATTTATATTTGACTCTAAAACTACTTTTGTTGGATCGGAAATAATACTTTTAGCCTAGAAATCGAAACATAAATTCCATGAAGCGTCTTTACATTCTTTCATTGGCGTCGTTTGCCTTTGCGTGCCATTCAAAAGAGAGCCAAAAAGTTACAGGCTTACTTGCCGACTCAGCTATGGTCGTGTCTGCCCATCCGCTTGCCTCTCAAGTAGGTGTCAGTATTTTAAAAAAAGGAGGCAATGCAGTTGACGCTGCAATAGCGGTTCAGTTTGCTCTGGCTGTAGTTTTTCCGGCAGCAGGAAATATTGGAGGCGGCGGGTATATGGTTACCCGAATGCACGATGGCTCTGTCGCTGCGCTGGACTATCGTGAAAAAGCTCCTGCCAAAGCTACCACTAATATGTATCTGGATAAAAATGAAAATGTAATTGCAGGCCTGAGCACTGAAGGGCATCTAGCATCTGGTGTACCTGGATCCGTTGACGGGATGACTGAAGCGCACAAAAAATTTGGAACACTGCCCTGGAAAGATCTTATCCAACCTTCAATTGACCTGGCGTTGAGAGGCTTTATACTAACCTCACGCGAAGCTAAATGGTTTAATGAAATGAAGCCGGACTTAATAAAGTACAATACAACCAAACCCGATTTTTTATTACGCGATAATTGGAAGGAAGGTGACTCGGTCAAATTCACTGACCTTGGTCACACGCTTGAACTGATTCGGGATAATGGGCGCGCAGGATTTTATGAAGGCAAAACAGCTAAAGATTTGATTGCGGAGATCGAGCGTGGCAAGGGGCTAATAACCATGGAAGATTTAAAAAATTACAAATCTTCTTGGCGTGAACCACTGACGGCATCCTATAAGGAATATAAAGTGATTTCAATGCCGCCCTCTTCAAGCGGTGGGATTTGTCTTATTCAACTTCTGAAATGTGTAGAACCCTATCCTGTCAAAAATTGGAAATTCAACTCATCTAAAAATATTCACCTTATGGTGGAAGCCGAGCGGAGAGTCTTTGCTGACCGGACCAAATACTTAGGCGACCCCGATTTTTATAAAGTGCCTGCAAAAGAATTAATGGATGATCAGTACAATGACGAACGCATGAGCACCTTCAACCCTGAAAAGGCAACGCCAAGCAGCGAAATAAAGGAAGGTAAAATTTCGGGTTACGAGTCAGAAGAAACAACGCATTTTTCAATTGTGGATGCTAAGGGAAATGCCGTTTCTATTACAACAACTCTCAACGGCTGGTTCGGTTCTCATGTGGTTGTTGCGGGCTCGGGCTTTTTTCTCAACAATGAAATGGATGACTTCAGTGCCAAGCCAGGTGTGCCCAACATGTTTGGTGTTTTAGGAGCCGAGGCAAATAAAATAGAGCCTGGAAAACGTATGCTTAGCGCGATGACCCCAACGATACTTGAAAAAAACGGAGATCTCTTTATGGTCGTGGGAACTCCCGGCGGTTCAACTATTATAACTTCAGTCTTCCAAACTATTTTAAATGTAATTGAACATGGAATGGGTATGCAGGAAGCAGTAGATGCAAGGCGTATTCATAGCCAATGGATGCCCGATGTTATCATTCCTGAAGAAGGTGCCATCACTAAAAAAGATAGTTTGAAACTCACACAGTTGGGGCATCAGATCACGCCGCGTAAGAATATTGGGCGGGTAGATGCTATCTTAGTATTACCAAACAAAAAATTAGAAGGTGGAGCCGACCATACCAGAGGAGATGATACCGCTGAAGGTTATTGAGTTTAAAATCGCCAACCAAAAACTATCTCAGAGTATTTTTCATTAGTGGTTCCTCGAGCATTGTGTGCGCTGATATATTGCGAATAGACCGCCGGAACATTCCAAACTTTTTCGATTCCCTTGAAATACATATCCTGTGTTGAAACGGTGAACCGATAGCATATTTGTACGTGTTTGAATTTCATTCCAAATTCGAATCGTTCAAAAATAGAACTCTTAACAGCATACGAGGTTACATCACGACTGTCTTGCGCTTGCGTAATGGTGGGCGGCGGAAAATCTGACGGAGTAAAACGCGGGTCGCGTATGGTCTTCTGAACATGTGTCCACTGTTCGGCGAGATGCGCCTGCGTTAAATTATTGCTGACTATTCCGAATCCTAGGAACAACCGCCAATCTTCAAGCAAAGGAAACGGCCGCACATTTATTCTTAACAGCAAAGGCACCTGCCAATACTTCATTTGAATTTGAGTGGACTTTGCGTCATAATAATTTATCGTTGTGCCATTGTCAGTATAATTGAAGGATGAGTTAGTAATCTGATCAAACCCGTTGGCAAGGTAACTTGCACCTGAAGTAACGGATAAATTAATCATTGAATATTTGTTATGCTTAAACATATATTCTACTTCAGCCCCGAAGACAGGATAGTTACCACCATTTTCATAGCCGATGCTTTGGCTCATTCGTGTTGAGTTAAGTCCAATAAATGGCGTTACAGTGAACTGAGCAAACAGTTGAATTGGAAAAAATAGCATTATGAAAAATAATTTTATCATTTGCCTAGCATTACAAAAGCGCCCCAATAAAATGGTTCAGGGTATGTTTTTCGCAATTCAATTTGCGCTTCTCTAAAAGCTTCCAGATTACTTTTACCGGATCTTAAACCATAAAATGCCGACATCAGTTTTGCAGTAGCTTCATCATCGACCTTCCATAATGACATGAGTAAATTTTTTGCTCCCGCTACCATTATAGACCGTTGTAATCCATAAACACCTTCTCCGTTATGCACTTCGCCCAAACCAGTTTGGCAAGCTGAAAGTGCAACCAAATCTGTTCCCTCCAGATCAAGATTAGTCGCTTCGTAAGCCGTTAAAATTCCATCCTCTTTATTTTTATTTTCAGTATTACGAACACCTGCCAAAATAATTCCTGATCGAATCATGGGGTTAATAGATTGTGCCGTGTCTTCCACAAAAAAACCATGTGTAGCAATGTGCAGCACTTCTGGTCTCTTCAACGATTTTATTTTTTCTTCCAATGCATCAGCGCCTGTATAACTTGTCACATTCATGTCTTGTTTTTTCAAGATTGAAGCAATCAGTGAAACTTCTTCGGCAGTGCCGGGCAAGTCGGCAAAGTTTTGATCTTTAAAATTAATAAGCTCCTCGCTCGTCAAACTTCTCGTGCCATTGGCCAGTGATGCTGAGGGCGAAGACAAAGCTGTTGTAATTTGCGCTTGCGAGAATTCAAAGGCAGGTCGGCCGATCAAAAAAGCGTCTTTGGTTTGATTCTCGGTTTTGCCTGAAAGTAAATCACCGGAATTGGTAACCATTACTAATTCCGTTTCGTCGATCAAATAATTATTTGTCGAAGGGTTTTTCAGCGTGTTCAGATTGATTTGATTATACACTCCATCAGCTGATATGAACACTTTTTTTATTCCACTCAAATGAGTTTTTATCGTTCGCCAGAAATTATCATACGAAAAATTATCATCCGTTTTTGCAAGAATAGAATTTCTATAATACGGCAAAAAACGATTTTCAAGTTGCTTTCCGTTGAACTGATAAAAGCATTCAGGCTGTTTTGATTGAGGTGTAATCATCAGCATCATGTAAACTATGGAGTCGGTCAATCCATTTCGTATCGCTGATTTTTTTGGGTTTGATTTATTAAAAGTATTAACTCTGATTATCTCAATCGCCGCTTCTCCATCTTTCAAATTTGATTTTACGCTTTGCCAAGCAAGCCCTTTCTCTTTTTTACGAAACAGTCCTGATGATTGATTGATTTCGCGTTCCAACTTCTCTATTGATTTCTCCAGCGAGTCGATCTGGCCTGGAGTATTTTTTTCAAAGTACATCGCTGCCAGCTTGTCTTTGTCTTTTTCCCACTGGTTGAGCTTGCCGATGAGCATAGGATTACCGCTATGCAAAATCTCATTTTTAAGTCGGTTGGTTTCATTAAGCAATAATCCTTTTGTGTTGAGCACGTTGTTATACACCTGGCCGTACAAACTATCGGCTATGGCTTGCTTTGAGTTATCCAACACAAAGGCATTGAACAAATCAAAATCGTCTTTTAAAAGATAGTAAAACTGCTCACGCTCATAGTCGCTCATGGCGTCAAAGTTCTCCTGAATATGCTCGCGGTAAGTACTAATTAATTTTTGAAATGCAAGAGAAGACAGTTCAACTTTTCCCTGATACCAATTTAAAAGTGTTTCAGTTTTTAGAATTTTCAGTTTTACGACCGAAGCAGATGCATTGGTCGGATTATAATGGTTGGCTTTTTCCAAATATTCCTGTGATTTTTTAAAATCACCAATCGCAAGATAGCATCGTGATTTTAGTTCAAATACACGTGCGATTTCTGAACTCGATGAAGTGCGTGAATTAAACTTTCCAAAGCCAGAAGATGCGATGGCCAAGCGGTTGAGGTATTTAAACGCTTCATTTTTCTTGCCCAAGATCAAACACAGTTCTACCAAGTCATTAAAAAACAATCTGTTTACGTTATCAAAATCATATCCCGTAGTAGTTACCCTGGCCATGGTAGCTTGTGCCTGATTAAAAAACTGATAGGTCTTGTCGTACTGACCTTTTTTAAAATAATACGAGCCCATACCAACCATGGGAAGCACTCGATGAATACTATGTTTTGGAAAATAATTGTCTCGCAATTTTTTAGATTCTTGAAAAAGTTGCTCTGCGCTTTTTAGGTTGCCAATTGTCAAATAAAAATAACCTAGCCTGTCAATAGGATCGAAATAAGTTTTTTGTTGGGAAGCACTGATTAAATAGTCGCCCAGATTCATGAAATTATGTTTTAAGGGCAAGTGGGCTTTAGCATCTTCATAGGCTAGCAAAAAAACTACTTCTGCAATTCCAAAGTCATCCATCTTTTCATACTGCTCGGCCAGTTGCAATTCGTAATATATTGCCATTACATATTGTCCACTCGTTTTCGCATTGTCAATTGCAGTTTGTAATTCAACGATGTCGGTGGATTTTCTGAGTCGGTTCATCTGACTCGCTCTGCGCAAACTCTCTCTAAAACTTGGCTTCTGCTTTGGCTGCTGAGCAAGCACTACAAAACTCAATTGAAATAATAATATGATCAGGAATATTTTTCTCATCGGATTCGGTAAGACAGTTTAATCCCAAAGACCCTGAAATCGGAATAGCCGTTGGATATCAAATACGTTGATTGTTGTGAATTCAATCCCCAATGATTCTCTAAGTTGTTAATCGTTTCCTGACCTTTAAATTGATAAATAAAAAAGTCTGAAATGGAAAGCCGATTAATCGCAAAACCAAATTGCACTTTAAATCCGATATAAAGTCTGTTTGAATACGGTGCGATATTTCCACTGTACGTTTGCGTTGATCCAAATTTTTGTATGCTTTCAGTAAGCTTGGCATAGGCTAGATAATAAGTGATGAGCCCCATATCGAGGTATAGAAAATTTCTATTACCAACATTCCACCGCGCCATGACCGGAACTCCAACATATTGTGCATTGAATTTACTCGTATACGAACCGAAAGATGTGTTTGACGAAGAGTAGCTAACACCAAAAGTAGAGATGCCTGTCACGACGTGCAACGTACCCATTACTTTCTTATCCCATTCAACATCGCCGGCCAAATTACCCGATACTCCAAATTTTGTAGTCGCGTTTCCACCCGCTGATAACGAGCCTCCTAAAGAAACAAACATGCGTGTTTGAGCATTCAAGCAACTTAAGCTTAAGAGGAAGAAAAAAACACAACCGAAAAATCTTAGCATGTCACTTTATTAATTCAACCTTTCTCAGAAAGGGTATTGCCTGGTCATATAAACACTGGTATCCCGGCCAGCGCTGTTCTTTAAAATTCCTTGAATAAAAAAACGTCCATAAGTGCCATCCGGAAAACTTACGACATAACCATGACCCGATTGCGGCGTCACTTGGTAACCAAATCGTGGTAATAACGGTTTGCTCTTTACGTCACCAAGACAGGACACCGACCCAACGTCTGCAATGGTTCCGTAAGTGCAGCCTCCTGTAAAATACCATGACCAAAATATCCAGCTGGAATCTTTAGAGGCAGCATAAAGTTTAAAACAATTATTGAACAAACAGGTATCCGTATTATTTATCTTCTCTCCGCCAAAACAGAAGTAACATCTGTCCCAATTATCTAAACCATTGCAACGGGAGATGGTAATGTCTTCCGATCCCTCCGGATCAGAGCAGACATGCGATAAATTATTATCAGAGCAGCTTATCCAAATAAAGAAAAGGATGATGCTGAAAAGCTTCATCCACAGGAACATCTTTATTTTAATGTTGACCATATTTCGGATCTACATTAAAAATAAGAAACTTTCGTCAATCTTTCACGATAACAAACTCCACGCGACGATTGAGTTTGCGTGCCTCTTCACTGTCGCTGGTCGCAATTGGGTGTTTGCCGCCAAATCCTTTACCGCGGATTCTTCTGGAACTGATTCCTTTTGAAATTAAATACGACTTGATTTTATCCACCCGTTGTTGGGAAAGGATTAAATTCTTTTTTGCATCACCTCTATTGTCTGTATGCCCATCCAATTCAATTTCAACTTTTGCATTTGCTTTCAAAAAATCCACAACAACATCGAGCTGAGGGAAAGACTCTTCCAGTAAACTGGTTGTTCCCATATAAAAAAGAATATTCTTAAGATTTACTACTGTTCCAATTTCAATTGGCTGCAGCTTGAAATTCATTTCTAGCGTCTTCATTTCAAACGTGTGAATGTCCAGACGCTCTGACAGGTTCACATAGTTCGTAGCCTGAACCTCAATATTATAAATTTTAGTTGCAGGAATAGTAAGCCTGAATCTTCCGTCGGGCGAAGAACTTGCAGAATACAACGAGTCTGACTTAAATAAAATCTTTGCACCCAAGCCTGCTCCTGTCTTTGAGTTGCTGATTTTTCCGGAAATAACTACCTGCTTGTTCCTGCCCGAATTCAGATCGTGCTTTACTTCCAAAATTTTAATAAGCGTGTCAGTCTTATTTTGCTGTGCTGAATCGATCAGTGCTTTAATGTCTCCGTAACCATCGCTGTTGCGTGTGGTGATAAACAGATTCATTCGTTTTGAGGGCCGGTAAAATTGTTCACGTCCTTCTGAGTTGAGCGGTTGCTCCATATTTATGGGAGTTGACCACAGCGTCCAGCTATCATCAAGCCGGCTAGCTTGATATATATCAAATCCGCCAAAACCCTTTCTTCCATTAGAAGCAAAAAAAATGGTTTTCCCATCATCGCTAAGTGAAGGGCTGTATTCCTGAAATTCTGTGTTGATGGCACTTCCGAGGTTAATCGGTTCAGACCATTTATCTCCGTTCTTAAGGCTTACATAAATATCTTCTACGCCGTGCGTATTGTAGGAATCAGCTGAGAAGACAAAAACGTTTCCTTCAGAATTGATCATTCCTGTAAGTGCAGCGGAGCGATTCATAAAATAAGGAATAGCAATGTTTTCAGGTATTGACCAATCCGATTCTTGTCTTTTTGCTACTGATATTCCTTGTGTAGTTGCAACACTTCCGTTTTTTCCATACTGACTTAATAAAAATATCTGGCTCCCGTCGGCACTAAAACCTGCCACAGCATTGTAAGAAGCATCGTTAATATTTGAACTAGCTCGTGACGGCGCTGACCAAGCCCCGCCAATCCATAATGATATCCAGATATCTCCCAAGTCTTTCTTCCCTGCAGTGTTTAAAGGGTGATTGGCAATTGTGAAATAAAGCGCTTTGCCATCCGGAGTAATCACAGGGCTTTGCTCATCATAAGGCGAGTTTACCAACTTGAATGGCGTACTTATTAAGCTTGGTGTACGTAGTATTCCCTGCGCCGACACACGAGTCATTGGCAACAGAAACGCTATAGTTAAACAGAATATTGAATATTGAATATTGAATATTGAATGCGGCATTGATTTAAATAATTTTAAAGTATAATGCTTACGTAGAGGGTTTACTCATCCATTTGTTTCCTTTTATTGTAAATCTCCAAGGCAGTAGAGCATCTTCTCCTGCATAGTCAATTCCAATTCTAGCGCTACTTACAATTTCTGATCGCTCAATCTTTATCCCCTGATCTTCGATCCAAATTTTATTCATCATCAGGTCTTCTCCATTCAATTTTCTATCAATAGCCATAGCTCTCGCTAATTTTCCAGGGCCCGAGGTGATTCTGATCGGGGAATCTGTATTCATTCGGTTCAACATTGTTTCAATGCCGAAAAGTGGCTCGAGAGCTCTAATCAAAATAGCATCGGCTTTGCCTTTTTCATTGGTAACAACATTGAACATTTCATGCACTCCATAGCAAAGATAAACATATGCATATCCACCGGTATCAAACATCACTTCGTTGCGCTTAGTCATCCCTTTAAAGGCATGACTTCCTCTTTCTTTCCATGAATAGGCCTCGACCTCCACAATCATTCCGCTTGTGATTTGATTATTGATGTTACTAACCAAAACTTTACCCAGTAGTTGCCTGGCTATGACTGTTACATTTTCGCGAATGAAGAAGGACTTAGCAAGTTTCATTTAATTGTTAAAGCAATGTTAAAAAGTATATTTGCCACTAAACTATTTTAATTTTGTTCACGGATTAACAAAACAAACAAACTTATGAAAACCTTTTTATCTATCGCGCTCATTGTTACAGGCTTTGCAGCGCTGGCGCAAGTGCGTGTACCATCCCCAAGTCCTGCAGGCTCGGTCTCAGCTGTGGTTGGCCTCACCGATGTGAAGATCGATTATTCACGCCCTCGTATTAAAGGCAGAAAAATTTTTGGCGAAGGAACCGGCTTTGTCACCCCCTACGGCTCCATATGGAGAACGGGCGCTAACAATGGAACAATTATTTCATTCTCTGACGATGTCACTGTGGAAGGAGCAAAAGTTCCGGCAGGAAAATACCTGATCTTTACCTGGCCGGGCGCAAGCGAATGGACCATCTCTCTCTATAAAGATCTGGATCTGGGCGGCGACACCCAACATTATGATAAAACTAAGGAGGCCGCTAATTTCAAAGTGAAGTCAGAAAAACTGACTGAGAAAGTGGAAATGCTTACATTCAATATTACTGATCTGTCTGACGATAGCAAGACCGCAAAGATTCAAATGGCATGGGAAAACACTTCTGTGAAATTTTCTGTCGCAGTTGACTTCGATGCAAAAGTTTTAAAGTCAATCGAAGCCAGTACCAAAGTAAGTCCTAACTCCTATTTTCAGGCGGCTGTCTATTATCTCGAAACAGGGAAAGATTTAAAACAAGCCCAGGAATGGATCAATAAAGCTGCTGATGCAAACCCAACCTTCTACTGGATGTACTACCAAAAGGCTAGAATCTATAAAGCATTGGGCGACAAAGCGGGGGCACTTGCAGCATCTCAGAAATCATGGGAGGAAGCCAAGAAAGATAATAACCGAGACTACGTTAACATGAATGAAGACCTTCAAAAATCATTGAAGTAATTCTTTCAATTGTATTCTTTGCAGAGGCAGCCGATTTGGCTGCCTTTTCCATTTCCAAAATTTAAGTTTCAGATACTTAAATCTCAGCGGGTCCCTCGCTTCTCAGAAAAATCCTGATCACTGGCGTAAGAGAAAGCCTGATATTTCAGGGATCATTTGGATACTTTTAAAGTAGATGTTGCTAAAAAACACCAGATTAAAGTCAAGAACGGGCTTTATTTCTGATTTTTCGAAATCCTCCAAGGCTGATTCATTTTCCGGTTTTACCGTGCATGTTTGACTCAACAAACAATGGCATGGCCAAAAGGAGTGAAAACAAAATGGTTAATAAGGATTTTCTCGTTTACGTGGCTTACGTTTAGAATTGCCTTGATGCCAAGTGAGGTCAACGCTCAATCAGAGCGATCAAGGCTTAATGATAAGACATACCAACGGGTGAAGGGCTGGAAAGGAAGTGAAAGAAAGTTTAGTGCCTCTCATTTTCCCGTCTACACTGGCGGGGAAATTTCCCTTGGTCTTCCAAAGTATGTTCTCAAAAGTAATATCCCACAACTTGACGGGCTTCACATGACATACTTGGGGACTAACATTGGTGTAGTTTTGGCCAATCCGATTGGAAAAATAAAAGGCACTGTAGGAATATTTTTTTCCGAACCTAGTGTACCCTATACAATGACTTTATTTCAAGAGGGAGTTTCGTCAAATCTATATCTCTTGCGTCTGGTCAATATGAAATTTCACTCTCTTGAACCGTACACCACTCTAGGAATGGCGTACCAGCAAACTTTGTTTTACGGAAATTACCTTGGCCGCCGCAACCAGGAAAATAGTAACAATAGCACTGCCGATCAAAAACTAATAGGCGTAACTGGATTTGCACAGATTAACGTAGGTGCTGGTGTCGAGTATCAGCTTCAGGATTATCACAATTTCTTCATTCACATTTTTGCCGAAGTGAATTACGGGCATCCTCTACTATGGCAAGCATCCAATTCGTCATTTTCGGGTACACGAGCCAATAATCCGATGATGATCTCGGCTGGCTTTAGTTTGGGAATAGTAAAGTAAGTACAGCCCTTAGTCTCGCATTCCAAAAATTTAATCAGGGCGGAACTAAATACTTGCTAAAAACATTATAGCACGCGGTAGTCGTACTGCCAGTACTTAATATCTCAACTAATTCATCTAAAAAAATGCAAGTTTCAAAAATTTTCACTCCTCACGCACTTGGCCAACTGGCCCTTAAAAATAGAATTGTGATGGCGCCCATGACTAGAAGTCGGGCTATTAACAATATACCTAATGAACTAATGGCCGAGTTTTACGGCCAACGCTCATCGGCGGGTTTACTCATTACTGAGGGCACATCGCCCTCCCCTAACGGGTTGGGTTATGCACGTATTCCAGGGATTTTTAATGTTGATCAGATTAATGGATGGAAATTGATTACAAACGCTGTTCACGAAAAGAGCGGCAAAATTTTTATTCAACTTATGCACACCGGTCGAATCGGGCATGAGTTGAATTTGCCAAAAGGTGCTAAAATAGTTGGTCCATCCGCGGTTATTGCTCACGGCCAAATGTGGACCGATAGCGAAGGCATGAAAGATCATCCGGTGCCTCACGCATTGAATCCCGCAGAACTCCAAGCTACTAAAGCTGAATATGTGCAGGCAGCAAAGAATGTTATTGAAGCTGGCTTTGATGGCGTAGAGTTGCATGGCGCCAACGGCTACCTCCTTGAACAATTTCTTTCGCCACATTCGAATCAACGTACCGACAACTATGGAGGCAATGTTGAAAACCGTGCACGATTCGTATTAGAGGTTGCCCAAGAAGTTAGCAATGCTATTGGCAAAGATAAAACCGCAATCCGGTTATCACCTTTCGGTGTGTTTAATGACATGCCTCACTATGACGAGATCGAGACGACATACACATACCTCGCAGAACAGTTGGATAAAATTGGAATTGTTTATATCCACTTGGTTGATCACAGTGCACAAGGCGCTCCTGAAGTACCATTGAAAATAAAAAATACGATACGCGAAAAGTTTAAGAATACGCTAATTCTTTCAGGGGGATATACATCAGCAAGAGCGGAGGCTGATATTGAATCTGGGGCAGCCGATCTGATTGCATTTGGAAAACCTTTCATTAGTAATCCCGATCTTATCGAACGATTCAGGAAGGACCAGGCGCTTAATGAAAAGTTGGACTTCTCGACATTTTATACTCCTGGAGAAAAAGGGTATACCGATTATCCAGTACTTGCTTAAAAAGAGTTTAGAAACTATGGAACAAAAAGGGCAGTCTCATGTGGACTGCCCTTTTTCCTTCTTGCAGAAGTCAGCTTATTCAGTTCTTAACGTGGTCGCCGGGTTCATTCGGGCTGCCTTAAATGTAAGTGTACTCACCGTAAGCAAGGCGATCACGACAGCAGATCCTCCCGCCGATAAATAAACCCACCACTGAATTTCAATACGGTACGCAAATCCATGCAGCCAGCTATCCATTATCCAATAAGCCGCCGGGCATGCGAACAAAATAGAAAGGGCCACCAGCTTTGCAAAATTTCCTGAGAGCAACGCTACAATGCTCGTCAACGATGCTCCCAGTATTTTCCTTATCCCAATTTCCTTCAGCCTTTGTTGTATTGTATAGGCAGACAAACCAAATAAGCCAAGACAGGCTAACATAATGGCAATCCCCGAAAACACATTCATTACAGTACCCAACTGTAGTTCTGCCCGATAAAGTTTTTCATAGTCGTCGTCCATGAAACGATATTCAAACGGAACCGATGGGACTAACTGTTTCCATTTATTCTCAATGAAAGAAATTACCTGAGGAATTTCTTTTCCCGATATTTTCACCAATACTTGTCCATGATTTCGTATCTCGGTGAAAAGCACCAACGGCTTGATTGTTTGATGCATTGATTGAAAATGAAAATCTTTAATTACAGCTTTTACAAAGCCGGGACGATCTCCCATAAACATTTTCTTTACGATTGCCTTTTCCGGTGTCCATCCCAGTTGGCTGGCAGCGCTTTCGTTTAAAATAAAATGGTACCTCCTTTTATTAAAATCTTCCATGTCAACATCTTTTGTGTCTTGCTCAATAAGATCATCTCCCGTAATGATTTCGAGTCCCGTTGTTTTAATATAGTCTTCGTCAATAGGGCCTGCTGTAACAGATATCTGTTCGCTTTCGGCCATGGTTGACGAGCGCATGTTATAGCCGCCTCCAATCTGAACCGGACTGCTGACACAGCGAGAAACACTCATCACTTCAGGGTTCGACTTAAGTTCCTGTTTAAGAACTGGGAGTTTCTCTAATACCTTGGCGTTCATTGGCAATGATAAAACATGACTTCGATCATAGCCCAGCTTTTTATGTTGTATAAAATAGAGTTGCCGTTGTACGATTATGGTTGAGAAGATGAGAAAGATTGAAATTGCAAACTGAAATACAATTAGTGACTGTTGAACCCATTTTCCTGATTGCGAATTTTTAAACACGCCCTTCAATACTTTGACAGGATAGAATCCCGAAAGCACTATAGCAGGATAACTCCCTGCCAAAAGACTCACCAGTATTGTAATTCCAATTGAAAAAAAAATAAATGAAGAGGTTAGAAGATTACCGGCTTGCAGTTGCTGACCTGTTAAGAAATTAAAATAAGGTAAAGCAAGAATAACTCCCGCAATGCTTATCAGAATAGAAAAGAAGAACAACAAGAACGCTTCGCCAATAAATTGCCAAAAGAGCTGGGGCCGGTTAGCACCTACTACTTTGCGAATACCAACCTCCTTTGCACGCTCCATCGATCGGGCGGTACTGAGATTAATGTATGTAAAACAAACAATCAGGAGAATCAACAATGCAACACCCGAAAGAATATACAGATAGGTAATGCTCGTGTTTGGTACAAAACCTTCATATTCAGAATGCAAATGTATTTTATCAAAAGGTTCGAGAATAAAATTGATAGAAGCGCCTGATCCGGCCATTTCTTTCTTCATGAATGGCGTTATCTTTTCTTGCAACGAAGCCAAACTGTTTTCATCTCTCAGTAAGAGGTAGGTTGTGTAGTTAGCTTCAAAATAAGTCTGCTCCTGATTGGCGCCCAACGATGAAAACGATGCCAAAAAATCAAACTTGATTTGCGAATTAGAGGGATAGTCTTTAATAATTCCTGTAACCTCATAAGGTATTTCTTTGGTTCCTATAAGTAAAATTTTATTGAGCGGGCTCTCTGTGCCGAAATAGCGAGTCGCAGCAGATCTGGTCAGCAACACTTTGCGCGGTCCATCCAAGGCCTTTTGCGGATTGCCCTGAAGAAGCTGGGATGAAAATATCGTGAAGAATGTAGAATCGGAAAATACAAAGCCACGTTCTGTAAAAAGCTTGTCATTATAGCGAACAATCATTTCGCTGTCTGTCATTCGTATTGACGACTCTACTTCAGGGAAAGTTCGTGCAAAAACCGGAGCAACTTTAGTGCTTGTAAAATTGCCACGCTTGGTTTCCGGGCTGCCGTTAAAGGCATACTCCATAATAACACGCGCTATTCTTTTACCGTTAGGCTGGAACGTATCGTAGCTGGCCTCATGCTGAATATACAATGCGATAAGCAGGCACGAAACCAGGCCAACCGACAGACCAAAAACATTAATGAATGAAGAAGCGCTATTTTTCCAAAGGCTTCGAAGGGCGATTACGAGATTGTTCTTAAGCATAAAAAAAGAGTTTTCAATTCGTTTAAAATCCGAAATCAGCTATTCCGCCTTTATCTTCTCAGAATCAAAAAGCTGAAAAATAACAGATAGAGTAACTACAACCGAGCACCCAATAATATTATAATACAGAAACGCTATCTGCTCATAGAAATAGAAATAACATGCAAGTACAACGGATTCGGCAATTACAGCGGCCCAAAACACAGCATTGCTCTTAACGTGTTTAATATAAAAAGCTACGAGAAAAATTCCCAGTATTGTACCATAAAAAAGTGAACCAACTATGTTCACAAACTGAATCAGGTTTTCGGCAAAGTTGGCAAGCATGGCAAAACCCATTGCAAGTAAAGACCACATTATCGTAAACCATTTGGACGATGATAAATAATGTGCCGGCGCAGCTTCTGGTTTTACAATTCGTTTATAAACATCAATCGTTGTAGTTGATGCCAATGCATTCAGCTCGGAAGACATCGATGACATTGCGGCTGAAAACATGACCGCCAACAACAAACCGATTACACCATGCGGCAGATAATGCAGCACGAAGTTTAAAAAGATGTAATCCTTGTCTTGCGTTTTGGCACCAGGAATTGCCCGAGCGATAGCATTCTTTGTTTTTGTTTTGATGCTGTCTTCCTTGTGCTTCGATAAAAAATATAACTCCTTGGCGTCTCGTATATCATTCTTATTATCTTGATGAATTCCTTTTACAATCTGCTGAACAGCAAATCTTTTTATCTCATATACTTTATTGAATTCAGTTTCAAGTAAGCTGATCTCAGTTCCGGATTGTGCCTGTCTTGCCTGAGTCAACAATACCTGATTATGGAAAACCGGAGGCTGATTAAACAAATAGAATACAAAGACCAGCACCCCGATAAAAAGAATAAGAAACTGCATGGGAATCTTGAGAAGGCCATTAAAGATCAATCCCATTCTGCTTTCGGTAAGTGACTTGCCGCCTAGATAGCGTGCCACCTGCGACTGGTCTGTTCCAAAGTAGGAAAGAAAAAGAAAAGTGGATGCCAGCAAGCCAGACCAAATGTTATATCGATCACTCCAGCTAAAATCAGTAGTAACCATATTCAGCTTGCCTAATTCTCCGGCCACCTTGACAGAATCAATAAATGAAATATCATTGGGCAGTAATGCGAACGCCATGATTCCGGCCAATATCATTCCTCCGAGAATCACCGTCATCTGATAGCGTTGCGTTATGCTCACCGCATTGCTTCCGCCGGAAACGGTATAAATAATTACGAGCACCCCGATCAACAGCGTAGTAAAAAAGATGTTCCATCCGAGTATGGTCGCCAAAACAAGAGCCGGGGCAAACAAGGTAATCCCCGCTGAAAGTCCGCGCAAAATCAAAAACAAAATCGCAGCAAGTGTACGTGTTTTTAAATCGAAGCGAGTCTCCAGATATTCATACGCTGTGTAGACCTTCAGCTTATAATAGATTGGCAGCATAGTAACTGATATAATCACCATCGCCAATGGTAATCCAAAATAAAACTGGATGAACCTCATACCATCTTCAATCGCCTGTCCTGGTGTAGAAAGAAAAGTCACAGCACTGGCTTGAGTAGCCATGATTGAAACTCCGATCATCCACCACTTCAATTGCTGATCGCCTTTCAGGTAGGATTCCATATTCTTGGATCCTCTCGATTTCCAGGTGCCGTATAGAACGATGAAGGTCAGCGTGCCAAAAAGCACAAACCAATCCACGATGCTCATGAGAAAGATTTTGTGATTATGAAATATAAAATCACTTGAACTAACATCACGGCAAGCACAAGCTTATACCATGCACTCCATGATTGAAACAGCGGTGGCTTTTCCTCGCTCATTTAGCTTTGGGCTTAATCCTGGTCTTCTCTGTCTTAGGAGTAGTGTTCTTGCCTTGTGAAACTATGTTTGCAAAAAGCTTATAGGCCCCCGGAACTCCTTCTGGCAATTCGCGAAAAAATGAAAGCGATGTATAAACATAATGCCCATTTCCGTACTTCGCTACAAGCAAGCTCCCGTCACGAGCGGGCTCACCGGCATCATTCATTGAAAGCAACGCTTCATATTCGGGTGCCCATGCAGATGGAAAATATAATCCACGCTCTTGCACCCATCCATCAAAATCCTTTGCGGTTATCTTGTTGGGATTATTCAAAAGCGGGTGATCGGGCTTTAAAATTCTTACTTCACTATTCTCCTGCGTTACACGGTCGCGAGACATCGTAATCGGAAACGGAGAAAATTTATCGGCATCAATCTCCAAATCAAAATTCGTGTTGTATTGTACTACCATAGTACCTCCTTCTTTTGTAAAATTTAGCAACGCCGGCATAAAGTGACGAATGCGTTCGTTCGTATTCAATGCTCTGATACCAAGTACCACAGCATCCACCTTCTTAAGGTTAGCAGAAGTTACCTCCTCATCTTTCATT
>Ga0206976_1159_pt1 | contig 21240 bp, 13 predicted proteins | sample Alteio_BWOrgHeat_82_FD_152926 | JGI IMG/M metagenome (GOLD analysis project Ga0206976, IMG submission 152926) | Enriched cells from forest soil in Barre Woods Harvard Forest LTER site, Petersham, Massachusetts, United States -... | ecosystem: Environmental > Terrestrial > Soil > Temperate forest >... | reverse complement strand
CGATTATCAGGCGGCCGTGGATCAGGCCAAGGCGGCGCTGGAGCTGGCGGAGAGCGAAGCACGGTCCGCGGGAGTGGATGTGCCAAGGACTGCTGAAAACGTAGCCAGCGGAACTTCCAGCGCAGACGCGCAATTGCTGGGGGCGCAGGCAGACGTTGCGAGTGCGCAGGCCACCTACGAACAAGCACAGACAGCGGATTTGGCGTATGCGCAGGCGAACGTGAACAAGAGCATGGCGAACGCCGCGTTGGCTCAAGCGGATTTGGCGCGCTACAAGCCACTGATGGAGAGAGACGAGATTTCGAAGCAGCAGTACGACGCAGCAAAAGCAAATGCGGATGCAACGGCGAGCGCGTTGAAGGCAGACCAGGAAAAACTGGCGCAGGCGCAGCGCAATGTGGAAGTGATGAAGGCGCAACTGGACGCCGCAAAGGCGCGTGTGATGCAAGCACGAGCCGGCGTAGAGGGAGCGCAGGCGGACAGGAAACAAGTCGGCATGCGTACGGCAGACGCGCAAGCGAAAGTGGCGAAGGTGGCGCAGGCGCGCGCATCGCTGGATGCGGCGCAGCTGAACCTGAGCTACACGGACGTGGTTGCGCCGGTCGATGGCGTGGCGACGCACAAGCAAGTGGAGACGGGACAGATCGTGCAGGCGGGGCAGGGACTGCTAGTGGTGGTGCCGCTACAGGATGTGTGGGTGACCGCGAATTTTAAAGAGACGCAGCTGAGAAATATGCACGCAGGACAAAAAGCGGAAGTGAGAGTGGATACGTATGGAAAAACTTTCAGCGGGCATGTGGATTCGATAGCGGGGGCGACGGGTGGAGTGCTGAGTTTGCTGTCGCCGGAAAACGCGACGGGGAATTACGTAAAAGTGGTGCAGCGAATACCGGTGAAGATCGTGTTGGATCCAGTGCCGGCGGACAAAGCCGTGTTGCGGCCAGGGATGAATGTGGATGCGACGGTCATTACCAAGTAGTGCGCGCAATAACGAAAGACCGTGAAGAGTTTGTACGTATGAATAGACAGAGGGTCATCGAGACGGAGCAAGAGCAGAACGAGCGATGAGGCACAGACTACTAGCCAAACTGAGGATGCCGGACGGATCGATCAACCCGTGGGTGATCGCCGTGACGGTGACGCTGGCTACGTTCATGGAAGTGCTGGACACGTCGATCGCGAATGTGGCGCTGCCGCACATTTCGGGAAACTTGTCGGCGGGGGCGGACGAATCCACTTGGGTGCTGACGTCGTATTTGGTTTCGAACGCTATCGTGTTGCCGCTTTCGGGATGGCTTTCCGGGCTGATTGGTCGAAAGCGGTTTTACATGTCGTGCGTGGCGCTGTTTACGGTGAGTTCGTTTTTGTGCGGGCTTGCGCCTAGCCTGGGAGTCCTGGTGTTTTTCCGGATTTTGCAGGGTGCGGGCGGCGGAGGATTGCAGCCAAGCGAGCAGGCCATTTTGAACGACACGTTTTCGCTGGCAAAGCGCGGGATGGCCTTTGCAGTTTACGGAATTGCGGTGGTGGTGGCGCCGACGATTGGGCCGTGGCTGGGCGGATGGATTACGGACAATTTTTCCTGGAGATGGATTTTCTATATCAACGTGCCTGTGGGAATTATTTCGCTGCTGCTGACGTCGGTGCTGATTTCGGACCCGCCGCACATGAAGCGGGCGAGCGTCAAGAGCGGATTCCGGATCGACTACATCGGAATCGGATTGATCAGTCTGGGATTGGCCAGCATGCAGATTATTTTGGATAAGGGACAGCGCGACGACTGGATGGCCTCTGGATTTATCCGCGTTTTCTTTGTGCTGATGCTGATCGGGATTATCGCCGGGATCATTTGGGAGTGGAGGCATAAGGATCCGGTCGTCGATTTGAAGATGCTGAAGGACCGGAACTTTGCGATCTCGACGGTGGCGATGTTTTTCCTGGGCTTCGTGCTGTATTCGAGCACAGTTTTGATTCCGCAGTTTCTGCAAGAGCTGCTGGGTTACACGGCGGAGCTTGCGGGGAAGGCACTTTCGCCGGGCGGTCTGGTGATCATGCTGATGATGCCGGTCGTTGGAATTCTGGTGTCGAAAGTGGACACGCGGATTCTGATCACATTTGGCTGCACGGTGAGCGCGATTGCGCTGTTCTGGATGGCTGGTTGGGATTTGGGGCTCGATTATAGCCATGCGGTGCGCGCACGAATGTTGCAGAGTTTCGGATTGGCGTTTCTGTTTATTCCAATCAATGTGGCGGCGTTTGCATACGTGCCAAAAGAAAAGACGAACATGGGGACAGGGATCATCAATCTGGCGCGAAACATCGGAGCGAGCGTGGGGATCGCGACCGTTACGACGATGCTGGAGCGGCGGACGCAGCTTCATCAGTCGCATTTGGTGGAGAGCGTGAACAGCTTGAATCCGGCGCTGCTGAAGATGACGAACGGAAATACGGCGCGTCTAATTTCGTATGGGTCGAATGCTTCGCATGCCGCGGTGCAAGCGAAGGGGATGGTCTACAACCTCGTACAGCGCCAGTCGGCGATGCTGGCTTTCATCGACAACTTCAAGTTGTTGGGCGTGGTGTTTCTGGCAGTAATCCCGGTTTTGTTGCTGATGAAGAAACCGAGAGTGCCAGCCGGAGGTGTTCCGGTGCACTGAGGCGCGCGAGTGTCCATGCATCAGGTGAACGAGATTATTGCAGCGATTCTTTGGTGACTTTTTGCAGCGACTTTTTGTTGTAATTGGGGGGAACAATGGCAACTCAAGCGGCAGTAGCGACACAAACGGCAGTGGTAGCGCAGTTCAATGAAAGCAAGCTGATCCGCGCCGGACAGAGGGGCGATTCGCAGGCGGTGGAAACTCTGTTCCGCCGTTACCAGCGGCCGCTGTTTCAGACGGCGTTGCGCGTTCTCGGGAATACGGAGGATGCCGAGGATGCTTTGCAAGACGGGCTGCTTTCCGCCTATCGGAACATGAAGCGCTTCGAGGGAAGGTCGCAGTTTTCGACCTGGCTGACGCGCATCGTGATCAATGCGGCGCTGATGAGGCGGCGCAGTGCGAAGGCGCGGCCGGCGGTTTCGCTCGATGAACCTCCGCGTGAAGATGAATTGCCGATCTCAGAGCGATTCGCAGCCGAGGGACCAAACCCGGAGCAAGTGTTTGCGGGAACGGAACTGCGGGAAATGATCAGCGAGAACCTCGATGAGCTTTCGCCACTTTTGCGCACGGCGTTTGTACTGCGCGAAGTGGAGGGTTACTCGACGGGCGAAGCCGCGAAGAAACTCGGAGTGACCGAGAACACCTTGAAGGCGCGGTTGTGGCGCGCGCGGCATCAGCTTGCCGAGCGGCTCGGGCAGCGCCTGCGTCGAATCAAGGATGACATGACTGGCGGCGGTATGGGCGACGCCGAGTGCAGCTACTGCTGAACGGCTGAAGCAATGACGTAAAGATGTAGCGAAGTAATGAGTCTGTGTGACGGGGCCAGCGAATCTTGCTGGCCCTTTATTCTTGTGCTTGGCATGTTTGGCGGCTTTCGTGGGTGACTCTTGTTCGGTGTCTGTACTTGCTTCGGCACGAGCGGCAACGTTACCTCAAAAGGAAAAAGCGGCAGCTGGGCTGCCGCAGTTTAAAGCTCTTTCCAGTGTGATTTTGGCAGGAATGGCCCAGGCAAAGGACGGACCAGCATGGCCAAGATGTCGTAGACTTAGCGGGGGGACATCCGCGCGCTGGCGCGAGCTTTCGTTGAAGAGATTCGAGCGGCCAGCCGACGTTTGCTAGCAGATGGCAAAGCCTTTTATCAGCGTACTCATCGATACTTACAACCATGAGCGCTTTATTGAGAAAGCGATCGTGAGCGTGCTGGAGCAGGATTTTCCGGCGGGGGAACAGGAAATTCTCGTGGTGGATGACGGCTCGACAGATCGCACACCGGAAATCGTTCGGAAATTTGAGCCGCAGGTACGAATGCTGCGGAAAGTAAATGGCGGGCAGGCATCGGCGTTCAATGCGGGGATTCCTGAGTGCAAAGGGGAGATTGTCGCATTTTTGGACGGCGACGACTGGTGGGCGCCGAAAAAGCTGAAACGCGTGGCCGAGGTTTTGAGCTCCGAGCCCTCGGTGGGCTTGCTTGGGCACGGAATCCATGAGGCCTTCCTGGATGGCAAGATTCGCACGAGTGCTCCCGAAAAGAGTGAAAGACTGCAACTCAACTCGCTGGCAGCTGCGCGAGTATTCCGGCTGAGGAAAAGCTATCTGGGAACAAGCCGTATGATTTTGAGAACGGAACTCGCCCGAAGAATCCTTCCGATACCGGAAGCTCTCGTATTCGAGGCAGACGAATATGTATTCACGCTCGGGGCGCTGATGAGCGAACTGATAATCCTTCAGGATGCTTTGACCTATTACTGTATCCACGGGAGCAATTTGTATCTATTGGGCGGTGGGGGGAATACGGGAGTGCGGCGGAAGCAGCAGGTGATGGCGGCGCTGGCATGTGCGTTGAGGAATGATCTGGCGGCCAGAGGCGCGTCGCCCGAGGTAGTTTCCTGCATCGTCGAGATCGTCCAAGCAGAGGCAGACCAGATGCGGCTGATGTTGGATGGGGGCGCGCCATGGGAAACAGTGCGCACCGAGAATAAGATTTATGAAGTGATGCATTTTGATGCGCCGCGGTCGCACCGAGCCTTTCGAGCGATGGCGATGCTGCCGGCGATGTTGCTACCGCCGCGATGGTTTTACGCTGGACGCCGGTGGCTGGGGGCACGGGCCTGGTACCGACGGGCTCGGCAAGGAACATTGCCGGTGCCGGAGATTACGCGGGTTGCAGGGCCCGAGGAGTTCAAGGCGTGAGTCTGCGAGCGGAATACGACGTTTGGCATGAGCGGATTTTTGAAGGCGATCCCACGCATGACGATGCGGGCAGTCCTTGGTATCAACTAGTACGAGAGCAGATCGGCGCTGTCGCCGGCTTACGAATTCTGGAAGTGGCGTGTGGCCGCGGCGGGTTTTCGAACGACCTGGCGCACGCCGGGGCGTGCGTAACCGGTTGCGATTTTTCCTTCGTGGCCGTGAGCGTTGCCGAGAAAAAGGTCCAGGCGGCTATTAGCCGCCCACCAGTTACTTTTCTCCAAGGCGATGCGCAAAATCTGCCATTTGCGGATGATTCGTTTGATCTCGTTATTTCTTGCGAGACGATCGAACATGTCCCGGATGCCCCCAAGGCTTTGCGCGAAATGCGGCGCGTCAGCCGGCCGGGAGGCAAGCTTTTTTTGACGACGCCAAATTACGCAAACTTCATGGGGCTGTACGAACTCTATTCTTGGTTTCGTCACCCAGGGCGGAAGGACGACCAGCCGTTTGACCGTCGGCAGTGGTTTCCGCAAATACGCAAATTTGTTCGTGAGGCGGGTTGGACAATTCTTCGTACGGATGGAACGGTGCACCAGTTTCCATTCCGCCCGGGCCGAAATCCGGTAAGGTGGGGTGCGCTGGAGTCCAATCGCACGCTACGCAAGTTGCTGAGCCCTCTGGCGTTCACCTATTTCGTGATGGCGCAGAAGAGAGATATTCGTTGCGCATCTTGATCGCGATAGGAGTGCCTCGCGCAAAAGAGGCAGGCGCTGCGGGGGTGGTGTTAAATCACGCTGCCGAGCTGACAAAGCGCGGTCACTCGGTTGACTGCTGGTTTCTGGAAGATGTGCTGGAGCGTCCGGCAAAGCCAAAACGGCTTGAGGCTTTACTCTTTGCGAGAGCACTCTCGAGGCGAATCCGGCGGGACCAGGGAAAATATGACGTTGTGAATCTGCACGCGCCGTGGGGCTGCGTGTATGGAGTTTGGCGAAGAAGGTCTGGGAAGCGGGGCACGCCTCCTTACGTGATGACGATGCAGGGGAGCGAGGAGCGCTATGTTCAAGCGATGCGGCTGGAGGAGCGCAAAGGACGCGCGACGAATTTCAGCTTAAAGAACAGATTGTGGCATCGCGTTTACCACCAGACGATGTACGACTATTCCATCAAGACAGCGGATTACGGCGCAGTTGCGAATCGAGAGGCATGGATTTGCGCGGAGTTGAAATATGGGCGCGAACCGGGCCGGATTTGGTATGTGCCGAACGGAGTGGAGGAGCGTTTTTTTATACCGCGGGAATTTCCTGAGAAAAAAGAGTGCAACTTGCTCTTTGTGGGCACCTGGCTCGATCGCAAGGGCGTGTATTATCTTGCGGACGCGTTTGAATTAGTTGCGAAAAACTTTTCCGGAGTAAGGCTAACCGTGGCGGGCTCATCGGCCTCGACGACGCAAGTAAAAGGGATGTTCGCGTCTGAGGTGCGCGACCGGGTCAATGTCATTCCGTTCGTGAGCCGAGAGGATATTCGGGCAGTGTACGCCACTCACGATATTTTTGTTTTTCCTTCGTTGGTAGAGGGGATGCCGCTTACTTTGCTGGAAGCAATGGCCACGGGGATGCCGGCGGTCACGACAAATACATGCGGCATGGCAGATGTCATCGAGAATGGTGTTAATGGTTTGCTTGTCCCCGCCGCGGACGCGGAGCGGTTGGCGTCCGGGATCGAGCGGCTGTGCCAATCGACGGATTTGCGGAAGCGACTTGGGTTGGCGGGACAGGAAACCATGCGGCGGTACACGTGGGAGGGAGTCACAGAACAATTGGAGGAAGTGTGCGCGCTTGCGGCAAGAAGCAGCAGGAGTTAGATGAAGTTTGTGCGGTTCCAGGGCACGAGAATTGATTTAGAGACCAGTGTGAAATACGCGGTAGTTAGTTTGCCGGGCAAATCGAGTGGGGCGGTGCAGGATGCGTCGAACGACAAGGCGTGGCTGCGCCATTCCGTTTGCGCGTTCTTGGGCTTGCGCCCGGCACTCGCGCAGCATACTGCGGCGGAGCACACGGCGTTTAGAAAATGGGCTGAGGGGTGCAAGTGCGTGGTTGAGATCGGAGTTGCGGAAGGAGTCTCGGCGCTGGCTCTTCGCGAGGGAATGGCGGAAGATGGGACGCTTTATCTGATCGATCCATTTCACTTGAGCCGCATTCCGGCGCTCAATTTCATAAAACGGGTGGCGCAGCGAACTGTTGACGGTAGTTCGCATGGGAAAGTTGTGTGGATCGAGAAATTCAGCCAAGACGCTGTGCGAGGTTGGAAAGAATCCATCGATTTGATTTTGATCGATGGAGATCACGCGGAAGCTGCTGTGGAGCAGGATTGGAAGGACTGGGGCGGTTTTGTGAAGCCTGGCGGAACTGCCATTTTTCACGACGCAAGAATTTTCGACCGCGGTTGGACATCGCCGAATTACGGGCCTGTAAAATTCGTCGATCGCTTTTTTCGGAGCGGCGAGGCGTCAGAATGGACGATAGTTGAGGAGCTTCATTCGCTTTTTGTTGTCCGACGAAATAAGTAACCCTCCATCGGGGTACGAAGGCGATACAGGGATTGCATGATCACACTTGGGATCAATTATTCGCAGATGCATGATTCTTCGGCGTGCCTGGTGCGCGACGGGGAGCTTGTGTTTGCGGTGGCGGAAGAGCGCATCAGTCGGGCGAAGCATGATGCGCGGTTTCCGGAAAACGCGATTCGGGCGTGTTTGGATTTTGCACGCGTGAAGGCGGAACAGCTGGACGAGGTGTGTTTTGGGTGGCAGGTGGCGGGGGCAGCATTCCGGCATGATTTGAAGTGCTATGCCTCGGGGAAAATGCCCGCAACGTATGTGAATGGACTGAACTCGATGCTGCATTTTATGAGCATGTGGCATCAGGAGAGTGGGGCCAAGCGGTTCAGGCAGGTATTTGGAGCGACCAAAGCGCGAATGCGATTTGTGAATCACCATTTGGCGCACGCATTGAGCGCGTATTCTTTTTCCGGATTTGGTGACGCGGCGGTAGTGGTGATGGATGGACGCGGGGCATGGGAGGCGACTTCGATTTGGCACGGACGGGACGGGCGGCTCGAACACGTTTTGACAATTCCGTTTCCGGATTCAGTGGGATACTTCTACAGCGAGTTTACGGAGTACCTTGGGTTTCAGCGGAACAGCGATGAATGGAAAGTGATGGGACTTGCGCCTTACGGCAAGCCTGGATTGGATTTGGGCGAGTTCATTGACGCCGAGGGAGCGCCTTGCAAAGTGCACTCCAGGAAGCTTGTTGCGAGTGGAACGGCTCCGTTTACGGAAATGGTGCGACGGTTCGGGCCCCGGCGAATTCCTGAAAGCGAAATCGACGAGCGGCACAAAGATGTGGCGTTTGCGGTGCAAGATGCTTGCGAGATCGCGATGATGAGCGTCGTGAAGATGGCCATCGAAAAAACCAAAAGCAGGAATGTTTGCCTGGCAGGCGGAGTGGCGCTTAATTCGAAAGCGAACGGGAAAATCGTGGCATCCGGCATGGTGGATAGATTCTTTGTGCAGCCCGCGGCTTCGGATGATGGAGTGGCGCTGGGTGCGGCGGTCGCGCCGTATATGGATGGAGGCGGCCGTTTACCAATGAAGGCGATGCGCCACGCGTATTTGGGGCCGGAGTTTGACGACGAGGCCATCGAGAGCGCTCTGAAGACCTATAAATTAAAGTATGCCCGCTTGGGCGATGTGGCTGAGACCGCCGCCGAACTGCTTTCGAACGGGAAGATACTTGGATGGTTTCAAGGGCGCATGGAATTTGGACCGCGCGCGCTGGGCAGCCGGTCGATTTTGGCAGACCCGCGCGATCCGGAAATGAACGCGAAGGTCAACAGCGCCGTGAAATTTCGCGAGTGGTGGCGTCCGTTCGCGCCGTCGATGAAGAAGGAAGCGGCAGGAGAGTATCTGGAGAGCGCGAGCGATTCGCCTTTCATGATACTTACCGCGCAGGTGCGGCCGGAGATGCGCGCAGTGATTCCCTCGGTGACGCACGTGGATGGAAGCGCGCGGCCGCAAACGGTGGAGAAAGAGATCAATTCGCTTTACTGGCGGCTGATCGACGAATTTGGGAAACGCACCGGCGTGCCGGTGATCATGAACACGTCGTTCAATCTTCGGGGTGAAGCGATTGTGAATACGCCGACGGATGCGATTCGCACCTTTTTCAGTTCGGGGATGGATGCGCTGGTGATTGGCAGTTTTCTTGTGGAGAAATGAATTGAGCGCTTCGCAAGGCCGTCTGGCGCAATTTGTGCTGCGATACGCTTCACCGCTGGCGGGACTACGGCGCGTGCCGGTGCTGGGCCGCTGCGTTAGCTGGGCGGGAGCGAAGTTGGTGCCGCGCGATTCGCTTGCTTGGGTGCAAGTACAGAACGGACCGGCGCAAGGTTTGTGGCTGCATTTGAATCCGCGCACAGGAACGACTTACTTCGAAGGCGGCGGCGAGCCGGAAGTGCAGGAGGTTTTGCAGCAGCATCTGCGCGCTGGGATGACTTTTTACGATGTAGGGGCGAACATCGGTTTTTTCTCGCTGCTTGCGGCGAGGCTCGTGGGGAAAGAGGGACGGGTGGTGGCGTTCGAAGCCGATCCGGAAATTGCGACAAGATTACGCGAACACGTTGCGCGAAACGAATTTGGCTGGACCACGGTCGAGGAAAAGGCCGTGTGGTCGAAATCTGGTCCAGTTTTCTTCGCGCGCACTGATCCGGCGGCCTCGCCTGATCGAGGGCTCGGACACGTTGTATCTTCTGGCGCTGGAGATACCATTCAGTTGAGTGGAGTCTCACTCGATGATTGCGCGCAGACGCATGCGGCGCCGGATTTTCTCAAGTGTGACGTGGAAGGCGCGGAAGTGGAAGTTTTCCGCGGAGCGCAGCGGCTGCTGAAGGAAAAACGCCCCGGAATTATTTGCGAAATGCACAGCGAAGAAAATCATCGCATCCTTCTTGAAGAATTCTCGCGACTCGCCTACGCGTGCAAACCCTGCGGCACGAACCACATTCTGGCACTCCCCCAATGACGCAAAAGTGTATCGCGCTGCTCGGCAGGCGAGATGCGCCGACGGATGCCGTCGAAGAGTATTGTCAATACCTGGGCGGGGCGTTGCGCGCGCACGATTTTGCGTTGGAGCTCGCGCGCGTGGCCTGGCTCGAAGACGGCTGGCCTGTGGCGATGCGCGAACTTGAGCGCCAAGCAGGTGCGTGGCGCGGATGCTGGGTGCTGGTCCAATACACAGCGCTGTCGTGGTCGGAGCGCGGTTTCCCGCTGCGGTTCTTGCGTGTGCTGCGTATTCTTCGGCAAGCCGGAGCGCGCGTGGCCATGGTCTACCACGACGTTCTGCCCTATCACGGCAACCGGACCATAGATAAGCTGCGCCGCCGCGCACAGAATCACGCGATGAACGAAGCGCTGCAGTCTTCCGACCTTGGCATCCTCACCGTGCCGGTCAGCAGAATTCCGTGGATTGGAAAAAAACACATGCGTGCGATTTTTATTCCCGTTGGCGCGAATTTGCCAGAACCCGAAAGCGCTTGGAAGATAGCTCATCTCGGTGCGAACCGGCTGCCAACGATTGCTGTGTTTGGCATCACCGGCGGAGAAGGCGGCATCTGGGAGATCGCCAGTATTTCCGAAGCTTTGCAAATTGTTGCGGAACGTTTGGGAAAGCTGCGGCTGGTTGTGATGGGACGTCACTCAGACACGGCGGAGAAGGCGCTGAAAAATGTGCTGGACAAACAGCCGATTGAAGTTTCCGCGCTTGGCATCCTGCCAGGAGCGGAAATTGTGCGGCAATTGGCATCGTGCGACGTGATGCTTTTTGTGCGCGGAGGAATTTCTTCGCGGCGAGGAAGCGCCATCGCGGGAATTGCTTGCGGCTTGCCAGTAGTCGCGCTGGAGGGTCCGGAAACAGCTTCGCCCATCACTGAGGCGGGAGTGGTGTTCGCTGATCCGAAGCGCCAGCGAGGGTTGGGAGAAGCGCTGCTCAAAGTCCTCGCCGACCCCGAGTATCGCGCATCGCTTGCCGAGCGCAGCCGCCGCGCACAGGACCAATATTTTTCCTGGAAGGCAATTGCCACTCGTTATGCAGAGGCGCTGGGTTCCGCAGATGGAAGTGTGAGCTAACGGCATCAGTTAAATTGCAGCCGGACGAAAGTTCAACGGCATAACGCGTCAATCAAAGTTTCCTTCTTTTTTTCCGCTAGCCCGGCCAGGGGATCGAGCGAGGACGCGTAGCCTGCAATCGCCGCCGCAGCGAGAAATGCAAAAACTTCGGCGGGAAGCCATTTGTCGCCAGTCCAACGGCTCATGAACAGGATGGGAGCGCTGATGCAGCCCAAAAGAATTTGCGTGCCAAACGAGACGAGTACGGCCATGCCAGATTGGCGTTGCCCGCGCATCTGCCCAAAATTGAGTTTGCGCGGGAAGGACAACGAGGACCAGTTGGCGATGGTCAATTGCCCCGCGACGTTGAATATGATCGCGGCCAGCGTGGCCAGCAGAACGGGCAACGAAGGAAGTCCCACCAGGTAGGAAAAAGCAACGATCGAAAGCGTCAATTCAAAAGCCAGCATCCCGGCTTGCAGAAGATTTTTTCCAAGAAAAACTTCGCGAAAGCTTACCGGCGCGGTGAAAAACGTTTGGATGCCCTTGCCGTCGTAAGCGAAGCTGTTATAGGCCGGGGCCATCAAAATCAATAAGAGGTAGGCCATCATGCCGGGGAAAAAGAACTCGGCTGAAACGGGATGCTTCGTGGCCGTAGGATGCCTGCCCGCGAACTGCGTGGTGAAGAGCAGTACAAACACGGGAGGCATAATCAGCAGAAAAAAGGCGAAGCTGTTGCGCGTAAGGTAGCGGAACTCCTTGCGAAGGACGGCGGCGACTTGCGGCGTGAGCAAACGGAGAGCGTCCGACTTTTCGCCCGTACGGGAAACAGGACGAGCTATCGCGCGAGCAGGTGCGGCTGATTCGCTCAGTTCCTCGCCGCGATATTGGGTGGCGAAGCGCAGCCAGAGAAAAACGCTGAACAGCAACAAGTAAGCCGAAATGCCTGCCGCGCCGAGGAGAAGGTCCGTGAAATTGTGCTGTGCGGCGCCTGCAATGGCGTGGCCCGCAAGCGACGGCGGAAAAACAGACAGGTAGGGGACAACTTGTTTGACCCAAGGCTGTGCTGTGCGGCCGTATCTTTGCACCAGTGGATTGATGAACTGGACGGAGACGGCAAAAAGAATGAACAATGCAAAGAACATTTCCCGCGCACGGCGGCGAGCCAGGATGCGTTCGAGCCAGGAACCAATCGTGCGCTCGAGCGTGATGTTCATCAGCAGGAAGAGCGCGGAGATCAGTAGCATGGCGGGCAGGACGGCAGGGTTTGCCACGGTTGCGCCGATGATCATGGTCGTCAGCCAACAGATAGAGGCGAGCGCCGCAAAATCCGCCACTCCGTAAGCGAGACCGATGATGTAAAATGCGCGCAGGCTAAGTGGAAATCGCAGCAAAGTGCGAAATTCAAAACCGGCGCCAAACCCAGCCGTGAAAACAGGAAAGAGCTGCCAGAATAGAAAAATTCCCCAGAAAAGCAATGCGATCCAGGCTTCACGGCCGTTCGACATAAACGCATACGCGCCGAAATAAAATGCAATGGACAGACCGATCACGAACAACCCGGCGAAAATGCCGGCGAAAATCATTCCAATCAAATCCCACTGGTTGTGCTTCTTGCGGAGATTGTTTCCCAGAATCCGCCATCGGAGCCCGGCGACGAGCCGGATTTGTTCCCAAACACCGGGGAGTTGAGCTACATCAGCCACGATAGTTCCTCGAGTTGTGGCCGCTGGGCGCCATCTTGGCCCACGATAGAGAGGAAAATCTGCTCGAGAGTTGTTTTGCTTCCCTCTTCGCCGGCGATGCCTGCGCGCAACTCTTCCAGCGAACCCTGCGCAACGAGCCTGCCTTTGTGAATGATGGCCACATGGCTGCAGAGGCGCTCGACTATTTCCAAAACGTGCGAAGTAAGAAAGATAGTGACGCCGCGTTCGGTCATGCGCCCCAGAAGCGCTTTGAGCGCGCCTGCGGCAAGAGCGTCCACGCCTTCGAACGGCTCATCGAGAAAAAGAATGCGCGGACCGTGAATCACCGCCGCAGCCAGCGCGAGTTTTTTCTGCATGCCGTGGGAATAGTCCGCGATCAAAGATTTCGGCCGATCGGAGAGCTGCATGAAATCGAGCAACTCTTCGGAGCGTCGCTGCGTTGTAGGACGGTCGAGGCCGTACATTCGGCCAACGAACTGAAGATATTCGGAGCCGGTCAATCGTTCGAAGAGGCCCATGCCTTCGGGAACGACGCCGATTTGGCGTTTCACTTCAACAGGATGCGCAGCGAAGTCCAGCCCGAGAAGCTCGGCGCGCCCAGAACTCGGAGCCAGCAGCCCGGTGAGCATCTTGATGGTCGTCGATTTGCCCGCGCCGTTAGGGCCGAGAAAACCGAAAAATTGTCCCGCCGCAACAGTGAGGTCGACGCCGTCAACTGCGGTCAAATTGCCGAAGCGCCGAGTAAGTTTCTGCGTCACGATGGCTGCGTCGGTCATCGCTGCTCCCGCTTGCTGAATGTAGTTCGAAACAAGACTCTAACATGAGTACGGCAGACATCGGGACGATCGAACGAAAGCGTTCGCGCACCGCCGTGACGTTCGGTCACGAAGGCTTCTGCGGATTTGTAGCGGAAGCGGCGAGCAGCGATTCCTTTGTGGGCAAAGCCGCGAGGACTGCCGGCAATTCCACGCGGAACACCGCGCCGCCTTCCTGACTGTTGTAGCAAAGAATCCTGCCGCTGTGCTCCTGCACGATGCCAAAACATATACTGAGGCCGAGGCCAGTGCCCTTGCCGACCGGCTTGGTCGTATAGAAAGGATCGAAAACGCGGTGAGGCTCCTTGACGCCCGGTCCAGTATCCATAAACAGCACGACGACATAAGCTCGATCGCGCATGGTTTTGATGGTGAGGACGCCGCCCTGCGCCGCTTCCATGGCGTCGACCGCGTTGCTGATCATGTTGAAGAAGACCTGCATCAGCTGGTTTCCATCGCCGCGTACGCCCGGGAGAACCGATTCGAGCTGCAGCTCGATCCGCACAGTTCCCGTGCGCAAATCGAGCGTGCGAAGCTGCACAGCATTGGTCACCACGGTGTTGATGTCGAGAAGCGTGCGTTCCGTCGGAACCTGCCTGGCAAAGCTGAGTAAATTCCCGACAAGCGTTTTCGTGCGGCGAGCCTGGTCGCGAATTTTCGACGCTGTGAGGCGGGTCTTTTCAGGCAGAGTTGAATCATCCGCCAGCAGATCGGAAAAGCCGAGAATCGCCGTCAGCGGATTATTGATTTCATGAGCGGCGCCGGCGGCCAACTGTCCCAGCGAGACGAGTTTTTCAGATTGCACGATTTGCGCCTGGAGTCTCTGTAAATTCTCGATGGACCGTTCGGATTGGGAGAGTAAGCGCGTGCGGTCGGCATCGGCGAGGTAGGTCCTTAGGAAGACAAGCAGAGCCAGGGGAATGGAGGCGATCAGAACAGTCAGCAGCCGGAAATCGCGGACGGCAGGATTTCCGTGGGCGAATCGGAGCGTGACAATGGCAAATAGTGGCAACGAGATCACTGCGGCCATGGCCAGACGCGCAGGCACGACACTCTCTCCGCGGGAGCCATCCGATTCCATGTCGAAATCATTCTCCGATGGCGCGTCAAGCGCGACGCGCTTCTTGTAGGCGATAACGCCAGCGAGAGCAAACCAAAGAAAGGAGGAAACCATCGGCAGGTCGTACAAACTGCCCGTGTAGTAGCGGTCGAATCCCAGCGCAATGTTGATGGTGAGCGAAGAGAGCATGTACATCGCCGAGGCGCCGAAAAGATTGGCGTAGACCACTCGCCATGCTCCCGACGACCGCAGCCAGAGGTAACCAAAGCCGCCGACGATGATCATGTTCTCGATATTGTGAAGAAGGACGAAATTGTATTTGTACTCCGCGAGCGATGGAACGGCGTACATCCACGGCAGCACGATGAAAACGTAAAGGAAGATCCACCACGTGAGCAGCAGAGCAAAGTCCAGATAACCGAAGCGAAGACGCAGCTCGCCGCGTTTGAGATGCGGGCGCAGGGTTAGGGCCGCCATCATGGGAATACCGCGAAGGAAGAAGACGAGGTCTACCGGGTCGTTTTCAGGCACGTCGCGGTGCAGATAAAGTTCGTAATACGTCCACTCGAATTGCCCGATCAGCCAGAGCGTGCAACCCATGGCGAGCAACATCCAAAAAAGATTTCTGCGCCAGTGCGGAGTTCCCGCATTCAGCAGAAGCCCGGCGTTCGCGAGGAGCGGCACAATGCACTGGGACAAGTCTCCGAAAGCGGTGAGCGCATGGCTTCCCCTGTGCAGAACCAGCGAGGCGCTGGCATAAGCGACAAGGAAGAACAGCCAAAGCCCCGCGATGCGAACAATTGTTTTGGAAGAAGACATAAGATCAGGCGAATCTATTTTAGAAGGGAGAAGCGGGTAGGGCGGCGCCGCATTCAGCACCCCATACGTAAGTATAAACGAAGCCGCAAGCCGCCATCGATGGCTGGCGCTCCGAAAACGGAAAAAGCTGGCGGAGGAGGAGGGGTGCGCCCTTTGTTGGCAAGGGGATGGCAGGGGTAGGCGTGGGCGACCATAGCGCTTGATGTAACTCGCTGTGTCTAGATGAGAGAATCGCAAGTGTTTGAGCGGACCGCCGAAGAGCTCAAATTGACCTCAACTAGTAGCAAATGAGATCAGTCGTTGGGCATGGCTGTTGGATGTTCCACGTCGTCTCACGAGCCGACGTTTTTGCGGCGAGTCTCGCATTTCCCAAGAATCACGGTCAAATCGGATCGGAGAGACGCTATTCAGAATGGCTCAATACGAAGGCAATAGATGACTGTCGAGGTATAGCTAACTGAATCTCCTCTGTAATATGATCGCTCAGGCTTTCCCTCTTACCTAAGAACAGCGAGGCCCCTTATGTTCGCGCGCGAAGCCATGCCGAAATGCGTTCCCGGTCTTCTTTGTCTGGCTATTTCAACATTTTGGCTTTGCGCTTGCGGCGGGGGCGGATACTCGAGCGTGCCGATCCAGTCGAACCCTTCGCCAGTTATTGGTTCTTTGTCCCCTTCGAGCATAACTGCGGGAGCGGCAGTAACTACCGTAACGGTTAACGGTAGTGGGTTCATTCCTAGCTCTATAGTCCAATGGAACCAAAGCAATCGAGCCACAACCTTCGTGGGATCTCAGCAGCTTCAAGTCGCGCTGACGGCTGCAGATCTTGCAGCAGGGGCGACCGGGCAAATAGTAGTTGTCAACCCGGCACCGGGCGGAGGGGCATCCAACCCGGAATCGTTTCAGATCAACAACCCAGTTCCTCAGGTGACGAGCATTTCTCCGGCTACGCTATCACTAGTCAGTGTAGGTTCTGTGGTAACGATCATGGGCAGTGGCTTTCTGCCGACTACGTCGGTGCTGTGGAATGGGGCAACACACGTTTCAACTTACGTGAGCGCTAGTCAGCTTCAACTCACGGTGCAGGCGAACGACGTGGCTGGGGTGGGTAACGTACAAATCGCAGTCGTGAACCCTGCGCCTGGCGGCGGATCTTCTCCTGCGAGTCCGATTGGGATCGTTTATCCAATGCCGCAAATCACCTCTCTTAGCCCCGCGAGTTTCACTGCGGGCGCCTCAGCGCAGACTTTGACGGTCAACGGAGTCGGATTCGCAACGACATCGGTCGTGCAGTTTAACGGCACCGCTCGTCCGACCGCTTACTTCAACTCTAACACCCTGACCATCGCCTTAAGCGCGACCGATCTGGCCGCCCCGGCCACAGTGCCGATCACCGTATTTACCGGTGCGCCTGGGGGGGGCACTTCTGCACCGGCGGACGTCACCATAATTCAGTATGCCGTGCCAGTTCTTACCAGCATTGATCCCGCCTCTGTCGCAATCAACTCGCCGGACACCCCGGTCAGCATTCAAGGCAGTGGGTTCGCCGCAGCTTCGATGGTTCAAGTAAACGGTAGCGCAGTGAACACGAACGGCTGGACGTCCAACCAGTTGTTCTTCGTCTTGCCCGCCGCAGATCTGACTTCACTCGGTACACTTTCGGTGACCGCCAGCAATCCGGGTACCGCCCTATCGAACTCCCTGACCATTACAGTGACACCTAATCCAGTGCCAACTGCGACCGCCCTTTCTCCTGCTTCAGCGGCGATTGGGGGCTCAGACTTTGCTGTGACGGTAACTGGCTCGAACTTTGTGCCAACCTCTATAGTTCAGTGGAATGGGTCTCCCCGTGCGACGACCTACGGGGGCAGTTCGCAGTTGACGGCCGTGATCGACGCTCAAGATATTCAGTCGCCCGGAAATAACAACGTCACGGTCTTCAATTCGGCCCCGGGGGGCGGTACATCCATACCAGTAACATTTACGACCTACCTCGCTTTGCCCAGCAACGATCTTATTTACGACCCCTCTCGCAAACTCCTTTGGGCCGCCGTGCCGAGCAGCGCAGGTTCTTTGCTTGGCAATGCTGTTGTCTCGATAGACCCGTATACCGGTCTACTAGGCACACCGATATGGGTCGGAAGCGAACCAAACAAACTGGCAATTTCGGGCGACGGCACTACTCTTTGGGTTGGTTTTATCGGTACACCTTCCGCTCGCGAGATCAACCTGACGAGTGGCACCCCGACCTCCGCCCAGCCTTACTTTCCTGGAGGATGGGGAGGAAATATCTATGCAACGAGCTTGGCCGTCTTGCCAGGAACTCCTTCGAGCGTTGCGATCGCTACAGGATTTGTTTCGATTTACGACGGTGGAACGGCACGGTCGCAGACGAGTACTGCAGGTGCGACATACCTGGCGTTCGGGCCTAGCGCAAGCACTCTGTATGGATACACCGGATACTCCAGTGATTCGTTGGCAATTTTTTCCATCGATAGTACGGGAATCACGTCCTCGACCACGCCGCCATCGTCAAACTCCGATTCCGCTGATCTTCGCTATGACAATGGACGCTTGTATCTCACTTCGGGTGGAGTGCTTGATAGCACTAGCGGCGCGCTACTTGGGACATTTGCCGCAAGCGGGCCAGTAGCCTCGGACTCTTCTCTTGGGCGCGCCTTCATCCTGAACGACTCGGGGCCGTTCGGCGTAGCCGATCAGATCACTGTGTTTAACGAAAGCACGTTTAACCCGATTGGATCATTTTCGGTTGAGGGTCTGCCTTCCAGCGGTTTCAACAATCCCTCTTCACTAGTACGGTGGGGTAGCGATGGTCTAGCGTTCCGCACTACCAGCCAAATCTATGTTCTGCGCAGCACGCTCGTTCAGGACCTTAGTAGTAGCCCAGCCGACATAATGACGTCGATTTCCGCCCCGCCCGCTTCAACGACGGGCACAAACACGACCATCACTATCACGGTTAAGAATAACGGTCCCAGCGCGGCGTCCGGTGTGACCCTCGCAGACAACTTTTCGCCGAGCGTAGTTTTTGTTTCTGTGAACTCGAGTCAAGGCAGTTGTGGAGGCATTCCCGCTGTGCAATGTAACCTCGGCAGCTTAGGAAGCGGCTCGTCTGCCACGGTAACGCTGACAGTGTTGCCGACGCTGTCGGGCAGTTTGACCAACACCGCAACAGCTGGCGCGGATCAACCGGATCCAAATACCGTCAATAACACCGCCAACTCATCTACCGCGGTGACGGGCTCCGCCTTCAGCCCCACCCCGATTTTGTCTTCTCTTGCTCCGCAATCGGCCTTCAGTGGGGCATCGACTCTGACGCTGACAGTGAACGGAACGAATTTTACAAGCGCCTCGACCGCGGAATGGAACGGCGCTGCGCTGCCAACCGTTTTTGTTAACCCCGGGCAGCTCACTGCAACAGTAGACGCCAGCCTCCTCGCTACATTAGGTTTCGCGGATGTAACCGTGAACACGGCCAACCCCGGCGGAGGTGTATCCGGATCTTTACCATTTTCTATTTTTCAAACGGTGGCTCTTGACGCGAATGATTTGATCTTCGATCCGTTCACCCGCAAGCTCTACGCGAGTGTTCCGAGCACCGCGTTGCAAGTCACTGGAAACAGTATTGTGTCAATTGATCCTTTAACCGGAGCTATAGGGGCACCTGTGTTGATAGGAAGCGAGCCGACGCGGCTGTCCCTATCTGATGATGGCCAGTACCTTTATGTCGTGCTATCGGGAAGCAACTCCGTGCGACGCATGGATCTGACGACGCTGACACCCGGCACGCAGTTCACAACCGTGAGCCCCTTGTTCGGGCCTTTCACTGCGAGCGATTTGGCCGTCATGCCGGGCAACTCCAGTGCTATCGCCACAGTAGGGTACTCAGATGGCATTCAGGTTTGGGACGTTACCAGCAGCGGAGCTACAGCACGAGCGCTCACACAGGGCCTCTCCAATGACGTTTATGAGGGAAGCGTCCTCGCCTGGGCGGACTCTGCTCATCTGTACTCGAACGACGAGGGTTTGAGCCCGTCCAGCTTCCACCGTTTTACCGTTGGCCCCAGCAGTTTTGCAGAAGTTGATTCGACTTATCTCGATGCTGTGGACGGAAAGATCACCTATTCCGGAGGGTTGGTTTTTACAGATGGTGGCGGTGTGGTTGATCCATCTCCGTTACCGCCGGTCACGCCAAAGCTCGTGGCAAGATTCATGGGTCCCCTTGGCGCCAGCGCCGCGGACACCACCATAAATCGAGTTTTCTTTCTGAGCGGGGGCTCTCCGTCTTCTACCGCGGATCTGATTGCAGCATACGATGCAAGCCGGTTTACTCTCGCTGGTACAAACGAACTGGACGGACTGGCAGGTGATGCCCTTGATCTGGTTCGGTGGGGAACAGATGGTTTGGCGTTTCGCACGACAGTAGATTTTTGGGGCAACGGGGCGGGACGAATTGTCGTTCTGCACGGATCCTCAGTACTGCCGCGTTCGTCGACTCCAAATCCAGTCCCGTTTCTTTCTGCGGCATCTCCCAGTAGCGTGACGGCGCCGGCGGGGAATACCTGGCTCACCATCATGGGATCGAGTTTCGTCCCGGGATCGGTCGTAGACTGGAATGGGTCGCCTCGCACTACCGTATTTGTCAGCCCGGGACAATTGCGGGTAGCGATTCCTGCCGCTGACTTGGCGTCGCCGCAAACGGTTAGCTTGCAAGTAGTCAACCCTTCTCCCGGAGGGGGACCTTCATCGCCGCTCACCTTCACAATCCATTGAAGGTGATCTGCGACCAAGGTCATAGGCTCGCCTGCTCCGGATCTCACGCCTTGGGAAACGGTATGTAGCTCTAATTGGATTTCTTAACGCATTTGCCGGAGCCGCATCAGCGAATAGTGCATGTGGTTTGGGTTCTTTTGGTTTCCGGGAGGATCGGTTCAGGTTCGAGGGTCGGGCAATCTATCAAACAATTGGTCAAGAATAAAACGGAGGAGGAGGGATTCGAACCCCCGAGACCCTTTCAGGCCTAACGGTTTTCAAGACCGCCGGTTTCAACCGCTCACCCACTCCTCCGTTTCTAAGTATAACTTGCAACAGCTTTTAGCGGGGTGATTGGTGACACTTTTAGGTTCGACTGCTGCAATTTGGTGCACGGTGTCACCAAATTGTCACTAAACGCTTCGAGTTTTTGCGTCGCATTCCGCTTGGCGTCGAGATTTGTGTGCGTGTAGCGCATGGTTACGGTGACTGTCGAATGTCCAAGCAATTGCTGGACTGTCACTATATCCACGCCCTGTGCCACGAGCCGGGACGCAAAAGTGTGGCGAAGCGTATGCCACGTCACACCTTCGATTCCTGCTTTTCTGCACGCCAAAGCGAAACCCGCCTTCAGATCGACGAATGGATTTCCGGTTTCGTGGTTGTAGAAAACGAACTGAATTTTCCTTCCCAAAGCCCAATATTCCAGAACTCGCCGCGCACCCGCGTTAATAGGAACGGGGCGAATTTTGTGCGTCTTATGGGCAAAGACAGAAAGAAGATTGTTTTCTAAATCCACGCTTTCCCAGGTTAACGAGAGAACTTCGCCTATGCGCAAGCCGGTATTCAAAGCAAAAACGGCGATGTCCTGAATGTACGGCGTTGCGTTCGCGAAAAATCTTTGTTCCTCGTTCCTGGTTAATGTGCGAAAACCCAGATTGATCTCCTGGAAAAACTTTACTTTTCTCACGGGATTCGAACCAATAAAAAGATCCCAGTCGATAGCGAGATTTAACATCCGTTTGAGAAGCGCTAATTCCCGGTTCACCGTCGAACCGGAAAC
>Ga0206976_1156_pt1 | contig 21716 bp, 15 predicted proteins | sample Alteio_BWOrgHeat_82_FD_152926 | JGI IMG/M metagenome (GOLD analysis project Ga0206976, IMG submission 152926) | Enriched cells from forest soil in Barre Woods Harvard Forest LTER site, Petersham, Massachusetts, United States -... | ecosystem: Environmental > Terrestrial > Soil > Temperate forest >... | reverse complement strand
GGCAGACGCTTGTGTTAGGGCAGGGAACAATTAAATTGTCTTTTCATCGATCAGAAAATCTAACTCTATAAAGTATGGGTAATCTATCTAACATGGGCCGCATCTTTTACGGTGTCGGTATGACAGTAATGGGACTTCTGACAATATATTATCATGATTTTCCTTACATGCTTATACCTCCCAAACATTCAGGGATTCCCGGCATTACAGCAATCGCTTATATTTTTGGAGCATTCCTAGTTTTGTCAGGAGTCAGCATTGTTATTGAGAAAAAGACAAGGCCAATTTCTCTCCTGTTGGGAACAGTACTCCTTCTGATCTTTTGTTTTTATTTCATCCCTTATCAACTCTTCGTAAGCAAAAACAACATGCATTTTGGTGATTGGGAGAATGCCGCGAAAGAATTGACATTATGCGGCGGTGCATTCGTTATTGCAGGCTGCTTTTTGGCTAAGGACGAAAGCCCTCTTATCAAACTTTTAGGGAAGCTGATACCCTACGGAAGCATTATCTATGCATTAACAATTGTCAGTTATGGTATTGATCATTTTCTTTATGCAGTAGAAGCAGCCGATTATGTTCCATCGTGGGTGCCTTATCATTTGTTTTGGATGTATGTTGGTGGCATCGGCCTATTCGCTTCCGGCATCGCGATCATTATAAATGTCAAGCTTCGGCTGGCCGCCACTCTTCTGGGCGCAATGACTTTTACATGGTTTGTTATTCTTCATGTGCCGAGGGTAGTAGTTTCATCTCAGCTTTATCTGGGAAGTGAAGTTACCAGCGCTGTCCTGGCACTTGCGTATAGCGGCATTGCTTTTGTAATTGCTGGTACTGCAATAAAGAAAGCTTGACGTTAGTTTTACAGTCAGCTGCCCGTACGCCAAATGTTTACAGACAAAAGTTGCTGTCACTGTTTTAAAACGATGAGAAAAACCATTCCGATTTTGTTCCTTCTCTTCTTTGAATACCAAAGTATATTTGGTCAGATAAAAACTAGTTCTTCAAGCGTCTTTGCTGTCAAAATGTTAAGCTCTGAAAATGAAGTATCAATCATTGAGCCTCTCGCATTACAAACAAATTTACCAATTAGTTTTATTGTATATCCCGACTCATCATTAAGCGGCTTTAAACCATTTCAATTTTTCAATCGCGAGTGGGAATATTTTTATTTTCCGCATGGTGACACCGCAACAATCAAGCTATTAAGAAAACAAATCATGAATAGCTACCTCACGGTCAGCAACAAAGTATTGGCTGTATTGGGCTATCAAGGAAAAGACTCCCTTGCAATGCAAGTTGATGGCTCTAAATTAGTCCTAATCCAAGAGGGACTAAACGCGAAAGGAGAATGGCGGCCAGTTGAATATTATCTCTTTGGGGACTGTGGGTTTGCTCAAAAACAAATCATATTGAAACATAATAATGAAGTTAAAATAACAGCCAGAAAGTACTCAGGTGAATTCAAAACGAAACTTCGCCTGAAACTTATGACTAGTCAAGGACCAGTTTTCTCCAATGAATTTGAAGGCTCGATTAACTATAAACAATTTATTAAGCCTAAATTCCCTTCCAAGTATAAAAACAATTTCTCCTTTTTAAATTGACTTCCCTCTTCACGAAGTACCAGCATTATTGACATGTGTTCTTGCTAGTTGCCAGATCAACTATTTTCGAAACCTCATTGCAACGTGCCGAAACACGCACTGAAATACTGCATCATTCACCTTCCTACTTGTATCCAATACGTCCCAAATATGCTATCTTTCAATATGCAGCACCAAGAGTTTGAACCTCCTGAAGAGTTACGCGATGCCATAAAGTGCTTTTGGTACAACAGAAGAGATTTCGGAGAAAAGCAATCAAGTTTTGAGGTAGTGCCCGATGGCTACGCTGAAATTATTTTTTATTTCGGAAGCACCTGCAGCATTTCTTACAATGAAGGCTTGCAGCCATTGCCATCACCATTTATGATGGGGCTGCTCAATCAGCCGGTTCTTTTTTACGCTAAAAATCGCTTAGAAGTTATTGGTATCAGATGCTTTCCATGGACAGTGTTCGATTTGCTGGGACTGCCAGCCGGTAAAGACGGAGTTCGCATATTTGAGCATCCTGTCACCCTGCTTCAATCCACTTTGAACAAGTTGATTAATGCTAATAAGATCGATGAAGCAGTGGCTCAGGTAAAACAATATTTTTTGAATGCACGGTCTCGGGTTGCTACCGACAGTATGCTTTTCAAAGCTGGCGTTGCTATGAGGGAAGCTAATGGTACTATGCCGGTAAGCCAGGTAGCTGCTGCAGCTCATGCGACGGTTCGTACATTGGAAAGGAACTTCAAGCAATCTTCCGGCTATACAGTTAAAGATGTGTCGGCGCTGATGCGCTTTGAGCAGGTACGAAACCGACTGTGGCTTTATCCCGATTCAAACATTGCGGGCCTGGCTCACGAACTTGGCTATGCGGATCAATCACACCTAAGCAGAGAATTCAAACGCTACAGCGGCACAACACCTGCTGCGTTCGCGCGAAATGCAATGAAAGGAAAGCAAGGCAATAATTTTGTCGCATTTGTACAATCCTGACGCAGGATCATTCCGGAATTTTGTGCTTCAATTTATTCCGAATGAAATCCGCGCCAAATTATCCTGTTTATGATGTAATCATTTCCGGCGCCGGGCCTGTTGGTCTGTTCCTCGCCTGTGAACTTGCCCTGGCCAAATGTTCAGTACTGGTATTGGAAAAGGCAGAGAACCCAAACTCTCCATTGAAGCAACTTCCATTCGGGATACGAGGACTCTCGGCACCTACTATTGAAGCACTTTACCGCCGTGGGTTGCTAAAAGAACTTGAGGTACACAAGCGCATTAAAAACCCACACCAAAATGCCAAACAAGGAGCCCAACGTCAGGCAGGACACTTCGCCGGCATTCCATTTCATGATGGCAATATTGACACATCCCAGTGGAGGTATCGCCTGCCAAGCTCGACAGACACCAGTTTGATTTCTGAAATTGAGGAGCTTGAAACAGTGCTGACCCGGCGGGCAGAAACTCTTGGCGTAGCAATCAAGCGCGGAGTTGCCGTTACGAACTTTCATCAAACCTTGGATACGGTGACTGTTCAGTCTGGTGATCAATCTTTTCAAAGTAAATGGCTTGTTGGTTGTGATGGCAGCCGCAGTGTTGTTCGCAAGGCAGGAGGTTTTGAATTCGCCGGAACAGAACCGGAGTTTACCGGCTACACTACGCAAGTTGACATTGCTGATCCCGAGAAGCTGAGCCCGGGCCGAAACGTAACAGCAACAGGTATGTACTTGCAATCACAACCAGGTTATGTGTTGATGCAGGATTTTGATGGCGGTGCTTTTCATAATTCAGAAAAACCAATCACGCGCGAGCACGTGCAGGAGGTACTGCGCCGCATCTCGAACACTGACGTTACTATCAATGCGCTGCATATTGCGACTACCTGGACTGACAGGGCACGGCAAGCCACAACTTATCGCAACGGACGGATACTTTTAGCTGGTGATGCCGCACACATTCACTCACCGTTGGGAGGCCAGGGACTTAACCTTGGACTGGGTGATGCCATGAACCTGGGATGGAAACTCGCTGCAACTATCAAAGAAGAAGCGCCCGAGGGTCTGTTAGACAGCTACTATATTGAACGACATCCGATTGGTGTGCAGGTGCTGGATTGGTCACGCGCTCAGGTTGCAATCATGAAACCTGATCCCGGTGCGGGAGCTCTGAATGCAATTGTCCGCGATCTCATGAATACGCGGGATGGTGCTACTTATTTTTCATCAAAAGTGTGGGGCATTTTCATACACTACGATCTTGGTGGCAACCACCCGTTGACAGGTTACAGCGTTCCCAACTTTGAGCTTGAAGATGGTGCAAGGATTGGCGAGCTGATGAATGATGGCCAGGGGATACTCCTTAATTTTAATATGAATCCTGCACTCAAAACTTTGGCCGATAAATATGGAAAGCGGATCAAGTATATATCAGGAGATGCGAAAGATAAATTAGGCGTGAGTGCAGTACTTATTCGCCCTGATGGGATTATAGCCTGGGCTGCCGACAACGACATGGATTGCAGCGAACTTCAAAAGGCTGCCACTCGATGGTTTACTTATAAAAGATAACCTTGCAATCCGGATGACTCGCCTTGAAGTTTTCAATTGTGCGCTGTGATACCCTTGTGTTGTAACACTTCAGGCTCTTTAAACGAAGATAGTCGAGGGCGGTGAGTTTGCCTACGTTCGTGTTCGAGCAATCGAAGTTCTCAAGTTTTTCAAGTTTTGCGACAGCATCAAGTCTTTTGACTTGCGTCCCTGAGCAGTTGAGATTTTTGAGATTTTGCAATTTCCATATTACCGTCAAGTCTTCTACAGGTGTGTCTGAAATATCGAGATCCTCCAATTCTGTTAGCTGACTGAGTGACTCTGTAATCTGAAGAGGCCCGTGAGTTGCGTGCAATGATTTCAGCGACTTCAGATTTTCAAGTGGCGCAATAGTGACGATAGCAGTTCCAGAAAAGTGCAGCTCGTTCAGAAGGATAAATTCACTTAACCCCGACAGGTCACTCACTTGTGCATCTTTAAAATGGAATTTCTCCTGTTCAACTAATTTATGAAAACTTTCTCTGGTTGTATCCTGCATCTGTGCCCGCAACACATCTTTCCAATTTTCGGAAAGGTTTCTCCACCATCTGCTGAGGTGAACAGTTTTATATATCAAGAGGCACTTAGGATTCGCCTGCAAAAACTCCTGAGCGTTGATGTCGTTTATGCCGGTATCGTCAACATACAATCTTTTGAGGCTCGTCAATTTTTGCGCAGGATCAATACTCTCCAGCTTACAATGATCAGCTTTCACTACTTTCAATTTGGTTAACCGGCCCAATGCAGAAAAAGATGTTACTCTGGTTTCGCTAATGTCGAGGTATTGGATTTGTATCAGATCATGAAGTGGTGATAGATCCTGAATTGAAGTTTTGCCTGCAATAACAACACGCAACTTTTCGAGGTTACGAAGAGGCTCAACGTCAGTTATTCTGCCATTGCCACTGAAATTAACAGAATCAATATTGCCAACTTTAGCCAACTCTTCAATAGTGGGCGTAAGTGTAATTTTTGCTGCCTTGCTTATTACGCCTTGCCATTCGGCAGAAAGAGTGCTCCACCACGATTTCAAATCATGAGAATCATAAACTACAAGTACTTTGGGATTCGCTGACATGAAAGCATCGGCAGCTACTTTTTTTATCGGGCTTTGATCACAATAGATTTTTTCGAGATGTGTTAGTCTTTGCAAAGGCTGTAAATCTGAGATCAAAGTATAATTGGCATGCAATACTTTTAGATTCTCCAGTCCTGCCAGCGGGCTGATATTTTGAATACGTGTGCTGTCACTCGTAAGGATTTGCAGACTTGCTAATCCTTTGAGCGAGGTCAAATTCACTGCGAGTGTTTGCGAAATATCTAACTCGGTAAGACTAGTCAGGCTTTCAAGAGGAGCAAGGTCTGAAAGTTTTGTGTTACTCAGGTCTAGTGATGTCAATTCGCCAAGACCGGCAATCGCACTAACATCAATAACAGGCGTGACACTCGCGTCGAGCGATTGCAACTTGGGCATTCGTTGAAGAACGCTAATGTCATTTATCTGTGTGTAGCTGACATTCAATTTCACCAGATTGCCTGCATACTTTAAAGGCGACAGGTCGCGAACCTGAGTGTGTGATATATTTAAGTCTCCTATATCTGTTAAATTCCGGATAGGGGTGAGGTCATTAATGGTGGTGAAGGAAAGATCAAGGGTTTTTAGATTCTTTAGTTGCGACAGCGGTTCGAAGGATTGTATATACTGGTTGTTGCGAAGATTTAATTCTTCACTGGAAATTATTTTTTTTATGTCACTGATCGAAACGCTGTCAGTAAGGCTGAGTTTTTTCTTTAGCAGGTTTTGCCACTCGTACGATAACTGTTTCCACCAACTGCGCAATGCTTCATTTTCATTAAACTCGTGAGTATAGATACTTACGATTTTCAGGTCCTGCTCTTTGGTATCAAAATTTATTTCGATGAAGCGCGGAACGATGTTGTTGACTGTTTTGCCATCAGCTGTTGTGCCGCTGAGGTTTCGTTGCAAGGACACTTTATAAAATGTCTGATTGTCGGCATTAGCGGCTTGCTCTATCTTGTCGATTGTAAATTCAAACTTTACCTCTTTGAAAAAGAAGTTGATGTCTTTCATATAAGCCACTATGTCCTTGTTGGTAATAACACTGCGTTCTTCATCCAGGTCATCTTCTACTTGAACTTTGGCATCTCTGAATATCTTAGAATAGCTTTCTGTAATCAGCACGTCCTTATCACGCACCGACGTGTTATTGCTGCCGAGGGTATTGAACATGAACCCCAAAAAAGTCACCATGTCTCTGACTTTTTTTTCGTTTAGGGCTGCATCTTCCGTTGGCTTGTTTTGTGCCGGTGCAGCTACTTTTACTGTCTTGGCAGCCTTTTGTACTTTTTGCTTTTGCGCCAAGGCACCCGTCGCCACCAATGCGAGTAAAACAACTGTGGTGATGCACAGCCTATTTTTCATGGTATAAATATCTTTTTAAAATATCTTTCTCTGTATTGTCTTTTAATCTGACAAGATTCGATATCAACCAGCCTGTGTTGTAGCCCGTACGATTGAAATCAGCGAGCTCAAAGTACCAGCCGTTTATTTGAAAGAAGTGAAACCGTACGGATTCAACTGATTTGAATTTCAGATTGCCTCTCTTTGCTTCATACAACAAAACCGAAAGATGATCGGGCTTAAAGTTCTTTATCGTGAATTGACTGATACTGTCGCTATGGGCAAAAGCTTTTCGAAGATTCATGAAATCCAGCTCGTGACTCATCGGATGTAGAAATCGTCCAATCTTGCTGGTGTCACGCGCATAATAGAAGTCTAACCTATCGGAGTGCGCTTTGGTAATTACCCACTTGTAGCCAAGATGGTTTTTCTCCAACTCCATATATAGGGTTATCGGCTGATCCGTTCCATTCAGCTGAAAGAGTGCATTGACTTCGGCAAACCAATTGCCACCATGAAAGTCGAGGATAGATGCTTCGGGTTTACTAAGCACATCCTCTGCAAACTCTTTTTTCAAAGGGTTTATACCGGAATTACTTTCGTCAAATAATATCCCGAGATATTTCTTTCGCAGCTTGGCACTTCGGTATTGTTTATCTGTCGGGTAGTAGCGATTTCCTTTTTCGTCTTCTTCCCCGTTGAATCGTTTGAAAAACTGATTGACTTGTTTTGACTGCGCGTAGAGTTTGCTTTCATCCTCCGGCTCGCCGAGCAACTGTGCCCGCACCGGATTGAATAAAAGAAGAAATGACAAAGCAGGCAAGCAGGTCAATACTAACTTTATCGTACGCCAATACAATTGCCGTTTATTTACCATCAATTGCTGCGCTTATAACTTAGTTGTTTCAGTCACACGGATATCGCCAAGCAACACATCCCAGAACTCAACAATTTTTCCCTGTATCTGAGTTTTCTTCCTGTCTACATAGATGGTAATATCCTTTTTGGTAGTGTCTTTGTACTTCAGTCCGCCTTCCGATTCGCCTTCGAAGCGTTGATAAATAGTGACGATGCCAACATACCGGCCATCGGGTTGCCGCTCAAGGTCACTGATATAATGAATGTTATACCAGCTGATGTCAACACGATCGTAATTAAGTGCGATCAAATGCTCGAAGTATTTACGCACCTTATAGTAGGTGACATCCTTTTTGTTCAAAGCAGACACACCCATTTCGCTTTCAGGAGCAAAGAGTTCTTCGGCACGATCCATTACACGGCTGGCTTCAGAGTATTGTGTCTTCTTGCTACCGATGATGCTGATGTATTTACTCAGGTCTCTCACTTTTTCTAATGCGAGCGAGTCAATTGCCTGCTTCCTTGCAGGGCTTATGTTATCCGTTTGTGCACACAAGCCGCCCGACATACAGGTGCCAAGCACCAACACGGAAAGGAATTTGATGGTATTCATGATTAATGGATTTAATTGTTCTTCCTTAATTCTACTTCAGTAATTTTTCCCGAGTCATCGACTTTCAAAGCATCGATGTCGTTGATATTTTTCTTTTGATCCTTTAAGTAATTGAGGTAAGCTTTGATAGTGGTTGGCCTGTCATAGTCCTTCTTCCCATTTTCATTACTTATTATAATTAATACCGGTGTTTCAGGTGAAGCAAACATAGAGAGTGCTTCATTGATAGTGCTGCCGGCCGACGCAACATCGCTTGAGTTTGCGATAGCATCGAAGTATTCACTCAGCTTTACTTTAGGAGCATTAGCTTTCATCACTTTCATAGCTGATTCCTCTTCGCGCTTGGCGTTTTCTTCACTCTCTCTTCTTTTCAAATCCGCCTCCGCTTGTTTACGCTGATTCGCTTCTTGTTCCATTTTAGCCTTTTCGGCAGCTGCATTGGTGGCAGCGGTAGCCTTCTTCGAGCTCTTGCAGCCAACGGCAGCAGTCAATAAGATAAAAGCCAACAAGACGATTTTGGTTGAATTTTTCATTGCGTTCATTGTTCTTGTTTTTATTAATTATATAACGTCTGCACTTATTATTATGATACCCCGCCTTTTGCCTTCGTTCGGGTCATATGTTCATTTGTCGAAAATTTGGTAAGTCGAAAGGCGTTTATTGATTACTTAACCCCTGTTTGGCTAGTGATTTTCGACTTCTCATACAAAGATGATACCGGGCTGAAGCCGACTTGTTACAGAATCTTAAAATTAACTTACATCAATCGCGCATTTACGCCCGATGAATAAGGCATTGCTTACGTTACTGTCAGACTGGACAGGCACATGCTTAACCCGTGAACATTTCTAAAATCATAAATCTATATTCTTCATTCTTCATTCATTTTACCTACCAAACAATTTGAGAATTAAGAGTAGAGAATAAAGATTTTTGAAGTGTGCGGAGAAAAGACGTTTCGTTTTTGGGTAGAGACCTTTGTTAACCTCAATACGTAATCTCCACTATCTTTTTATTATTGAGTTTTTGCATTTGCGTGGGAACGATGTTGAGTATCTCTTCTTTCAGTGTTTCGATCAGTTTTGTCTTGATGTGATTTCGGTGTGTGACTAAACTAACCTCGCGTGCGGGACTTGGGGCTCTGAGTTTTTTGACGAACTTCATTTGAGCTGTGGTGAATTCCATCACCGCCAGCTCCGGCAGAATGGTAATGCCGTCACTCTTATCAACCATGCGTTTCAATGTTTCTATATTTCCCGTTTCGTATTGAAAGTGCAGGTCAGAGTGTTTACGCAGTTCACACAAGTTTAATACCTGCGACCTGAAACAATGGCCCTCTTCCAAAAGCCACAGCTGGTTGGGGTCAATTTCTTTGGCTAATACATACTTTTTGTCGTACAACGCATTTTTCCTTGATACATAAACAAAGAGCTCTTCATAAAAAAGAACATGCTCTTTAATTGTGAGATCATTAAGCGGAGTGACTACAATGCCGCATTCAAGACGATTATTCTTAAGCTCATGAATTACTTCTTCGGTTATGGTTTCTTTTACAACCAGATTTACCTGCGGATACTTCTCTCGTATTTTTTGAAACAAGGGTGGAAGTAAGTAGGGGGCAAGCGTTGGAATTATTCCAATTCTGAGTTCACCTGATAAGCTGTCTTTCCGATCATTGATTATTTCCTTAATCAGCTTAGCTTCCCTGAGTATGATCCGTGCCTGCGCAATCATACTCATGCCGATTTCGGTAGGGATGACCGGCTGCTTGGTGCGATCAAATATCTTTACATCAAGCTCTTCCTCCAACTTTTGTATCTGCATGCTTAATGTAGGCTGGGTAACAAAACATTTTTCGGAAGCCAGAACAAAATGCCGGTGGGTATCTACTGCAACAATGTATTCGAGCTGAGTTAATGTCATAGATTATAGCTATATGTTTATAAAGATAATCAATTTGAATTATTACTCGGATAGGAGTAATCTTGGCATTCATTGCATAATCAGTCAAGTCAATAACTGTAACAAACAATTTATCAATCTATAAAAATGGAAAAACAAACAACCTCGGGCACATCATCACACCATACGAATGGCGAAGGCAAATGCCCGTTTCATGGCGGAGCGCTAAAGCAAAGCGCAGGAGGCGGCACAAGAAACCGCGACTGGTGGCCAAATCAGTTGAAGCTAAACATCCTTCGTCAATACTCTTCTTTGTCTAATCCGATGGATGAGAAGTTTGATTATGCGAAGGAGTTTAAGAGCCTTGATCTGAGTGCAGTAAAGAAAGAAATATTTGATCTGATGACAACGTCTCAAGACTGGTGGCCGGCTGACTACGGTCACTATGGTCCGTTCTTCATCCGGATGGCTTGGCACTCTGCAGGCACATACCGCATCTCCGACGGCCGTGGCGGTGCCGGCTTTGGTACTCAGCGATTCGCCCCACTCAATAGTTGGCCCGACAATGCCAACCTCGACAAAGCCCGTTTGTTATTATGGCCTGTCAAAAAGAAATACGGTAAGAAGATTTCATGGGCAGACCTGATGATCCTTGCCGGTAATTGCGCACTCGAGTCGATGGGCTTCAAGACTTTTGGTTTTGCTGGAGGACGTGAAGATGTGTGGGAAGCTGCTGAAGATATCTATTGGGGTTCCGAGAAAGAGTGGCTGGGCGACAAGCGTTACACTGGCGACCGCGAGCTGGAAAACCCTCTTGCTGCCGTTCAGATGGGTCTTATCTATGTAAATCCGGAAGGCCCTAACGGGAAACCTGATCCACTCGCAGCGGCCCGCGACATTCGCGAGACCTTTGGCCGTATGGCAATGAATGACGAAGAGACCGTAGCGCTAATTGCTGGTGGACACACCTTTGGCAAAACCCATGGTGCAGCCGATCCGGGCAAATATGTAGGAGCACAACCTGCTGCTGCCAGCATTGAAGAGCAAGGCCTGGGCTGGAAAAATACTTTTGGCAGTGGCAATGGTGTAAATACAATTACAAGCGGCCTTGAGGGCGCATGGACTACCACACCAACAAAGTGGAGCAACAACTTTTTCGAGAATCTGTTTGGCTTCGATTGGGAGCTGACCAAGAGCCCCGCCGGCGCACATCAGTGGAAACCCAAAGGCGGAGCTGGTGCAGGTACTGTGCCTGACGCACACGACAAATCAAAACGTCATGCACCAACGATGCTCACCACGGACCTCGCGTTGAAACTCGATCCAGTCTACGCACCGATTTCAAAACACTTTTATGAGAACCCCGAAGCGTTTGCCGATGCATTTGCCCGTGCGTGGTTCAAGCTTACACACCGTGACATGGGTCCGCTTGCCCGCTATCTTGGCAGCGAGGTGCCTAAAGAAGTGTTGATCTGGCAAGATCCTATTCCGGCGGTTACACATAAATTAATAGACGATAAAGACGTTGCTGCATTGAAGACAAAAGTCCTGGCATCGGGACTAACAGTGTCGCAACTGGTATCTACAGCGTGGGCGTCAGCATCGACCTTCCGTGGCTCCGATAAACGCGGTGGCGCAAACGGTGCACGTATTCGCCTTGCACCTCAAAAAGACTGGGAAGCAAATAACCCCGCGCAGCTTGCAAAAGTATTGCAGACTCTCGAGGGAATTCAAAAGGAGTTCAGCATCGGAGGTAAACAAGTTTCGCTGGCAGACTTAATCGTGCTGGCCGGATGTGCAGGAGTGGAGAAGGCAGCAAAGAATGCCGGCCATGAAGTGACGGTTACTTTTACACCCGGAAGAGCCGATGCTTCGCAAGAGCAAACCGATATAGAATCATTTGCAGTGCTGGAGCCGGCAGCCGATGGATTCCGCAACTACTTCAAGCCTAAACATGCTACCTCGGCAGAGGAAATGCTGATTGACAAAGCGCAACTGCTGACGCTCACTGCACCCGAGATGACTGCTCTGGTTGGCGGTATGCGTGTACTCAACACAAACTTTGATCAATCGAAGCATGGAGTATTTACCAAACGCGCAGAGTCACTCACAAACGATTTCTTTTTGAACCTGCTCGACTTGGGTACTACATGGAAGGCGATTTCAGATTCTCAAAATGTATTTGAAGGTCGTGATCGCAAGACAGGTGAAGTAAAGTGGACAGCCACACGTGCAGATCTTATTTTCGGCTCCAACTCAGAGCTCAGAGCGCTTGCAGAAGTCTATGGATGCGATGACTCTCAAAAGAAGTTCGTGCATGACTTTGTTGCAGCCTGGACCAAGGTTATGAACCTCGACCGGTTTGACTTGAAGTAATGCCTCTGAAAATGTAAATCTGATTCTTCATTCTTAGTTCTTGTATCGAAGTACCTCTGTTATTTTGATTTAAGAATTAAGAAAGACGAATAAGGATTTTTGAAGTGGTTTGAGAAGACTTCTTTTGGAGATACCGGATCTCGCTAACGCCAGTTTTTCCCAAAGTGTGTTTACAAAAAAAGATCGCCCTGGAATTTCAAGGCGATCTTTTTTGTCATAAGTTATTTTGCAACAACCATCTTGCTTAACCTGAGTTGATCACCATCTCTCACTCGGATAAGGTAGATACCAGAATCAAGTTCTCCAATTTGAAAAGTCTTTTCTGTATTACCTTTTCCTATCACTCCCGATTTCATTAATCTTCCCGACATGTCGAACCATTGTACTTCCGAATCTTCTGTGGCAACTTTAGTCAGCACAATTGTTACTTCCGTAAATGCCGGGTTAGGATAAACGCTAAAGGTAGTTTTCTCAACAATATCCATTGATGCTATCTGCTGTTGCGTTGAGCAAGGAGCTGCCTGGTCGGCATGTACCACTCCTCCTGGAGGCACTTGGTTCAGATTTTGGCCGAGAGCAGTAGCACGTTCTGCATCGCCTAGTTGAACACGAGTTCCTCCGTTTTTCGGATCGACTATCGGGTCTGGTACACTCGAACCCACTGGAGGAGGAGGAGTGCCCTGATAGACATTTGCGGTTGCTGTAACCGAGCAACCGTTTAGTGAGTATCTGACGGTGTACGTACCAACTGCGCATACTGTAATGCTCGATGAAGTTGCGCCAGTGGTCCAAATATATCCAGAGCCGGAACCGGCTTGCAGCAGAGCACAACCTCCAGTTGCGGTACACAGGTTAACACTGGATGGTGACACGTACCCCGATGCTGCGTTGACATTTACAGTATATGAGGCGTGTGCGCTGCAACTGCCTGTGGTACCCGTGACAGTGTAGGTAGTAGCTCCTGCCGGAGTTACAGTAATTGCGGCGGTTGTTGCCCCGGTATTCCAACTGTAAGAAGTGGCGCCGGTTGCAGTAAGAGTGGCTGAATTACCATAGCAGACCGTACCAGCAGTAGCACTAATAGATACAGAAGGCAATGTGTCAATAGAAACCGGTAACGTGATTGTTGAGCCAACACACCCAAGATATGTAGTTTCTACTACGTTTACATTGCCGGCTCCTGCCGCACCCCAGGTTACAGTGATAGCATTGGTGTTAGTTCCGCTGGCTTGCGTGCCACCCGCAACAGTCCAGGTGTAAGTACTTCCGGTAGTGTTAGGAACACTATAACTAATACCCGTAGAACTGCCGCACAATGTTGTAGTTCCGGTAATAGCACTTGTCAATGGTCTCGGGTTTATAGTTACCGGTAATACCACTGGGGTACCTGTGCAACCGGCTGAATTTGTCTCTACCACTTGCACACTTCCAGTGCCTGCTGCTCCCCAATTGACTGTGATGCTGTTCGTATTTGTTCCACTGGCCTGCGTACCTCCATTGATATTCCAGGCATACGTGCTGCCCGTTGTGTTTGTAACACTATAACCTACAGCACTGGTAACTACACACAGGTTTGTATTACCGCTGATGGGGCTGGTGGTGAGACTGCTAATGGACACAGCTTTGCTTACAGCGACACCAACACATCCCGATGCTGTTGTTTCAATTACGCTTATGTTTCCTGAGCCCGCGCTTCCCCATGCCACGGTGATGCTGCTGGTATTTGTGCCACTTGTCTGAATTCCTCCCACAACGGTCCATACATAAGTACTTCCTGCAGTGCTTGTAACACTATAAGCTGATCCCGTCGACCCTGAACAAACACTGGCATTCCCTGTAATTGCACTCGTGGTTGCACCTGCATTGATTGTCACTGGCAAGTTTACAGGTACACCTGTGCAACCAGAATTAACTTCAGTAACTTTTACACTTCCAGCACCTGCAGATCCCCAGTTTACAGTGATGCTACCGGTATTGCATCCGTTTACTTGCGAGCCACCCGTCACTGACCATGTATAAGTACTGCCGGTATTATTGGTAACACCATAAGTTACTCCAGCCGCATTCGCACAAACACTTGTATTCCCTGCAATAGAACTTGTAAGAGGTGAAACTGTCACCGCTTTATTTACGGCTGCCCCAACACAACCTGCCGTGTTTGTTTCGATTACTTTTACATTTCCGCTGCCGCCTGTTCCCCAGGTAACGAGGATACTGTTTGTAGTTCCGCCAGATGTTTGACTTCCCCCGGTGATTGTCCACGCATAAGTACTTCCTATAGTATTGGTAACACTGTAAGCTACACCGGTAGAGTTCGGGCATGCTGTAGTATTTCCTGCAATTGCAGAAGTAGCAGGAAATGCATTAATAGTAACTGACTTGGTTACTGCTGAGCCGACACAACCTGCCGCACTGGTTTCAATTACTTTGACTATACCGGTGCCTACAGCTCCCCATGTAACAGTAATAGAGCTGTTAGTGCCTCCACCAGTCTGGGTTCCGCCTGTAATAGTCCAGGCGTAGGTGCTCCCAGTAGTATTCGTTACACTGTAGGCCTGGTTAATAGAGCCAGTACATACTGACGCAGTTCCGGTGATCGCACTCGTTGCTGGAATCGAATTTATCGTGACGGGCAGGTTCACAGCTGCGCCCGTGCAACCCGAGTTAGTCTCAATCACTTTTACATTTCCTGCACCTGCTGCTCCCCAGTTTACAGTTATACCATTGGTAGTAGTACCGCTAGCTTGGGTTCCACCTGTAATTGTCCAGGCATAAGTACTTCCTGAGTTGTTGGTTACACTATAAGAAACACCAGTAGCGCTTGCACACACACCAGTAGTTCCAGTGATGGCACTTGTGGTAACATTTTTTATAGTGACTGGAAAATTTATGATCGATCCGGAACAGCCTCCGGTAGCAGTTTCTACAACGCTTACATTTCCTGTACCTGCCGCACCCCAGTTTACGGTAATGTAATATGTATTTGTTCCACTTGCCTGTGTTCCTCCTGTAATTGTCCAGGTATAAGTACTACCTGAATTATAAGGTACACTATAGACTGATCCAATTGTGCCTGGGCATACCGTTGTGCTTCCTGAAATTGCACTTGCCGAAGGTTTACTGATTGTAACGGGTAAAGTAACAGGAGTACCAATACACCCGATTGAATTAGTCTCAATGACACTAACACTTCCACTTCCTCCGGTTGAACCCCAATTCACAATTATTGAACCTGAGCTTCCTCCACTCATTTGTATGCCTCCTGTAATAGTCCATGTATAAGAACTTCCTGAAGTGCTGGTAACAGTATATGGTACCCCTGTTGCACTGGCACAAACTGATGTATTACCGGTAATTGCGCTTGTAAAAACTGGAGATTTTGAAACGAAAATTTGAGAGGATGGTCCAACACAGTTGGCAGCGTTTGTCTCAGTTACATCAATCTCGGTCATGGTATTGCCTGTTGAGTTAAAATTTACCGTAATGGCATGGCTATTACTGCCGCTTGCTTGGACGGCTTGAAGTCCGATGGTCCAATGATAAGTACTACCAGGAGTATTGGTTACGCTATAGGGTACTCCATTTGAAACAGGGCAAACCAAGGTACTTCCGGAGATTGCGCTTGTTGCCGGACTGGCGTTAACATTGACAGATAGATTTGCAGTAGGGCTAGCACATTCCCAAGAATTTAATTCATAAACATGTACACTTTCTGCAGCAGGATTCTGCCAGCCTATCGTGATCGCTGGGTTACTTCCATATTCGACAAGAGCAGGTTGAACTATTCCGTTAACAGAGTAACTCCAATAATAAATACTCGTGGATACTGGTGTACTGACGGTATAAGAATATCCTCCGGTAGGATTAAATGTACAAACGCTTGAGTTACCAATAATTGATGGCATCGCTGGGTTAGCATGAATAGTTACTGGTAAATTGACTGGAGCGTTTTGACAGCCGTAAATATTTGTCTCGGTCACTTGGATATTTCCAGTCCCTGGCGAAGGCCAATTCACGTTAATGTAAAATCCGTTATTAGTAACTATTGTTCCATTTGTAACGACCCAGGAATAGGTGCTTCCGTTACCTGGTTCACTATACGTTACATTACCCCCTTGACATGCATCAATGCTTCCTGTTATTGGTGATGATGTGCCAGGAGAACCAATGTAGACAAGTGTGCCTAGTGGAGAACCCGTGCAACCGGCAGCCGTTGTTTCAACTACTCTTATGTCTCCGGTGCCGGCTGCTCCCCAATTGACTGCGACAGTATTGGTGCCTGCACCACTTGCCAAAGTGCCACCAGTGACTGACCAGGCATAAGTGCTGCCTACAGTATTTGTAACACTATAAGAGACACCAGTACTATTATTACAGACGCTTGTTTTTCCATTAATTGCACTCGTGTTAGGAGCTAGAATTGACACGGGAAGGTTTGCGGCCGGACCTTTGCAACCTCCTGCTACAGTATAATCAACGGCTTCAGTAACACTTACATTTCCAGCGCCTCCGTTAGGCCCCCAATTTACTGTGATGCTTGAGTTATTGGAATTTCCAGTGGCCAAAGTTCCTCCCGTAATAATCCAATTATAATAATTGCTCGGATTATTATTTACTACGCTGTACGTAGTTCCGGTGCTATTAATACAAACACTTGTACTGCCGGTAATTGAATTTAGGGGAGGGGGAGCATAAAGTTGAACAGTATAGCTCTTGGGATATCCAACGCAGCCTGATGCTGTTGTTTCAACCACGCTTAGAGTCCCATTTCCTGCCGCTCCCCAATTCACTGTTACACTGTTTGTGTTTCCACCACTCGCAATAGTCCCCCCCACTGCTGTCCAGGCGTAAGTGCTTCCTGAAGAATTTATGACGCTATAAGTCAAACTTGAATTTGCACATGGTGCTCCGTATCCAGCCGTTATTGAACTTGTATTTGGTGTACTGATGGTTACTGGTAAAGTGATAGTATTGCCAATGCACCCTGCCGACGTAGTTTCAACAACGCTCAGATTTCCAGATCCACCACTGGGAGACCAACTTACAATTACACTATTTGTGAGTTGACCACTAATAATTGAACCTCCATTTATATTCCAGCTATATTGACTACCAGTTGTGTTTGTAACACTATAAACCTGATTATTAGGTGAACCACAAATATTTGTTATTCCGGTTATTGCACTAGTGGTAGGGGTATTGATTGTAACGGGATAGCTTATTGGTGAACCCGAACAGCCACTCGAAGTAGTTTCAACGACACTCACGTTCCCAGAACCAGAAGGTCCCCAGTTTACTGTAATACTGCTCGTTCCTGTGCCACTTGCTAGTGTGCCGCCTGTTATAGTCCAAGCATAAGTATTGCCAACTGTATTAGGATAATTATAGACAACATTTGTTTGGTTAGAGCAGACAATAGTTGAGCCACTAATAGATTGAGTTCTTGGTGGACCTACAAAAATATATGGTTCATATGCTGGGCATCCGCCAACCGCTGTTACATACGTAAATGAAACACTTCCAGTGCCAATGCCTGTTGCAACACCCGAATTAGTAATAGTTGCAATACTTGGATCACTTGTATACCAAGTTCCTCCCGTGGTTGGACTTAAAGTTATAGATCGACCAATACATAAATTTGGAGGCACTGGGCTTAAAACAGGAATGGCAACAATATTTATTGCGGAGTTAACCGCAGCACCAACGCAGCCTCCACTAAAAGTCTCAACTACGTTCACATTTCCGGTTCCTGCAGCACCCCAGTTTACAGTAATACTGTGCGTTCCGGCACCACTTGCTATGGTACCGCCGGTAATAGTCCAAGCATATGTGCTGCCAGTATTATTTGTTACGCTGTAAATTCCAGCAGTGCCGGCGCAGGCATTTACATAGCCTGCAATAGCAGAAGTTGTTGGGCATTGCGCCATGCTTGAGGTAATGCTTGCAAAAAGCAAAAGCATAGCCAGTAAAAATAGTTTTTTCATAGGAGAGGTTTGGTTGGTTACATAAATAAATTCAAAAGTTGTCAAAAAAAAAAAGGCCTCCATGTGAAGCCTTTCTTAAGTTAAGTTTATTTGGATATGACAGCGCTGGGGAGATGGCGCCCCTTATAAAATCTGAGTTCTGCATTCTTCATTCGAAGAGAAACTCTATTTATGTTTCTATCATACCGGAAAGCGGGAATATTTTAAAAATTCAAACCTATTTTCTAGTTAATCAATTATGGCTAGGGCTGCTGTTTTGTCGAAAGTGAAATACGACCATTAGTTAACATGATCACATCCGTTCCGTCCTCCTTATGGTAACCGTTGTGTTCAGGGTCAATGTCCACCTCATACCCGGTTACTTTTGTTTTGGCCTTATCCTTCATTTTTTGTTCTAACCTTCCTACACCACCAAGTACTGTTGCTGTTACCTTTTCTTTCCAATTTGTCCCTGTTAAGCTTACAGATTGAAATTCAATGATGGTTGAATCTCCCTTAACCGATAACATTAATATTTCATTGTTATTGCCTGAGTTTCCCTTGTGATATCGCATGCGGGGTGCTTTTGTTTCTTCGATATATCTCAGGGTAGCAATGCCTATAAAGTTTTCTGGTAGCAAACGGTCTATTTGATCTTTGGGTATATCTTGATCAGGGGCGACTATAAGATATTTTCCCGGAGCATAAGCACCCGGAGAAGCCCAGTTGCCAACGCCTATCCGCAGCGATTTGTCTGGCCCTACAGTATTGCCTGTAAGTAAAACGGAAGAGCCGTAAGTAATTTTGCGAGGCTCGGCTTTGTACAATTTCCCGTCAACTGTAACGGCCATCCGGTTAGGAGTTTTCTGTGCATACGAAAACACAGCTGCGATAATGAACGCTAAGATGAGCGACGTAATTCTAAATGAATGTTTCATAATATAATAATTAGGTTAAAGGCATCGATACATAACAAATATGAACTCGCGTCACCATTATCACAATCAGATGTTTATATGAATTTCCTTTGGATTAACAACCAACCTTCCCAATCAAACCCTTAAATTTGATACAACTATTCAGGGTTATATGCAATATCACCTATAGCCAAATCATGGCTGCCGTGGCTTTAAGACAAAGAGGAACAATAGGACTTAAACAATAGATTATATGAAAAATCAAATTATTATTCTGGGACTAATTCTTCTGGCAATCTGTACAAATGTTTCGGGGCAAAATTTTACTCCGATAACCAGCCCACAATTGTACATTATAAAGGCTGAGGGCAACACACTAATTACCGACAGTAGTGGTGTATCAGTGAAAGAGGATGACGCTAATTCGAACTTACTAGTATATGTAAATCCTAGCTGGATTGATTCAATGGAAATTGTAAAGGGAAAGGATGCGACAGACAAATATGGACCTCAGGGGCAGAACGGAGTTATCATAATGAGCTTAAATAAAGACGGATTCAATAAAATGAGAGCTACGGACCAAGAAAGATTCAAAAAAACAGTAAATAAGTAGGGTAAATAGTAAATAGTAAATAGTCATTAGGCATTGGTCACTGGTTATGACAGTCCAATATTTGTTCGAAGTTCTAAGAGAGCTGGCCTGACAAAAAAGCGAGGGTGTGAGGGAAGCGGGGAGAAGCATTTTTTTGTCTTGACTTTTTGGGTACTTTTTGTGTCAAGACAAAAAGTACGAAAAGGAGAAGGAGATATAATTTTTGTGTTTTAAGAAAGGTATGACAGCGCTGGGGGAGAAGACGCTCATCTAAAATCGTCAATCTGAATTCTGCATTCTTAAATCGAATAGAACTCCATTTACGTTACTGTCATACCGGACAGCGAGTGTGATGGGTTTGTGAGTGATCCGGTATCTCCCCAATCAAAGCTCCGCTCTCTTTGCACCTATTTTTTTGATTTAAGATTTAAGAATAACGAATAAAGATTTTTGAAGTGAGCGGAGCCTTGTCCTTACTTCATATTACTTTTTGGAGCGGGGTTGAAATGTAAAGGTGTATCAGAAAACGTACCGTCTTCATTAGCCCAAACCTCCGAAGGCTGATCACCATCGCCATTGCTTAGTTCAAGGTAATATCCTTTTCTGTCCGGGCCGGAGATTTCCCAATAGCCTATCACTGTTTGTAGCTTATACATACTCTGCGCATACGAAGACCTCAGCTTGGCAGGAGCATGGTTATTCCAGTCTTTCTGGGTAAGTATCTCCTCGTACTTGCCATCTTTGTCATAGCGGGCCATATATTCCACACTATCGATAGAATAAGTTCCATAATATCCATAGCGCGAACTTCTCCAATCTACTTCCTGATTGGCCGTCAACGTACTTCTTGTATTGAGGTCTCGCCGCATTCGCTGACACACGGTAGTATCAGTAGCTTTAATGCCGCGCTTTGCATGTTTTTTATGAGATGACTCTTGCCCGTTCACACCATGCATCGCCAGAGTTGCTGCCAACATACAGACTACATAACTGATCATTCTTTTCATTTTACTTTAGTTTGACGTTTAAGTATTGTGTTACTCAACTTATTAGCCTCTCAATAAATGATTTTCAAGGGTTGTCTCATGGTTGATACTATTCTCCGCTGCAACTGTTAAGGTCTTGTCAGCTTCTTTCTCTTCTTCAAGAATGGTTGAAAAAATAGCTGCAGCGTCCCGGCGACCAATGGCAATAGCCAAGCGGATGAGTGTGCCGTAGGTCGCAATCTCATAATGTTCTATTTTTTGTGCAGCCATAATTAAGCCCACGTCTCTGGTCAATGATCCGTCTATAGTTTGATCGATGATGCTCTCTGCTTCCCTGGTGATGCCCTCCATAGCCTCACATATTTTTCCGTAAGGCTTTTCGGTCATTAGCTCAAAAACACTTTCAAGTTTGATTACCTGCTCTTTGGTCACTTCCAGGTGTTCTTCAAATACCCGGCGAAGCTCCGGTGAGGTAGCGGCATTGATCATCTTTGGAATAGCTTTAGTCACGTGCTTTTCAGCCCAATAGATATCCTCCAGGGCGCTTAGAAAAAACTCTTGCATTTGCGAATCTTCATGAGCGCCATTGGGCTTCACATAATATGATTCGCTTTTCTTGCTTCTTGAATTTTGCATAATTGTTGCTTTTGGATTCGGTTTCCAGTTGAAAGTTTAAAGGTGCGTTCTTGAAGACCGAGTAGAGTTGCACAACTCTATAAAAGACTTACATCATTTACAGATTATGGTTGCGGTGGTCCACTCCAAAATCGCAAATCTTAATTCTTTATTCTTAAATCGAAGTATCGAAGCAATTTTTTGATTTAAGATTTAAGAATAACGAATAAAGATTTTTTGAAGTGGAGAGTCATCAGACACTGTTTAAAATTTTGTCATCTCTCAATTCGAAGCACAC